>Ga0208826_1002672_pt1 | contig 13052 bp, 5 predicted proteins | sample AD_UKC115_MetaG_FD_184451 | JGI IMG/M metagenome (GOLD analysis project Ga0208826, IMG submission 184451) | Active sludge microbial communities of municipal wastewater-treating anaerobic digesters from Hong Kong - AD_UKC115_MetaG (SPAdes)... | ecosystem: Engineered > Bioreactor > Anaerobic >...
GCCGCGCAGCGGGTTTCGAGGTGGTGGCTGCGGGCAAGGGCACCAAGTATCTGCCGCAGTATCACGAGAGCACGCCGGCGACCGTGTGGCCGCACTACGGCATCGCGCCCGAGGACGCGGCGAAGGGCGGCATGAACCCGCAGATGTTCAACAGTTTTCTCGACGGCACCAAGAGCGCCATCGAGATGACCGCCATTGCCAATGCCTGTGACCTGACGCCGCCGCGCGGACTGCTGTTCCCGCCCTGCGGCGTGGACGACCTCGCGCATGTGATGCGGCCACGCGGCGTCGGCGGCCTGCTCGATGGTCATGGCATGGTGGAGGTGGTATCCAGCGTGGAGCGCGACGGTCGCCCGGTGTTCCGCGACCTGCGCTGGGGCGTCTACGTGGTGTTCCGCGCCGGCAGCGACGCCGGACGCGAGTACGTACGCCGCTGCTTCAAGGAATACGGGCTGGTGACTGACAAAACCGGCGAGTACACCGCGTTGTACAAGCCCTATCACCTGATCGGGCTGGAGCTTGGCATCAGCGTGGCGAGCGCCGGCCTGCGCGGCGAGCCGACAGGCGCGCCGCTGGCGTGGTGGCACGATGGCGATCTGCGCTGGCGTGCCGACGTGGTGGCCACCGCCAAGCGCGATCTGAAGCACGGCGAGGCGCTCGATGGCGAAGGCGGCTTCACGGTGTACGGCAAGATCCTGCCGGCGCGCGAATCAGTCGATACCGGCGCGCTGCCGTTGGGCCTCGCGCATGGCTGTCGGCTCAAGCGCAACGTCGGTGCCCATGAAACTGTACGCTGGGACGACGTCGAATTCGACAGCGCCAACGCGTTGCAGCAGCGGGCGATCGAATTCCGGCGAGCGATGGAAACTCATCTCGCCTGACTGCGGTTAGCCGGTTGCCGGGTGATGGGCTTCGCCCGTACGTCGTCTTGACGAAACCTGCAACCGAACCGGTTTGATTGCGGAAATTGCTCAGCAGCCGGGCGTCAATCCCTGCGCACGCCGGTGCATCACTGCGCTCGCACCAGCCAACAGCAGCGTCAGCGCGACCAGGAGGTGCCCATCCAGCAGCGGCACGGACAGCGCATTGACGGCAATCGCCAGCGTCACCGCGGGCGCAGCTGCAAAGGCGGCGTCGCCCGGTTGCGTGATTGTGATCTGGCAGAGGCCCGGCCCCACGAAGCTCAACACAGTGCCCGCGACGGTGCACACGTAGGCCGGCCCAGCGCTGTAGTTGAGCGGCAATCCGCTACTTGCCGAGCCGGTGAGCGTGAGGCTGCTGCCCGGATTGAACGGCCCGCTCAGCGCAGGCGCCGTGATCGTCTGCGTGCGCAGCAGGTTCGCCGTGACCGCCTTGTTGCTGATGATGGCGCTCAGCGTGCAGCCAGCGCTACCGGTGCAATCGCCACTCCACGACGAGAAGACGTAACCGGCGGCCGGCGTAAACGTGCACGTGCTGCTGCCGTTGGCCGTCACTGGGTTCGGCGTGCAGGTGACGGTGCCACCGGCGATGGGGGCAGTGCTCGCCGTCACGCTGTACTGCCGTGGTGCCGAGCAACTGACGTCATCAGTACTGCTGCCGGGGTTGCTACCGCTGCACGTCCAGCTAAAGGTCGCCACGGCGGTGCTGACGCTGCTGGCAGTGCCGTTGCCGCACAGGCCACTACTCGGCGCTACCAGCGTGGGCACCGTGTGGGCGGCACCGCAGGCCCCCACCACCGCCATCTGGAAGGTGGCGGTGACCGTGCAGTCGGCGCTAACCGCAGCGGTGCTGTAGTTGTTGACGGCAACGCCGGTGGCCATGCCGCCGCAGCCGCTGATGCTAAGCGTTTCAAAGCCGGCACTCGGCGTGGCAGTACACGTGGTGCTGCCGCCGGAAGTGACCGCCACACTGGCGCCACCGCCGCAGAGCAGACTGCCGTTCGCCCCGGCACTGGCGCTCACCGTGTATTGCCGCGGTGCGGCGCAACTGGCGGTGCTGCCGCCGTTGTCACCCGCGCAACTCCAGGTGAACGACGCGCTGCCGGCGGTCACGCTGCTGGCGGTGCCCGCGCTGCACAAGTTCGCGCTCGGGGTGGTCACGCTCGGCACGCCGTTGGCTGTGCCGCAGACCCCGTTGACGGCGACAGCGACGAGCATGAGCTTCTGCGGCGCCGGCGCGATGCTGCCACTGGCGCTGCCGGCACTGCCGACTTGCGATGCGCGTACACCGCACAGGGCTGCGGCGAGCGGCGTGACGACGCCAGCGGCCGTCACCGTACATGTGCCAGGGGTCCACGTGTCAAACGTCACGGCCAGGCCACTGCTGGCGGTGGCGCTGAGACTGACTGGGGCGCCCACCGCAAACGGCGCCGGCGGCACCATGCTGATCGTCTGTCCGCCGCGCACGCTGGCCGGGGTCGGGTTGGGGTTGATGGTGCCCGCATTGATGGTTTTCGCCAACTGGCCGTAGCGGTTTTCTCCCCAACACCTCGCGCCGCCAGTGGTGGTGACCGCGCAGGTATGGGTGCCACCCGCGACGAGCGCGGCGATGCCGCTGACGAGACCGGGCACGTCAGTCGGGGTCGGCACGGGAGTGTCAACGCCGTTGTTGGTGGTTGTACCCAGCTGGCCGTAATGGTTCCATCCCCAGCACTTGACGCCTCCGGTGGCGGTGCGGGCGCAGCTGTGGCCCTCGCCCGCGGTGGGCGCTACCATGCCGCTGGTCAGCCCCGGTACGTCGGTCGGGTTTGGGTTCGGATTGCCGGTGCCGTTGTTGATGGCAGTGCCGAGCTGACCGTGATAATTCGATCCCCAGCACTTGAGGCCGCCACCGGTGGTCAGCGCGCAGGTGTGGGAAGTGCCAGCCGTCAGCGCGGTGACACCGCTGGTGAGCCCGGGCACGTCGGTTGGGGTCGGGTTGGCGATGCCGGTGCCGTTGTTCGTGGTGGTACCTAACTGGCCGTAGTTGTTCAACCCCCAGCACTTGAGGCCGCCGGCGGTGGTGCGCGCACAGATGTGATCCTGGCCCGCCGCGAGCGCGGCGATCCCGCTTGATAGGCCAGGCACGTCCGTCGGGGTGGGGTTGGGGCTGAAGGCGCCGTTATTGGTAGTGGTGCCCAATTGGCCAGATTCGTTGAGCCCCCAGCACTTGACACCCCCGCCAGTGGTGACGGCGCAGGTGTACCCACCGCTGGCCGCGAGCGCAGCGACACCGCTGGTCAGGCCCGGCACGTCAGTCGGCACCGGATTGGGAGCACTGGTGCCGTTATTTGTGGCAGTGCCAAGCTGTCCGAGGTAGTTCCATCCCCAACACATGACACCGCCAGCGCTGGTCAGCGCACACGTGTGTCCGTAGCCCACCGCGAGTGCCGTAACACCGCTCGTCAAGCCTGGCACGTCAGTCGGGGTCGGGTTGGGAACGGCGGTGCCGTTGTTGGCGGCCGTGCCGAGCTGGCCGTAATAGTTGTATCCCCAGCACTTGACGCCGCCGGCGGGCGTCAGCGCACACGCGTGTCCGAAGCCCGCCGCCACCGTCGTGACGCCATTGGCCAGGGGAGTTACGGCGGTCGGGGTCGGGTTGGGAGTGCTGGTGCCATTGTTGGTGGCAGAGCCGAGCTGGCCGTAGAGGTTATGTCCCCAGCACTGGACACCACCTGCGGCGGTCAGGGCGCAGGTGTGGGCGCTGCCAGCTGCGAGCGCGGCGACGCCGCTGGTCAGGCCGTTCACAGCGGCCGGGATTGGGTTGGGGGTGTTGTTGCCACTGTTGGCGGCGGTGCCAAGCTGGCCGTAGCGGTTCCGTCCCCAGCACTGGACGCCGCCGCCGGCGGTGAGCGCGCAGGTGTGGTCGAGCCCTGCCGTGAGCGCGGCGACGCCGCTGGTGAGGCCCGTCACGGCGGTCGGGGTCGGGTTGGGGCTACCGGTGCCATTGTTGGTGGCGGTTCCGAGCTGGCCGTAGCGGTTCAATCCCCAGCAGTAGGCGCCACCGGTGGTAGTCAGCGCGCAGGTGTGGACGCTGCCGGCTGCGAGCGCGCCGACGCCGCTGGCGAGGCCGGTCACGACAGTCGGGGTCGGGTTGGGGTTAAAGGCGCCACTGTTGGTGGCGGAGCCGAGCTGGCCGACGTCGTTAGATCCCCAGCACTGGACGCCGCCGGCGGTGGTCAGCGCGCAAGTGTGGCTGGTACCCGCCACGAGGGCGGCGACCCCGCTGGCGAGGCTTGGCACGGCGGTCGGGGTCGGGTTGGGGGTGGTGGCGCCGCTGTTGGTGGCGAAGCCGAGCTGGCCAAAGTAATTCAATCCCCAGCACTGGACGCCGCCCGCAGTGGTCAGCGCGCAGGTGTGGTCGCGGCCCGCTGCCAGCGCAGCAACGCCACTGGTCAGGTCCGGCACAGCGGTCGGCGTCGGGTTGTCGGTGTCGATGCCGTTGTTGGTGGCGGTGCCGAGCTGGCCAAAGTAGTTTTGTCCCCAGCACAGGACGCCGCCGGCGGTGGTCAGCGCACAGGTGTGGTTGCTGCCCGCCGCGAGCGCGGCGACACCGCTGGGGAGGCCCGGCACTGCGGTCGGAGTAGGGGTAGGGGTGCCGGTGCCACTGTTGGTGGTGGTGCCGAGTTGGCCGTAGCTGTTGTATCCCCAGCACAGGACGCCACCGGCGGTGGTCAGCGCGCAGTTGTGGTTGTCGCCGGCCACCACCTGGGTAACGCCCGGGTCGAGCACGCTGGGTAGCGTTTGCGCGTTAACCGCCACAGCCCCGAACATGTTGATGCCGATCAGGGCGGACACGATCACGATCCAGCCGGGCAGCATCTGCACCGCCGTTGGCGTTGCCAACGATTGCCCGAGCGCCGGGACAAATTCCACGACCCGTTGCCAGATCCGCGCACGCTGACGATTTGCGTTCAATTGCTTTCCTATTGGTATTGGTGTTCGCCGCCGGGGACCGGCGTTGCGCCACCAATATAAAGGCGACGCGCCCGATGTAGCGCTCCATCACCGCGTAAAACGAATTCGTCGTGACAGGTCATCGCGACATGCAAGCCGACACGCGATCACGGCCCAGCGCATCACGCCGTCGGTTGGGCACGACGTTTTGCCAGGCCCCGGCCAATTGCTGATTCGCAGGTTCGCCTGCTTTGGCGGCAATGACAGCCCACCCCTCACGCGGCTCAGCCCGCACGTCAATCAGCATTCCGCTTTTCGCTATATCTGGCCAGAGCCGCTATGTGAAAGCCAGTTGCGCCCAACGCTGTCGCCGCTGCAAATCGTTGACCGCAGCCACTTGCGCCCCGTACACTGAACTTTCCGGGCGTCGGCCCCCGATGTGTGCAGTTGGCCGCCGCGTCCTCACTCACATCCTGCACGGGGTACCCTGAAATGACAACAACGACAACGCTGCGGCGGGCTATCCTGCTCAGCCTCTACGGCGCAGCCAGCGCCACTGGTCTCTCCTCCACCATTGCGACGGCGCAAACGGCGCCGGCTGCCGAGAAAAAGGACACCACCGTCGTCGAGGCGGTCACCATTGTCGGCACCCGCCGCGTCAATGCCTCGTCCACCGACACCGTGGTGCCGGTGGACTTCATCCCGATGTCGAAATCGGCCGAGCAGGGGGGGCAGTTCGACCTGGCGCAATCGCTGCAATACATCTCGCCATCGTTCAACTCGACGCGGCAGACCGGCGCCGATGGCGCTGACCTGGTGGATTCCGCCGCGCTGCGCGGCCTTGGCTCCGACCAGACGCTGGTGCTGGTCAACGGCAAGCGCAAGCACACCACCGCGCTGGTCAACCTGTTTGGTGCCCGCAACCGCGGCAATACCGGCACTGACCTCAACACCATCCCGATGCTGGCGATCGACAGCGTGCAGGTGCTGCGCGACGGCGCAGCGGCGCAATATGGCTCCGACGCCATCGCCGGCGTCATCGACATCACACTCAAGAAGCGCGCTGGCTGCGAAGCCGTGCTTGGTTACGGCCAATATTCAGCGGGTGACGGCAAAAACACGCTGGCCTCGGCCTACTGCGGCTTCGCCACCGGCAACGGCGGCACCACCGGCATCACCGCCGAATTCCTCGACCGCGGCCGCAGCAACCGCGCCGAGGCGGGCAACCCGCGCATCATCGGCGACACCAAAACGCAGAACGCCACGCTGTACGTCAACGGCGAGGTGCCGGTCAGTGGCGCAGCCAAGCTCTACTACACCTTCGGCTACCAGACGCGCGACGCCTCCTCGGCGGCGTTCGCCCGCGGCGGCATCGGCAGCGATGACTTCCCCTCGCGCAACTCGGCGGCCATGTACCCGGACGGCTTCGTGCCGTTCATCAATGGCGACATTGAAGACCGTTACATGACCCTCGGCTACAAGCGGCAGATCGGCGAGTGGAATGCTGATTTCTCGCAGACTTACGGCTACAACAAGCTCAAGTACAACATCAGCAACACGCTGAACGCCTCGATCGCCAACTATGACCTGCTGCACGGCGGCGCCGGGCGCAGCCCGACCGCGTTCAACGCCGGCGGCTTTTCGTTTTCGCAGCTCACCACCAATGCCGACTTCAGTCGCTTTTTCCCGAGCGTGGCCAACGGCATGAACGTGGCGTTTGGCGCCGAATACCGGCGCGAGAACTACCAGATCTTCGCTGGCGAACTGGGCTCCTACAACGACACCGACGGCGTCGGCTTCGGCGGCAATGCCGGTAGCCAGGGCTTCCCGGGCTTTCAGCCGGGCGACGCCACCAGCAAGAGCCGCAACAGCGTTGCGGGCTATGTTGACGTTGAGACTGATCTCACGGCACGACTCAAACTTGCCACTGCGCTGCGCGGCGAGCACTACAGCGACTTCGGTTCCACGCTCACCGGCAAGGTGGCGGCAAGCTTCAAGGCCAGCGACCAGGTGCTGCTGCGCGGCTCGGCGAGCACGGGCTTCCGCGCGCCGTCGTTGCAGCAGGTTTACTTCTCGTCGACATTTACCGACTTCATCAGCGGCCAGCCGCTCGATGTGGTGCTGGCGCCCAACGGCAGCGCAATCGCCAATGCCGCCGGCATCCCGAAACTGAAGGAAGAAAAGTCGAACAACTTCACGCTGGGCATGACCTGGAATCCGTCGAAAGCGCTCGCAGTCACGGCCGATCTCTACCAGATCGACATCAAGGACCGCATCGTGCTCTCCGGTCGCTTTGACGCCGACAACTATCCTGCCTTGGGCGCCACCCTTGGCGCGCTCGGCGTCGGTCAGGCGCAATTCTTCGTCAACTCGGTCAACACCCGCACGCAGGGGCTCGATCTCACTGTCGCGCACAAGGGCGAGCTCGGTCGCGGCAAGCTGAATACCTTCCTCGCGTTCAACTACAGCAAGACCCGCGTCACCGGCGTCAAGACGCCAACTTCACTGGCCGGCTTTGAAGATGTGCTGCTGTCTGAGCGCGAGCGCCTGTTCATTGAGCAGGGCGGCCCGCGCATGAAGGCTACGCTTGGCTTCGATCATGCACTCGGCCCGTGGGAGACCAGCCTCAAGGTCATTCACTTCGGCTCACAGACGCTCGGCACCTTCTCGGGCACTGCCGCAGGCGTACCGAATGCGCGCTACGCGCCGAAGACCTCGGCCGATCTGGCGCTGACCTACGCGTTCGACAAGAACACCAAGGTCACCGTTGGTGGCAACAACATCTTCAACGTGAAGCCGAGCAAGCAAGACCCGAACGAAACCGACAACGGCTTCATCTACGACAGCGTGCAGTTCGGCCTCAACGGCGCCAGCTACTTCATCCGCTTCTGGAAGAAGTTCTAGCCATCCAAAGCAACTGGCGGTTAACGGCTTTTCGCCGAGACCGCCAGCTCAATGGGCGTGGCGCCCGATTTGACGTTGTGTCGACTTTAGCGCTTTTCCGGGCTGAGCCCCATTAAAACAAGGATTCCAGCGTAGAGCTGACAACGGTAGCTTCGCGTGGTTCGCGCGCCGTTCAGGTTACGCCCATGACCCGATGAAACTCCTCTCCCGTCTGCCCCTCCTCGCACTCGCCTGGCTTGTCATTTGCGCGCCTCTGGCGGTTCAAGGACAAGCTACGACAGCCGGCAGTGGCTACAAGACCGCCGCCGATATCCCGGTCGGTGAATTCTTCCGGTTGCCCCGCTATTCGCAAATGGCGATGTCGCCGAACGGCCGCAAGCTGGCCGCGGTGGCGCCGGTCAATGGTCGCGAAAACCTCGTCGTCATTGATCTCGACGGCAAGCAGTCGACCGCAGTCACCGACTTCAAGACGGTGGACGTCAACTGGTTCACCTGGGTGGACGATGGCAGGCTGATTTTCCGCGCCTCGAACCGTGAACTGGAAACCGGCGTCTGGCGACGCGGCGCCATGATCGCCATCGACACTGATGGAAAGAATTCGCGCAACCTCGCGCAGGACGTACGCGGCAGCTTCGACATCCTCGCCCGCACCCGCGACGGCAGCGGCGAGTTGATCATCAGCACGCACCTGCGCGACATCCAGTCGGAGGACGTCTATCGCTACGACACCCGAACCGGCCGCACCAAACTGCTCACGTTTGATTCACCCGGCCGCGTGGCCGACTGGGTACTTGATCACCGCCTTGAGCCCCGCATAGCGATGCGAGTGGAGCCACGTGAGTCCGCCGACAAGGCCCGCAAGCGCACGCTCTGGCACCGCCAATCCGCCGCCGATAGCTGGCTGCAAATCGGTGAACTAAGTGGCGATCTCGACCGACTGCGGCCGCTTGCCTTCGACGACGACCAGACACTGTTCGTTGCCAGCCGTCACGGCGGCGACCGCAGCGCCATCTACCGCTATGACATCGCGAAGAAGCAACTCGGAGAGGTGGTTGCACAGCATCCCTGGCTCGATCTCGATGATGGTCTGGTAATTCACCCGGCGAGCGGCAAAGTACTTGGTATCCGCCACAGCGCCGAGATGCCAGGTACCAGCTGGTTCGACGAGCGCTATGCCGCCGTTCAGGCCGGCATTGACAAGGCACTGCCGGATACCGTCAACCACATTACGCCGGGCGACGATGCTGCACGTTATGCGCTCGTCTTCGCGCGCTCGGCAACGGACGCAGGCAGCTACTACATCTTCGACACACAGCAGCGTTCGCTGGGCAAGATCGCTGCGACCCGCGAGTGGCTGCCGTCGGCACTGATGCCGGAACGCCGCTTCGTGATGTACAAGGCGCGTGACGGCCTCAATATCCCGGCATGGCTGACTGTGCCGCGCGGCAGCGAAGCGAAGAACCTGCCGCTGGTGGTGCACATTCATGGCGGTCCCTGGGTGCGCAGCTATCACGGCATCCAGTGGGGGCGCTGGCCAACTGCACAGTTCTTCGCGTCACGCGGCTACGCGGTGCTGGAGCCGGAACCGCGCGGGTCCACCGGCTTCGGTTCGAAGCACTATCAGTCGAGCTTCAAGCAGTGGGGCCTGACGATGCAGGACGACATCACCGACGGCGCGCTGCACCTGGTGGCGCAGGGCATTGTCGACAAAAGCCGCATGTGCCTATTCGGCGGCAGCTATGGCGGCTACGCCGCGCTGCAAGGGCTCGTGCGGGATCCGGACCTCTGGCGTTGCGGCAACGCCTATGTCGCAGTGACTGACCTTGGCCTGCTGCAGACAGTAAGCTGGTCAGACACGGCCGCATATTCGGACTATCTGGATACTGACTTCAAACGCCGCGTCGGCGATCATGAGGCGGACCGGGCACAATTCGATGCGACGTCGCCAGCCCGAAATGCCCACAAGATCAAGGCCGCAGTGATGCTGACGATGGGCGGGCGCGACCGGCGCGTGCCGCTGATCCACGGCACCCGGTTCCGCGATGCCATGGAGAAAGCGGGCAAACCCTTCGACTACAAGGTCTACAGCGACGAGACACATGGCTTCAATGCGCCCGGGAACGTGATTGACTTCTACACGCGCACCGAGCAGTTTTTCGCCAGGCATCTAAAGTGATGGAGTCACCGATGGCAGATGCCTTCGCTGGCGCGCGGGCGTCGCATTGCGCGCAGCCTGCCGCGAGTCGTCTGCAACCGTCAACCCGCGCGTCATGAACGAGAGCCGGCCCTTGCTGCCGCTCCTCACGTAGTCGGCCAAAATGGCCTGCTGCGCGGATTCCGGTGCAACAGCGCCATCGGTGTGCAACCAGCGATAGACCAGATCGAACAGTCGTTCCAGCGCAATCTGATGCGTGGCACCGGTCTCGGCATAGAGCCAGTCGGCGAGCGCCATGAAGCGGGCGAAGGCACTCACCGGTACCTGCTGCAGGATTAGCGGCAGCGTACTTGTGAAGCGCCCCGAGTTGCCAATCAGGTCCCAGAAGCGTGCAAAGCGATTGAGCCGCTGGACATCGGCAAAGCTTAGTTCGCTGTTCGACAGGATGTTGTACGGTGGCTCCGGGTTGTAGCGCATCGCAAATGCGTCGGTGTGGCGGATGATTGGCGTACCGCGCAGGCGCTTCAGCACGCCTACCTGAATCTCGTGTGGCCCGAGGCGCGCGAGGGTATCGAATCCTTCACCAAAACTCGCGAGCGACTCGCCCGGCAGGCCCGCGATGAGGTCCACGTGCATATGCGCATGCGTATTCGCATGCAGCCAGCGCAGGTTGTCTTTCGCCTTGTCGTTGTTCTGCTTGCGTGAGATGTGACCCTGCACTGTCGGGTTCCACGTCTGGATGCCAATCTCGAATTGCAGAGTGCCTGCCGGGAACCGGGCGATGGTGTCTTTCAGTTTGTCGGGCAGATGGTCTGGCACCAGCTCAAAGTGCGCAAAGCAGGGGTCGTCCGGTTTCGCCTCGATGCGTTCGAGGAAAAATTCGAGAATCGCCTGCGAAGTCTTGACGTTCAGATTGAATGTGCGGTCAACGAATTTGAAGGTGCGTGCGCCACGGTCGTAGAGCTTCGCCATCTCGGCAAGAAAGCGCTGCGTATCGAATGGCAGCGCTGTCTTGTCCAGCGCGGAGAGACAGAACTCGCACTTGAACGGGCAACCGCGTGAGGCCTCGACATATAGGTGACGACGCGCGATATCTTCGTCGGTGTAATGCTCGTAAGGCAGTTTCAGGTCGTCAAGTTCGAACTCTTCACCCACGTGCACTTTCATCAACGGTCGTGGCCCGTGCAACAGTGCGCGGGCGAGCTTGTTGAAGGTGACATCGCCCTGTCCGGTCACCACGTAGTCGGCAAGCGCGAAGATGCGTTGCTGCGCGGTTTCATGGCTCACCTCCGGCCCGCCGATCACCACCTTGATCTCGGGCGCGACTGCTTTCAGCATCGCGATCAGCTTGGTGGTTTCTTCGACGTTCCAGATGTAAACGCCAAAGCCGATCACTTTGGGCGAAAACGCCAGCAACTGTTCGACCAGCGTTTCCGTCTTGCTGCCGATGACGAACTCGACGATCTTCGTTTCAGCACGCAGCTCGTCGTCGAGATTGGCAAACAGGTAGCGCAGCCCGAGCGAGGCGTGGGGGTAGCGGGCGTTGAGGGTAGAGAGGATCAGTTGCGGCACCGCGCGATTTTAGGCGGCCCGGATCGTGCGCGAGGCGAGCACGTCACCTGCCACCGTTCACTGGGGCGCGCCGCAGTGCTCCGTCATGTAGCCGATGACTTTCTTCGCCGTGCTGCGGGGCGACCTGAAACTGATGCCGTTGGCCGCGGCCTGGGCCGACAGGCCGAGCTGGAGTCGCACGATGAACAAACCGTCGACCAGTGGATTGATCACGCCATCGCCGTCCACGTCATAGCAATTCTCGGGCGGTGGCGGCGTGCCACCCTGCCCCTTGAGAATCACGACCATCGAATCCTGGGCACTATCTGCTGTCGCACAGTAGAAAGACGCCGAGGTCTCGGCCGGACCGCCCGTGCGCCCGGGCTTGTACTCAATTACCAGCTCGCCCGCCTGGCCCGGAGCGACGCTCAGGAAACTGGTCAGCAATTTGAAATCAACGGAGAAAGGCACTTCGCACACCGGGTGGATACCGTTGAAGTTGATGGCCTGGGCATTGCTGGCAGGCGCGTACACCACCACGTTCGCCAGACCCGATGTCTTGAGCGGTAAGGTCCCGAAGTCGAGCACCGTTGGTGCAAACGCATATTGCGCCGGTAGTGCGCCCTGCTCAAGCGTGAGCACGGCTGCGGACACTGACGCGGTGTCGTCCGCGCACTGATCGACCATCTGCAGCGTCCATGTGCCATTGAGTTGCGCTGCCGTATTCAACGCGGAGAACGCAGCGAGAAAATTGGTGGGCGCGGGTCGGTAGCTTGCGCCGCCACCTCCCACGGGTGTCGTCGCGTACGTCCCCGGAGCGATGACGCCGCCATTCGCAGCGCTGGCCGCGGCCCAGATGTTGTTGGTGCTGATCGCCGGATCAACAAACACATAGGTACCGGAAACGGCAGAGCGGGTTCCAGTGCCAGTTGTCGCGGTCGCGCCGATACGCCCGAACAGCGGGAAATTGACACCTGTCGGCGAAATCAGCTTGGCTGTCAGATCGCCAGCCCATGGATGCGCTCCCGCGAACGTCACGCTGACCCGTATGTCGGTCAGAGCGTTCGAGGCCATTGCGCTTACGGCAAAGGTAACGTTGAGTGGTGCACCGGGCGATGAAGAACACGGCAGGTTGCCGCCGTCGGGGATGAGACCTACGCCGCTACCGGCAAACGTTGCTGCGGTTGCGGTCACGGCCGCCAGCACTGCAATGACAATCAGGGCAAACGCTCGTACGCAGCGTCGCCTTACGCCCGACAGCCGATTCATCCTGTCCTCCCCGACTACTGATGGCGATGCTACACCTCGCCTGGGCAAGAATTCGGACACTCGGTCGCGCGCACCGGGCAGTTCAGGCCAGTCGCACCTTCAGAATGCGGAAAAAGGTCGCCACCCGAGAGGACCTTGAGCAAGAAAGGCGGATGGCGACTTTGTTCAGCACCGGTGCGCGACCGCACAGGCGGTTGCGCGCACCTGCGGATGGTTACTTCTTGTTGCCGTCGTGCTTCTGGCGATAGATGCGGCGGCTTTGCTTGTTCTGCTCTTTCTGGATCGCCTGGCGCTCAGCGCGAGTCACCTTGCCGTCG
>Ga0208826_1002673_pt1 | contig 13051 bp, 10 predicted proteins | sample AD_UKC115_MetaG_FD_184451 | JGI IMG/M metagenome (GOLD analysis project Ga0208826, IMG submission 184451) | Active sludge microbial communities of municipal wastewater-treating anaerobic digesters from Hong Kong - AD_UKC115_MetaG (SPAdes)... | ecosystem: Engineered > Bioreactor > Anaerobic >...
CATCTACCCCGAAGATTATTTTCCCCAGCATTTCAAAAAAATCAACATGACTAAGAGGTTCGGTAGGATTGAACCTTTCCCCACTGACCTGAACGGCTCTTATTTTTATAAGGCCTTCTATATAGGCAAGATAATAACTTTCAACTATATCCTGTGCAGACGGAATACTGAAGCTTTCATCTATAACTCCTAAAGGATCGGTATAAGAGAATGTTTTCTTTTTATCAGTCTTTATCATCATAGGCTGTATTTTTGAAAGCTTGAACGCATTCACCATAAGCATCGAAACTTCTTCTCTGCTTATCTCTGAAGAAAGTTTCAACGTCTGTGTCAAAGGCGTATCGATAAGGATCTTTGAATAAACTCTGAAAACCTCATCCTTATAACTGCTCTGGTCATAATCACTGAAAAGCGAATATAAAGGTTTTGAGGCAATGACTCCTACTACCAAAATCACTAAAGAAAGTAGCACTGTAAACACTTTTTTCATTTTTTTCCTCCTTAAGATATATTTGCCAGTTCCGACCATTATTTTAACATAAATATTTTAAGCATCTTTTCGCTTTTTAATATACTTCTTAATAATATATGAAAGATTCTGTCTTTAAGCTATTCAAGTTTGGCAGCTGCATCCCTGAGACCTTTTTCATTTATGAACTCTTTATTTTCTTTCATCTTTGAAATCATTTTTATCAAGGTTCTTTCTAAAAAACCCATCTTTTCAAAGTAGTACCCAAATCCTCCATAAACAAGGGAAAAATTTTCAGAAAGAATGTTTTTGCCAAAAGCATTTTCAAAATATTCAGTATACTTTTCCTGGTCGGCACAGTTTATGACCACAACTGTTTTTTTAGTTGAAAGCATCTGAAGATTTCCTTTTACAAAATCAACAACTTCCTTTTGTACAGTACCGGCATGAACAGAACAGCCTATTACAACCGCCCTGTAAGTATCAAGCATACCGTTTGAGTATTCCTTTATCGGAATCATAAGGGTTTGATCCTTTATACTTTTTTTCATGCTGTTAAGAGACTTTTCTACACTTCCGTGCTTTGATGCGTAAACCATTAATGTAGCCATTTTTTTCCTCCTTCTATGCTTTTCTCTTCTGTTCATGGCTAAATTATAGCACATACAATTATTTTTCGGTAAGAGTTGACAATATCATGTTTTAGTGTTATACTAATATAGAACACTAAAATTATAGTAATATAATGGAGGAAAAGTAATGTCCGGGAGTCTACTGGTTCAAAATATAATAAAAACAAGAGAAAATAAAAGTATACTGGATAATATATCTTTTGAAGTTCATCAGAACGAATCACTGGGAATCTTTGCCAAAACCGGCCAGGGGAAAACTGTACTTTCAAAGATCCTCATGGCCCTGGTACAGATAGATTCCGGAAAAATTACGATCAACGGATACGACATACATCAGAACTTTGAAAAAGCTATCTGCAAAACTGGAAGTATTGTTGATTCTCCAAAATTCTATGATGAGCTTACCGCATATCAGAATCTTCTCTTAACCGCTAATCTTTACGGGGATATCCCACACAGAAGAGCATGGGAGATGCTTGAACTGACTGATCTGCAGAAAAACAAGGATCACAAGGTCAAGTCTTTTACCTCAGCAATGAAGTACAGGCTCGCAATTGCAAGGGCAATGATAAACTATCCATGGCTTCTTATACTGGATGACCCGGCAAGAGATCTTGATATGCAGGAAAGTCTTAAAATTTCCTGTATTTTGGAGCAGATCAGAGTAAATTATTCGGTCTCAATGCTTATACTATCAAAAAGCAAGGAATTTCTTTTAAAAACATGTGCCGATATGCTTTGTATGGAAAACGGAAAAGTTTTCAGCTTTTCGCCTGACAAGCACAGCTTAGATCTTGCTGAAATCATTGACATATATTCTGTTCAGAAAGCACAGATAACAAAAATCCTGTACTCGATGCCCTATGTCTCTGAAATTCAGTCAAAAGAGTTTGGATTACGTATAAAGGCCGAAAAGGAAGAATCTCAAAGAATACTTGACACCCTGTTGGCCAATAAAGTAAATATAGATTATTTTCTGCCTTCAGGAACATAAAACAGGAGAATCAGAATGAATTTAATTAACAATGAACTCTTCAAGCTGCATATGAAAAAAAGGCTGTTACCTTTTTTTATCCTTAATTTTATCGCCGATGTGCTGCTTATAAGTTTTGTTTTAATAAAAAAGGATAGCATTTTTTATAGCTTGATAAATGGTCAGAACTTCCCTCTTTTCTCACTTGAAATCACCTTGGTTTTTTCAATTGTTTTTTCTTGCATGAGTGTGTATGATCTTTTCATATACGAGGATAAAAGCGGGACATTATGCACCGAGCTGCTTACACCGCTTAATAGGAAAGAGGTTGTTCTTTCAAAATTTTTTGCAATAATGCTCGAGCTGGAGGTTTTTTTTGCGGTCAACCTGATATTTTCATATACAATATCGGCTGTTTTTCTGGAATTCGGTGAAGTATTCTCTTACTGTGGTACTTTCTTGCCTTTCAAGGAAGGTCTGTTCAAAACAGTTTTTTCATATGTTCTTATCTTCTTCCCGCTTTCCGGAGTAACCAGCTTTGCAATACTTTTATATTTTTTGATTTCCAAAAAAATAAAGTCTCCAGGTTTTCTTTTTTTCATGGTTTTATCAGTATCGCTTATGGGACTTTTTGAACTGATTGTCTCAAACCGGTCTTTTCCAGTCTTGGCATATGGTTCATACAGAAACATATTCCATTATTTTGTGCTGAATATGACATCCAAAACTATCATAGAAGTACTATTCTTTACAGTAATAACAGTATTTTTTCTTTTTCTTTCAGTCTCCATATTTAAACAACGCGAGTTCAATGCATGACTTCTCCTATCGAAACAAGTCGCTGAAAAAAACGGGCTGCCCCAAAAAAAAAGGCAGCTCCGTTTTATTATCTATTCCTCACTCATCATACGTAAAAATACCTCTAGTATCTCCGGGTCAAACTGCTTACCGGAATTCTCTCCCATCTCTTTTATAGCCTGAGAAGTCGAAAGACCTTTTCTATAAGATCTGTCAGTTCTCATTGCATCCCACGAATCGGCAATGGCAATTATTCTCGAAATAAGAGGTATTCCCTCTTCTTTAAGACCATCGGGATAGCCGTTTCCATCCCATCTTTCATGATGGTGCTTTATATACACGGCAACATCTTTAAGCTGATCAGACTTATTCAGAACCTCATATCCATAAACAGGATGCTTCTTTATTGCTTCATACTCCTGAATTGTTAGTCTCCCTGGCTTATTGACAATATCAGGACTTACCAGTATCTTACCGATATCATGAAGCAACCCGCTCCAATAAAGATCTTTCATCTGTTTCTGAGTAAGACCAAGCCTGGCACCAATCTTGAGCGAGCAATTCGCCACAGAGTCTGAATGACCTTTGGTGTAGTTGTCGTATATTTCAAGGATACTTACCATAGATATTATTATCTGCCTTTGGAACTCATTCTGCATACTAGAGAATCTCTGCATAGTCAGGAAAGCCGATGCAAAGCTGGCAAGGGTCTCTAAAACCTTTGATGCATCACGTGAAAACTTTATATTTTTATGTCTGCTTATTTCAAGGCATAATCCGCCAGCATCGTTGCTGCCTACCGCGAGTTTTATCACCATTGCCTGACCGCATGGTTTTTTTACTCTCAGATAAGTCTGCAAGGTATTTTGAGATACTGTTTTTTCATTTATGAACTCTTTGTTTTCCAGAAGCAGTATCTTTTGAAAGTCAGGAATATTCTCTTTCTTAAGTGAAAGGTCATTCAGATCATCAACATTGTGTCCCAAAGCATCTATAAAAACCCACTCACCGTCTTCTATAAGGTAAACATACCCGTAATCAGCCTGGGGAACAAGCTCTTTACTGAGAGAAAGAACTTTTTTCAGAAACTCCCTGTCACTTACGATAACAGCATTGCTAAGATCAATACCCAGATTTATGATCTTTTCTAACTTCTCGTTTGTGCTTTGCGTTTCAGAATAAGAATTTTCAAGCTCCTCATTTATTGCTCTGAGCTCTTGTATGTTTGCGGACAGCTCGTTCGCCATTTCATTATAAGTCTGAACAAGCATATTTATTTCCTTAACCTGACTGCTTTCGATTCCTGGCTGTACAACATAGACTTTAGTTTTTGCAAACTCCTGCATATTCGACGAAAGAATCGAAAACGGCTTTATGGCTTTGTTAACAGTTTTGTTCATGGCAAAAGTTATAATGATGCTGACAGCGATGACTGCACCGAAAAAGAAGAGTGTAAGAAGAATTCTGAGGTTGTCCAGAAAAGAAAAGTCCAACTCTATTTTTATAAAGTACTTTTCTTCCTGGCCATTATCGGTCATTATATGGCATACAGAGTAGTAACTGCGTATTCCGCCGGCCATAGAAATTTCCTGTGGGAAAGATGTATCCAAAACTTCTTTGAAAACGAACTTTTCGTTATCTTTAAGGCCTTTCCATGAATAAAGCGGTAAAAGATTGGGATCGTAGATGCTTATTTCTTTTATATAAAAAGAACTTTCTTTGACTCTTGTTATATCGTCAAGAATACTTTTTTTGTGAGAGTTGCGGATAGTTCTATAGATATTGGCCACAGACTGGTCATAAACTTTTTTGTAAACATTTCTTTCAAAAAAAACATTAAGAAACAGCCATAAAACAACGGCTGTAAAAAAGGTTATGATCAGAAAAATCCAAAACATCCTTTTGCTGATCATTTTTTTTAACGACTGCTCTTTACTCATGGTACCCCCGATAAAGATTTCATAGAATAATGTAACCAAGTTAAAACAGTAGTGTTCAGATAAATTATATCACTGGTGCGCTTAATTTAAAAGTTAATAACTAAATTTGTTACATTTGACTTTACAACTTTTCTTTGTATCTTTTTAAATCGTATTGTTGCATTATTTTAAAATGTGTATGACTTTTATTTGACAAAACCTATGTAATTATGCTATAATGGTTTATCCTATGTACTAATTTTTAAGTTACTTTTATGTAACTTTTTGTTAATATTCGATTTTTTGTGAAAGGAGATGGTGAAGTTGCGTATTGCCATTATCGGAGCAGGAAACTCAGGAATTTCAATGGCCGCACATCTCGCATTATCAGGAGAATGTGTAAATCTTTGGAACAGGTCGGCACAAACCATAAAAGATCTTGTTCCAACCAAAAGCATAACAGTTCAGGGAAAAGTAAATGGCAAGGCTTATCTGAACATAGTTACAGATTCAATAGAGCTTGCCGTAAAAGATGCCGAAATGATTTTTGTCACAACACCGGCAACATCCCATGTACAGATAGCCCAGAGGCTGGCGCCTTATGTGGATAAAAACGTACCAATAATACTTACTCCAGGAAGAACTTTTGGAGCGATTGAGTTCAAACACATTCTTCTGCAGAACGGGTACAGTGGTAATGTTAATGTATGCGAGACGCAGACTATCATATACACATGCAGGAAGACAGACTCATGCAATGCTGTAATTCTTGATCTTAAGAAAAATGTTCTTATATCCTGTCTGGATTCAAGTAAGATAGAGAATATTGTATCTAATATGCCCCAATGCCTCAGAAGAATTTATAAACCTACTAAATCCATGGTGGAAACCTCCATAGGAAACGTCGGCATGATCCTACACTGCACACCTACACTTCTAAATAGCGGCTGGATTGAAAGCCCTAGTCATTCCTTTAAATACTACTACCATGGAATAAGTCCAAGTATCTCTTCATTTCTGGAACGTCTTGATGAAGAGAGAATCAGAATTTCTCAAGTTCTTGGAAATTCTGTCGAATCCACCTATCAATGGATGAAAAGAAGCTATGGAGTGGAAGGAGAAAACCTTTTCCAGTGTATACAAAACAATGAGGCCTATAAAGAAATAGATGCTCCCGGTACTCTTGAACACCGTTATATCCTTGAGGATGTTCCGTGCGGCCTTGTTCCGCTGGAATCAATAGGTGCGAAGCTTGGGGTAAAAACACCGTATGTAAGTCTTATAATAGATCTTGCCAACTCTATGTTAAAAAAGGACTTCCGCAGTGACGGCAGAACCCTTGAAAAACTTGGTATGGGCAGTATGCAGCCTGAAGAGATCATAACTATCCTGAATCACCAGGAGCTGTATAGCTTATGAACGAAAAAAGAGCATTTGGCTTCATAAAACCAGCCATAGACGTACATTCATTAGGAATGTTTTCGTTGGCGGAAATAATAAAAGACTGCGGTTATACGGTTGTACTAGCTGATACTGAAATAAATCTAGCAATTGAAAATCTTTCTTCAAAAAAGAATCTTTCGGTTTTTTTGAGATGGCTTAAAAACAACAGAATAACAGATATAGGTTTCAGTTATAGACTAGATCCGAATGACGGTTTCAGACTGTTTTCTAACATGATGTTTTTTCTTATTAAGAACAGAATGCTCAGAACAAACACAAAGAGTATTCAGAATATTTATTACGCGGGTCTGGCAGAAGGCTGCCGGAGAGTCGAACAGGAGTTTGGAAAGTATGTAAAAGTATTTATAGGCGGGGAAAGCATAAGCGACACTCTAAATATTCTTTCGATTGACAGTTCTTCCATTCCTTCTCAGATGAGAGAGTCCTGCCGTTATGACAGTTTCCTTTTTGATTTTTCACGCGATATTATAAAAAAAGCCGAATACACATCCTTTAAACCGGTTGAAAGAAACGGCTGGGGTGGATATGACGGTTACGGTACAAAGAAAGATACTCTCTTAAAAAGACTTGAGCATTCACAGAAAAATAACCTACCTCCTATAATCAGGGCCCATGCAGGACCTTATCTTCATGAACGGGAGAAGGCAGTAAAATTGTTTTATGAATGGTGTGAAGAACTTGGTAAAGCAGGTATGCTGGATATTCTTTCCATAGGTTCTTCTCAATTGACCCAGTCTCACTTTGGACAGGACTGGCATGATCTTCCGAACGGTGGAGGAGTCCCCGTGAACTCGTCCCAGGAGTACTCCAAAATATGGGAAAGTTCACGTCCCATGCTGGTAAGAACCTATGCTGGAACCAAAGATCTTTTAAAACTGGCAATGATGTACGAGGATACTATCAATATTGCATGGCACGCACTGTCTTTATGGTGGTTCAGCCGCATAGACGGCAGGGGTGAAAACGGAGTTTATGAAAACCTTAAAGAACATATTCAGACCATTCAATATGCAGCCTTAACCAACAAGCCTTTTGAGCCTAACGTTCCACATCATTTTGCATTCAGGGGCGCCGATGATGTAACTTACATAGTGTCAGCCTATCTGGCTGCTATGACTGCAAAAAAGAATGGCATAAAACATCTGATTCTTCAGAACATGCTAAATACGCCAAAATATACATGGAACATAGCCGATCTTGCAAAATCCAGGGCTATGCTTGAGCTTGTAAGCACTCTTGAAGATAATGATTTCAAGGTTACTCTCCAGACAAGGGCGGGTCTTGATTATTTTTCCCCAGATCCTGAAAAAGCAAAAATACAACTGGGGGCCGTAACTGCCCTTATGGACGATATACGACCGCAAGATCCTCATAGCCCTGGTATAATACATGTGGTTAGTTACAGCGAAGGATACGGTCTGGCAGATCCAAAAGTTATAAACGAATCCATAAAAATAACTCTTCATACGCTTGAGGAGTATAGGAGACTCAAAAAAAATGTATCTGTCATGAAAGAGTTCGGTCTTTCAGAAATAGACAAGCGAAAAGATTCATTGCTACACTCAGCAAAGAAAATAATATCCGTCATGCAGGAGAAAATACCTGATCTTTATTCGGCTGGTGGTCTTTATACAGCTTTTGCGTCAGGGTTTCTTCCTGTACCTTATCTCTATCTTCAGAAAGAAGAGTTTGAGTATGCCAGGGCTGTTAAGACTAAAATAATAAATGGCTCTGTCGTAAAAACGGATGAATATGGCAATACTATGACAGATGAGCAGTTCCTTGATTATGCGAAATCTAACATATCAAAAATTCAGATTCAGTCCTTAATGAGATGGGGGGATAACTTTTGAAAATAGCCGTTGTTTACGATACCGATACATATGAACAGAAGAAAAATATGGTAACGGCGGTAAAAAATGCCCTGCTAAAAAAATATGATGCTTATGAACTTGCATTTGATGAAAATTTCATGTCTGAGATAAAAAAATACGATATGGTCTTTAATCTTTCTTCTTCAGGGGGACGGGAGTCCAGACAGATGCATGTTCCTGCAGTACTTGACATTATGGGTATACCTCATACCGGTCCGGGATCATATACGCATGCTCTGTGCCTGAATAAAACGGTTACAAAGATCATCCTCAGACAGCACGGCATTCCCACACCACCAGAGATAAAGCAACAGGATATTTTTGTGCACCGCTGGGAAGAAGGTACGGGTTTTATAGTTAAGCCCGAAAGGGAAGGCAGTGCAAAAGGCATTTCTGATAAATCTGTGGTCTATGATGCGCAAAGCATGAAAAAACAGGTAGAGTACATAAACAATACATTCAAACAGCCTGCTCTTATAGAACAGTTTATTCCCGGAAGGGAACTCAGTATAGGCATTGTGGGAAATGCTGAAACCATGGAAGTGCTTCCTATTCTGGAAATAGACTTCTCTGGGCTGCCTGAGGAGATTGAGCATTTTTACTCTCACAGGGTGAAAGAGGAGTACAGCCACCTTACATCATATAAATGCCCGGCTCCTTTGGATCAGAAAACTGAAAAGGATATTAAAAATTATGCAGCCAAAGTCTTTAATATCCTTGAACTTAAGGATTATTGCAGAATGGATGTAAGGCTGAATGAAAAAAACGAATCTTTCTTCATAGATATAAATTCAATGCCCCTGCTTATGCCGGATTATTCTGATATAATAAAAATGGCCAAGGCCGGAGGTATGGAGTATGACGATTTAATCTTAAAAATAACACAATCTGCACTATCAAGAAAATAAAAATCCCCTTAAGGGGATTTTTATTTTTCTGTCTCTTCAATCAGTTTCAAAAGAGCCTTTGCAGCTATCATAGGCCCCTGCTGTTCAAATCCGTCTATGCCAAGCTGGGTCTTGAGTTCTCCGATTCTGACATTATTCTCTATCATATGCTTCATGTACTTCTTGGCTATCTCGTTATGCTTTTCTTTCCTTTGTATCGCACCAAAAGGATTGGCAAAGTAACTGTAACTCAGTCCTTTTTCGGATGTGGTTCCTTTTGCCATTCTAGCACCTTTTGAAAAAACTTCAACTGCCATGTCAGTTTCATTAAAAAAATGTATAGCATTTGAATCTTCAATCCGGTCATAGTTGTTGGCATAAAAAAAGTAATCAACTTTGGTAGGCTTTATTATATCCCCATAATTTGAATATGGAACTATGACTCTTGCATTTACTTCGTTGGGATTCATGAATATACTCCTGTCCATTGCTGAGTATGCGTATCCGGGCTGAAGGTCATCCAATCTCACAAAAGCACCTGTTTCTGTACCATAAGCTACCACAGTTCCATCCTCGTCTATATCAAAAGAGCCCATATCGTCTATAAGAATATTTACTTCTGATACTTCATCCCTTAATCGGTTAAGGGCATCCAAAGTCTCTGATTTTCCGGCTCCGCTGTCTCCCATAAGCATTATATTGGCTTTCTTACCATCTCTGAGCTTTATCTCGGCAAAAGCACCGTGTACCGGCAACCTTCCTTCGTCTATTACTATAAGGTTATGCAGCGTCAGAATCATTTTCTTCATATATCCGAAGTAATCAACCGAAGGATCGTCTCCTACAATTCCAACATACATTCCGTCTTTTTCTCTGTAAATAACTCCATTTACATCATCTTTTTCTTTAAAAAAGTCTTTTCCCATTCCATATATGTAAATTGCATCAGGCTTTTGATTTTCTATCGTATTAAAACTTGCAAGCTCAAAAAGGTTTCCCAAACCGGCTGCATGGCATAGATACTCCTTATTTACTACTACGAGAAAAAACTTTGAAGCCACATGTATGGGAAAAACAAACCAATCTTCTATATTTTCCAATCCTATACTGTCCAAAACAGGCTGGTCATATACTTTAAAAAGCCCTTTTCTGGTATTAGATCTGGTATAAAATATAACAGGCGGTTCAAAAACAATACTCCATATAAAGTTCATATCGTAAAGCCACCTGGCGTTTTTAATTTTTGAGTTTTCCTTTATCTCAGGCTTATCTATCATAAAACCTACCTGGGCACTGCTGGGTACTTGTCGGAGAATCTTAAGTCTGTTGTCGGATATGTTTATAAGTATCTGCCTGTACATGCTCTGTACTATATTTTTAAGATCAGAGTTGGTGTTGACAAGAAGCATCTGCTTGAAAATCCTGTCAAAGCTTTCAGAAGTATACTTATCTGTTTTGTACATAAATCTGTGTTTATTCCTCCAAAGATTGAAAAGCCCTTCTATGAACTTTACCAACTGATCTTTCCTGTTTCCCATCTTCGGAAAGTTATAGTACGGCGAACCGTCTATCTTTTCAATCGGATTTATAGTCAAAGCCAATAAAAGCTGTATTATAGCGCTTATGTCATATTTCTTAACCGGATCCACTTCGTCGGTATTTTTTAGAAACAGTTCAAAGAAAGAGTGAAGAGAGTTCTTTCTTTCCTGAGAATCCGAAATAAGTTCGCTCAGTATCTGCTCAAAAACATTTGAATTAATTATCTGAGCAATAGCGCTGTATGAAACCTCACCGTTTATTATGACACTTCGCATAGTACACCTCCGTAATAAAAATTTTTATAGAATCTCCTATTATAATTGTACTCTATTATTTTATAAAAAAAACATACCCTTGTAAAATTAATAACTAACTTTTTCCATTTCATTGCCAATAAAAAAAATTAGTGTATAATATAAGTAGATTTCAGACGGAGGTACTTAACAATGCTCTCTAATAAAAAATATATTTTTTTTGATCTGGACGACACCTTATTTGATTTTAATCTGAGCTCAAAATTCTCGCTGGAACTTGTCTTTAAAGAACATATACTCCCTCTTGACCTGAAAGAATATGGTTTCAAAAAGTTTTTTGAGGTTTATAAAAAGATAAATTCCGATTTGTGGAATAAGTACCGGGAAAATAAAGTTTCAAAAGAGTTTCTTGAGGTTCACAGATTCAGCGATACACTCAATAAGCTTGAGATTTATGAAGATGATTTTTTTTCTTCAAACCTCAATTCCATTTACCTTGATATTCTTTCAAAACAGCGCAATACAGTCAAAAATGCCGGCGGTATAATTGAGTATCTTTACAGAAAGTATCCTTTAGGGATAATAACCAACGGATTCGATTCAGTTCAGAGAAAGAAACTTAACAGCTGTATGCTTACGGATTATTTTAAACATATCGTCACATCGGAAAAAGCCGGAGCTCTTAAACCAAGCAGAAAGATTTTTGACTATGCTATAAGTCTTACTGGCTTGGAGAGGTCAGAGATAGTTTTTGTCGGTGATGAGTTTGACGTTGATATAAAAGGGGCAAATGAAAGCGGAATTACCGGTATCTGGCTTAATACAAGAAACGAACAGATAGATTCTCATTTGAAATACATTGAAATCAAAGATCTTTCAGATTTAAGAAAATTTTTCTGATTACTAATAAACTCAAAGCTTCTGCGCGAGTATATATATTGGAGGGATGGCATGCAAGAACTACTTTTGGGACTCACTTCCATAACTATCAAACAGATTGGTATGATGGTTATAGGAGCAGTTTTGATATATCTTGCCGTAAAGAAGGATTACGAACCTGCTTTACTGCTTCCGATCGGTTTTGGGGCAATAATGGTCAATATTCCGTTTTCTTCAGCACAGGAGGTTCTGAACACTCTTTTTAACGCTGGAATAGCGACAGAACTTTTTCCGCTGCTTATCTTCATAGGAGTCGGCGCTATGATAGACTTCACTCCGCTACTGCAAAATCCTGTAATGCTGCTTTTCGGTGCCGCAGCACAGTTCGGGATATTTTTTACCATGCTTATAGCGGGATTTTTCGGTTTTTCACTTAAAGAAGCTGCTTCTATCGGTATCATTGGTGCGGCAGACGGTCCTACTTCTATCTATGTGGCATCCAAGTTTGCTAAAAATCTTCTGGGTCCGATTTCAGTAGCTGCTTACTCTTATATGTCGCTGGTTCCGATAATCCAACCGCCTGTAATCAAGGCATTGACAACAAAAAAAGAAAGGCGTATTAAAATGCCTTATAGACCCAAGGAAGTATCTAAAACAGTCAAAATAATCTTTCCTATTGTAATCACTCTTGTATCAGGTATACTTGTACCAAACTCGGTGGCTCTCATAGGATTTCTAATGTTCGGAAATCTTATAAGAGAGTGCGGGGTAGTGGAAAGACTTTCAAAATCCGCACAGAATGAACTTGCAAACATTGTCACTATACTTCTTGGAATAACCATAGGTTCTACAATGCGTGCAGAAGAGTTTCTCCATCCCACAACACTCATAATCATCTTAATGGGTCTTGTCGCATTTGTATTTGATACTGCGGGAGGAGTCCTTTTTGCCAAGTTCCTGAACTTGTTCCTAAAGAACAAGATCAATCCTATGGTTGGTGCATGCGGTATTTCGGCATTTCCCATGTCCGCAAGGGTTATAAACAAAATGGGATTAAAAGAAGACCCCAACAACTTTCTTCTCATGCACGCTGTTTCAGCTAACGTAGCCGGACAGATCGGTTCTGTAATAGCCGGCGGACTTATTCTGGCACTGGTAAAATAAGGAGGGATTTTTATGCTGTCATCATCATCTATCCAAGTTATCTTGGCCTCGCTGAATATAATGTGGGAGGGAATGCTGGGAATCCTTGTTTTTATGCTCCTCATATATTTGGTAATAATTCTTTTGGGAAAAATTTTTCCTACTCAAAAAAATCATAATAAAACCGGCCTTTTGAAGTGACCCCAAAAAGTTAGACACA
>Ga0208826_1002678_pt1 | contig 13040 bp, 6 predicted proteins | sample AD_UKC115_MetaG_FD_184451 | JGI IMG/M metagenome (GOLD analysis project Ga0208826, IMG submission 184451) | Active sludge microbial communities of municipal wastewater-treating anaerobic digesters from Hong Kong - AD_UKC115_MetaG (SPAdes)... | ecosystem: Engineered > Bioreactor > Anaerobic >...
ACAATAGCATCAATAACCTATGCCAATGGAGTAAATGTTAGGTATAATTATGATGAGGATAAAAACCTGACAGAAATAATAGCAACAAATAAAGATGGAGAAGAGATATTCAGCCACAGTTACGTCTATGATGTCAGTGGAAATCAAGTTGAGCGCACCGAGAACGGTGAGACAACCCGATATATTTATGACAGGCTTAACCGATTGTCCAAAGTTATATATCCTGAAGGTGAGGAAAGCTTTGAGTACGATTATGCGGGAAACCGTATAAATAAGACAAGAAAGGACGTAACCGTCAGATATAATTATGATAAGAGAAACCGACTGATAGAAAAGATAGAAGGTGGCATGCAAACCTCCTACCGTTATGACCCACAGGGCAACCTTATAGAAGAGGAAGGCAGAAGGGGAACCACAAGATATACCTATGACTGCTTTAACCGTACCGAAAGTGTAAGAACAGCGGAAGGTGGGTATGTAAGGAATAGGTATGATGCAGAAGGACGGAGGTTTGAACTTCATGAGAACGGTAAGGTTAGCAGGTTTATATATAGCGGCAGTGAAGTAGTAGCCGAGGTTGATGCAGATTACAATCTAAAGGCGGCAATAATCAGGGGACATGAGCTACTTGCCCAAAAGGATGGTAAGGACAGCAGCTACTATTATCTAAACAATGCCCATGGCGACGTCGTAAACCTTACAGACTCAAAGGGTACAGTGGTTAATTCATACAAATATGATGCATTTGGAAATACCGTTGAAGCCAAGGAGCAAATTTCCAACCGCTTCCGCTTAGCCGGAGAGCAATTTGACCCGGTAACAGGACAATATTACTTAAGAGCTAGATTCTATAATCCAGTTGTGGGAAGGTTTACACAGGAAGATACATATAGAGGTGATGGACTGAACCTTTACTCTTATGTGCAGAACAACCCTGTAAATTACTATGACCCTAGCGGATTCAGTAGTGTTTGTAGTGGTAAATCAAATACATGGAATGAGTTTCAAAAAGCGAATAAAGGAAAGTATGCGTCCTCTAAAGAAGCGGCTGAAGCATATAAAAAGAGTAATAAGCCTAAAGGGGTAACATATGAAGGTACTATTTACAGGAATGTGAATTCTGCGTTTGACCCGTTGGATATGAATGCTTATACTATTAATTCCAATCACAGGTATACACAACCGGGTACACCGGGTTTATACTTTGGAGATAGTGAAAAAACTGTATATGCAGAATTAGGTAGTTATAAGGTAACGGATTATTCAAATAGAACTATGCACTCATATGATGCAAAACTCGATAACATGCTGGATTTAACTGACCCTAAAGTTAGAAAACAGCTTGGAGTAAAAAAGGCAGATTTGCTTACTACTGATTACAGAAAAAATGTTGGTTCCGCAACAACTCATCAAATGGGCGAATATGCATTGAAAAATGGATATAATGGATTGGTAGTACCATCAGCAAGAAATCCTGGTGGAAACAATATTGTTATTTTTGATCCAGGCTTAATTAAGTAGGAGGTGAAGTATAAATGGGGGAAGAAATAAATAAGTTGGCAGATGCATATAATGTGGAAATGTGGAACAACTTTGCAAACTGTTTTAAAGTTGTAGAAGTACAAGGTGATATTCTGAAAAAAGTTCCTCAAGATATAGTTAATGTTATTGTTGGGCTTTTAGGATATGAGCAAGCAAAAAGATGGGTCTTGGAGGAAATTCCGGATTTAGATAATTATTCAGTAATTAATCTGGTAGCTAATGAAACAGGGATAAAAGCTGTAAGAATGTTTGTTTTGACAATGCCAAATTAATTATATAGGAAATAAGAGTATTTGGGCTGGGGGTTTCCCTTAATACCAATAAAAAATACAAAAGCCAGATTCAGCAATGTTTCTGGCTTTCTTTATACCCGAAATTACAGTTTTGAATAAAGGACTGAACTGTTGTACAGTCGGCATTTGCAACAAAACAGAAAATCCGCTAAAATGAACTGAAAAAACCAAAAGTAGAGTTACCATGTCTGAAAACACTACTAATTTCTTGTTTTCCGGCAAAGTATACTGTGGGCTTTGCAATTTGCAATTAGAAATATAGAGCCAAGAAGGAACGTAATAAAAAAGTATATATCTGTTCAAAGTACTCCACTGGAAAAGACGGAGGCTGCGAACGTCATAAAGTGGATGAACAACACCTTGCATTGCTGATAGAGAATCAATTCAAAATATATGATCTACCGCTTGACCGTTTTGATCTGATTCAAGCAATAGTTGTCGACCGTGAAAATATAACAATCTACTATAACGGATATGCCCCAACCCGACAAATGCAAAACACAGTGTCTTTCGGTACAGTAGGACAACAAAATTTCCTCTTTTCAGCGATTTTTTACGATTCTCTTTTCAGAAGACACACATTGATAAAAAAATGAAAGTATTTCTGCGAAGCTGCCCACGAAGCGAAATCTAAGGCCTTTTGCCCCCCCATTCATTAGAAACGCTCACGAAGCTATACTTTAAGAATCTACGTAGATGCTTTTAAGCAGCTGAATAAGTGTCTTCGCAGTGACTTGCAAAGCCAGAGCAGTAAGGGAATACGATATAGATATTATCGTATTCCCTTACTGCTCTGTAAGTAATTGTTTAGTGGCCTTTGAAGAAATCACATGTGCAAAATACATTTTTGTACAGTCAATTGCCTGATCATTTTTTGCCCTTCCGTATTTTTCAAATTCTTCAAAGTGCCTTTGTAGTGACTTCAAGGAAAAATCGGGTTTCAATATGCATAATATCCCGCATTTTGGTATTATTTGAATTAGGAAAGTTAGTAAAAACGATGAGACGTTAACAGATTAGTATGACATTGATTTTAGGGGGAATTGTAATGGATAGAGATTACACTAATGAAGAGGAATTTGAGAAAAATATTGTAGAACATGCTTCAAAAATATTTGGCTCCAACCCCTCCCTTCCAAATGATTTTGGATTTGTCCTGCGGGCAACTTATTCCCCTGTTTAAAAACTTAAAGTAGCCGCATATTGCTGGGGCAGCAAGAATATCGAAGAAATGCTCCATAGCCTGTATATTCAAAAACAACACTGTATATCTTTGTTCACCAGTAACCGACAGGCATATTTGCAGGTATTGCCAGCGGTAGAAATATAAATGCGCAAAGCGATTTTCAGAAGATACTGAAATCCTGCCGCAATTTTTGGGGAACAGTGTCAATTATTCCACTTTTATGCCGCAAATCAATTGAAATCTGTTATAGCGGATGTTATAATATATGGCGTGGAGGTGGCACAAAGATGACCATCGACGAAATAAAAAAAAACATTCGCAAAGAACTAAACATCTGACAAGATCAGCTTGCTCGTGATTTATATATTAGTTCTACGACTACTATTAACTGCTGGGAGAACGGACTAACCGTTCCGAGCCGGCTGGCACGAATGAGGCTTTCTGAGTATTGCACCATCAAGGGTGTATCTAAAGAAATCTTGGCACAGTTGGAACGCACCTGAATATTGCGAACAACGGAAAAGGAGAAGCTTGATGAGTACCAACATCTCAAAGCAAAAACGCGACGAGTTGACATCCAAAATAGAGGCGATTCGTTCATTTATATTGAAGGCTCCGCAAGACGAAAATACGGAGAGCCTTTTGACATACCTTGGGCAGATCGAAAAGGACGTCAAAGGTAAGAAATATGGGCTTGTTTTTGAGGAGCATTGTGAGGGCATCGACGTGATGCTGGCTACCCATACTCCGGTGCTTACCGAGGATCCGGACTTGTTCATAGATAACGGCGGTCAGATGAACTTCCTCATTGAGGGCGACAACCTTGCCGCCTTGCAACTGCTATTGAAAACCCACAAAAGCGCGGTTGACTTGATATATATCGATCCGCCATATAACATGGGCAAAGATGATTTTATATATGACGACAACTATGTAGACAAAGAGGATGGGTATCGACATAGCAAATGGCTCTCGTTCATGGAGCGACGACTTTCTGTTGCTCGTAGTCTTTTAAAACCGAATGGAGTAATTGTAATTAGTATTGGGTATCATGAGCTAAACAATCTTGTTTTACTATGCGAAACTCTGTTCTTAAATCGGCAAGTAGTTACTGTTACCGTTCAAACATCTGGCGGAAAACCGTCTGGCGGGTTTAACTATCTGCAAGAATATCTTGTTTTCATTACACCGAAAGACTTCAAACCACAACCAACCAGTTTTGCAGGCGGGAATACGAACGCACCTTTTCATGGTATGAATCTCGCAACTTTCACACAAGACCAACGACCAAACCAAGCTTACCCCATTTATATTAACGCTCAAACTGATGAAATTGTTGGATGTGGTCAATCTTTAGCTGATAGAGTAAAAAATGGTAGTTACTCAGGAAATCTTACAGATTTCCAGTATGACTATACAGAAGCACCCGAAGGTTGTGTTGCGGTATGGCCTGTAAGCAATAAAGGTATTCCTTGCGTTTGGAGATTGATTGCATCTCGTTTTATGAAAGATTTACAAAAGGGATACATTAAAGTCATCAAGCAAAAGTCGTCAAAGAATCAAAATCAATATGCTATACAGTATCTCGCAGCAGGTATAATATCAAAAATCGAAAACGGAGATATAACAATAGCAGGACGGCAGCCTAACAACAAAACCGTTATCCTCGGCGACTATAAGAGCGAAGGTGTCGGAGTACCAACAATTTGGCTTGAAAAAAACTTCTATACCGCAAGAGGCAGTAGCCAAATTCTCAATATTTTCGGTAACAAAAAGTTCTTATATCCAAAACCAGTTGAGCTAATCTCCGAAGTAATAACGGCATGTTGTAGTGATGAAGCTACGATACTTGATTTTTTCGCAGGTTCAGGTACAACAGGTCATGCTGTAATGGGTATAAACAATGATAGGTCCAAAGATTATAGGTTTATCCTCTGTACCAATAACGAAAGCGATATCTGTCGCGATGTCACTTACGAGCGTATCCGACGCGTGATTGACAAAGAGGGCTATCCCGCAAGCCTCAAATATTATCGCATTGAATTCATCCCTATAAGTGAGAAATTCTTCGGCGAGATAGTTGATGACCTGAATTCCCACATCCGCGAGCTTGTCGAGCTTGAAAACGGTATCAACTTCACAGACAACGCCGAAATTGCCATTGTGTTGACAGATGATGAGATGGATGAGTTTGTCGAAAACTCCGCCGCATTCGAAAAATGCGTCCGGCTCTATAAAGGGCATGATGTCCTTCTATCTAGCGAACAGGAAGAGATTCTAAAAGTACAGGGCGTGGAGATTATCACGATCCCCGATTACTATTACAAGGAACTGGAGGGTTGAGCAATGAGTATCAATTTAGCGGAATTCCAACTAAAGGCAATTGCAGACCTTATGAATGCCATGAAGGATGACAAACGTGAGATTATCCTGAAAAGCTGTACAGGTAGCGGGAAAACGATTATTCTTACCCATTTCATGGATGAGTACTTAAAGTGCTTTGCAAGGACTGTTTTTGTCTGGCTTACGCCGGGCAAGGGCGACCTTGAGGAGCAGAGCAAGTGCAAGATGGATAAGTATATTCATGGAGCACAGACGAAAACACTAGCAGATGTAATGGCAATGGGCTTTGAAGCGAACGACGTGTGCTTCATCAACTGGGAAACCCTCAACAAGAAAAGCAACAATGCCCTAAAAGATGGTGAACGAACAAATTTTCTCGAACATATAGAGAAAGCCTTTAACAGCGGCTTGTCTTTCAAAATTATTGTCGATGAAAGCCATGAGGGAGATACTATTAAGGGCAAGGAGATTATCGAATATTTTCGGACGGATAAAATCATCCGTGCCTCCGCTACGCCTAAAAACTACACCGACGCGACTTGGATTGTTGTACCAGAAGCCGAGGTTATAACTGCTGAGCTGATAAAGAAAGTCCTCATCATAAATGAGGGTGTGAAACAGGGCGATGAAGTCGTCGACCAGATTGATTATTTACTGACTAAGGCTCTTGAAAAGCAACGGAAGCTTTATGCTTCGTTTGCTTCCCATGGTGCAAGTATTAACCCTCTTATTGTTGTTCAATTGCCAAATAAAAATGATGTCCTCTTGGATGGCGTGGAGAGATGGTTTGCCTCCAAAGAAATAACCTACGAAAACGGGCTTCTCGCCGTCCGCCTTGCCAATCGCCATGAAAACATCGAAGGTATCGAGAAGCCCACAGCTAAGCCCATCGCTATCATTATCAAACAGGCAATCGCTACTGGCTGGGATTGCCCAAGGGCACATATCCTTGTCAAGCTCCGTGACCATATGAGCGAGACTTTCGAGATTCAGTCGATTGGGAGAATCCGCCGGATGCCTGAAGCGAAGCATTATGATGAACCGCTTCTCGACAGCTGTTATCTTTATACGCTGGACGAAAAATTCACCGAAAGTGTTAAGTTGAATCTTGGAAAAGGTGCACTGGAGGCTGCTATCCTGTACCTGCGGGAATCGCTTAAGTCAGTTAGGCTAGTTTGCGAACAAGTGTCTGGAATTACATTTTCACGCGATCAGCGGCAAATACTTCAGTCAATATATGAATATTTCAAAAAGCACTATAATATCGATACAAGGACAGTCGAGAATAAAAAACGCCTTGAAGCCAACGGTTTTCTCATCTCAAACTATGTCCGTCAGTATGTTGCAGAAGAAAGTGAGGTTATTGCAGCTGGTGAAAGAGGAAGCTACCAAGACCTCAATACTACATATATTCAGGCTCCTATTAATACAACTATCCACGGCAGAGAATATCATCATATTGTCGGCGAGATAGCTCTGCGTGTTGGCTTGAAATATGAGCATCTAAACGCAATCTTCCGTCGGATGTTTGTTAAGGTTGCTGGAAAGAAGCCAAATGTCAATCAGATTCTCCTGCTGGAGAACCGAGAGCTTTACGCCTTTGTGCTTAATAACCGCAACTCGCTCAAACACATCGTGATGAATGCAGCATCTGAGCTGGCTGACCAAATTCATATTGAAATTAACCAATTGGCACATAAAACAACGAAAAAAGATTTCTGGTTGCCCCGCGAATGTCTGTTCACTTATGATGCAACCGAAAAGTCTCAGATGGTGTTTTCAAGAAACGTCTATGAAGGCTATTTGTCGTCTGCCGCACCACGCTCAACCGCCGAAAAGAAGTTTGAGAAATACTGTGAGTTAGCGTCAAGCGTCCAGTGGTTTTATAAGAACGGCGACAAGGGAGCAAAATTTTTCTCCATTGTTTATGAAGACGCTTATGGCAAAGCTCGAGTCTTTTTTCCTGATTACATTGTTTGCGTCAACGGCGAGATTTGGATAATTGAAACGAAAGGTGGTTTTGATAAGTATGGCAACAGCGAGGATATTGATAAATTCTCCCCACGCAAATTTGCCGTTCTCAAAGGATACCTTAGTAAGAACAACCTCAAAGGCGGCTTTGTTAGAGAAGATAAAAAAAGCGAAAGTCTTTGCATATGTATGGAAGAATACAACGATGACATATCGAGTGCGTCTTGGTCGCTCTTGGGCGACGTTATAAGTTAAGGAGGGATATGCGATGAAAGTTATTGATTGCAAGCCCGTACAGCATACAGGTAACTGTAGTATTACCTTCATCCGCATAGAACCTGAAAATCTGCAGGAGACACTTGCCGAAATTATAAAAACCCTGATGGATTTATCATGGCTCAGCCGTTTCGATCAGGATTACATGAAAGACAGCTTTAGGCAACGTGCTGAAGAAACGATTGCTGACATACAAAATAAATTTTCTAATTCCTCAGACGATAAGGTTACCAAAGAAGCCGGAGAATACGTCGTGTCCGAATTAGCGAGGGAATCCCTACTTAGCCAGATGAACTACCTCCATATCCCACTTGCCGAGTTGCTGGGTATGAAAGTCTCGGGTAATCCAGGATTTGATTTTCACAGTCAGAATAACAGCACGAACACAGTCATATTTGGTGAGGCAAAATATAATTCACGGCAAAGTGCATATGATTCGGCAGTCAAGCAAGTATCTCAGTTTATAGCCGACAAAAAAGATATAAAGCAAATTGCAGATTTACAGCCATTCTGTACTCCAGAAGCTCTAACGAGAGCGAACCGTGGGTTCAAGGGGTTTGCCATAGCGTTTTCAGCAAAATCCACATCAAGCGATGCCTTGATTACCAGCATTATGGAGCATACCGAATTCAGCAAGTTATCACAGCACGTTGAGATTGTAATAGTGGCGGTGAATCTATGATAGCTACAGGAATGAAAAATCGGATAGATGAGATTCTCAACGGAAAGAATCTTGAAGAACATCTCGCTTATGCAAGGGAACGGCTTTTCAAAGAGGGGTCCATCAACATCTCTGTGCTTGAGATTATCTCTTACTTAAAGCTGTTTCAGCCGGGCTTCTTTGCCATACATGAGAATGATGTCGTAGAGATGATGGGTTTGTTTTTTAAGAAGCCAAAAGCGGAATCATTTATAAGTCTCATTTTTGACGATTACAAAAAGTACATACAAGAAGAATTCGGCGAAGAATACACGCCTATACAGGCTGATATTCTGAAAAATATCCGAAAAATGCATATGTTTAGCTTCTCTGCTCCAACGAGTACGGGAAAATCATTTGTGTTTCGCCATCTGATAAAAGAAGCTGATTACGACGTGGCTGTCATCGTGCCGTCTCGGGCTTTGATAAATGAGTATTATGATAAGGTTCATGAGATTATCGGTAGCAAGTCGGTTAATATACTTACCTTCGTCGAAATCATAAACACAAAACACGCCAAAAGAAATGTGTTCATCCTCACTCCCGAACGAGCAAGAGAGTTGTTTAAGCTAAAAGATAAACTCAATATCGGGCTTGTTTTGTTTGACGAAGCCCAACTGAGCGATGAAGAATCCGTGCGCGGACTTTATTTCGACAGTATCGTGAGACGCGTTCAGAAAGCATTCCCATCCGCAAAGTGTATTTTTGCCCATCCCTTTATAGCTAACCCAGAAGCCCAACTTAAAAAAAATCACGTTGACATTAACGAAAACGCCACAGCCTTCCATTATGAGCAGAAAAATGTCGGACAAATATTCTATGCACATAATCGCACTACGGGAGAATTCCACCACTTTGGTATTGACAAGAACATGATGGGCGAAAAGAAGGTTAGGGCTCGATTCGATCCAATCGATAAAGCAATTAATGATGGCGGGAGCGTACTTATATATGTACCCAAAAAGCATATTTATAACGAACAGGTATATTCTGACTTCAATAAATACATCACCCTATGTAAGCCAATTTCTGACCCGGTAGCACTTGGGTTGGTTGAAAAATTACGGGATTATGTTGGGGCTTCAAACGGCAAAAACGGGAATTACATTTCAAAAACGCTTGAATACCTGAAGCGTGGTATTGTGGTGCATCACGGCTCAATCCCTCTCCGTGCAAGACTTTTATTGGAACATTTTACCCAGCAAGGGTTCTGCCGCATTTGCTTTGCTACGTCTACGTTGGAGCAAGGTATTAATATGCCATTCGATGTTGTATATCTCGATAGGTTTGAAAGAAGCAAGCCGCTTTCCGTTAAGAACCTAATCGGAAGAGCCGGGCGATCAACGTCAGAAGATGTATTTGATATCGGTGTAGCTATCGTTAAAAATGGTAATATAAGCCCATTTCGCTCTGTGATAAAGAAGCCGGAAAGTATTTCAGAGCAATCACATCTTGATAAAGAAGATGAGAAGTTAGACCCCAAATATGAGGAATTCAAAGAAGCAATAAAAACTGACCAATTCAATGATGAGTACAACTTGACAAACAATGACGTCACGAAACTGGCAAGTGAATATATCACTGCAATAATTCCGACATTGCTTGACATAATGTTCGATGAAAGTGGAACCCTCATTTATCCAAAGTGGGATCATGAAGAAGAAAATGCAAGAAAAGAAATGTATGCGGACTTTCGGACTCTCTATGAGATATATTTGGGACGTTCTTTAGAGACTGCAGAAAGAAGCATCCTGAGCCAAGCAATTAAAATTTTGCTCTGGCGAGTATACGGGCGGACTTTTAAGCTAATTTGCCAATATCGCTACGATTACGCCTCAAAGAAGAAAGAACGCGACGCATTAGATAAACAAGGGCGTGCATCAGATAAAAGTAAGCTGACAGCAGAATTTCTTCGCGGCTATGCGGATATACCAGACAAGAGCCTTTCGAATTTTTCATTCCTTCATGATATTCCTGCGGAACAAGTTGATTATGATAGAATCATATATGATACATATGATTATTTGGATAAGCTAATTGGTTTTAAACTCAACGATATTTTTTATGCGATTTTCCACCAGTATTATGAATCATCGAAAGACTTACGAGCTTTGCGTTTGGCAAAATATATTCGATATGGCACCGATTCCGAGCACGAGATTTGGATGCTTCGATATGGCTTGACTTTTGAGGATATTGAATGGGCAGCACCATGCATAGAGTTGATTGATGAACAAGAAATTGTCTTCAATGAAAAATATGATATGTTAACCGATGAGCAACGCGCTGTGCTGGAAAGATTCCATTACTGAGCAGGTAATCAATGACAACCAATTCCTCCCAAAAAATCGATATCATACTAATCTGTTAGCGTCTCATCGTTTTTACTAACTTTCCTAATTCAAATAATACCAAAATGCGGGATATTATGCATATTGAAACCCGATTTTTCCTTGAAGTCACTACAAAGGCACTTTGAAGAATTTGAAAAATACGGAAGGGCAAAAAATGATCAGGCAATTGACTGTACAAAAATGTATTTTGCACATGTGATTTCTTCAAAGGCCACTAAACAATTACTTACAGAGCAGTAAGGGAATACGATAATATCTATATCGTATTCCCTTACTGCTCTGGCTTTGCAAGTCACTGCGAAGACACTTATTCAGCTGCTTAAAAGCATCTACGTAGATTCTTAAAGTATAGCTTCGTGAGCGTTTCTAATGAATGGGGGGGCAAAAGGCCTTAGATTTCGCTTCGTGGGCAGCTTCGCAGAAATACTTTCATTTTTTTATCAATGTGTGTCTTCTGAAAAGAGAATCGTAAAAAATCGCTGAAAAGAGGAAATTTTGTTGTCCTACTGTACCGAAAGACACTGTGTTTTGCATTTGTCGGGTTGGGGCATATCCGTTATAGTAGATTGTTATATTTTCACGGTCGACAACTATTGCTTGAATCAGATCAAAACGGTCAAGCGGTAGATCATATATTTTGAATTGATTCTCTATCAGCAATGCAAGGTGTTGTTCATCCACTTTATGACGTTCGCAGCCTCCGTCTTTTCCAGTGGAGTACTTTGAACAGATATATACTTTTTTATTACGTTCCTTCTTGGCTCTATATTTCTAATTGCAAATTGCAAAGCCCACAGTATACTTTGCCGGAAAACAAGAAATTAGTAGTGTTTTCAGACATGGTAACTCTACTTTTGGTTTTTTCAGTTCATTTTAGCGGATTTTCTGTTTTGTTGCAAATGCCGACTGTACAACAGTTCAGTCCTTTATTCAAAACTGTAATTTCGGGTATAAAGAAAGCCAGAAACATTGCTGAATCTGGCTTTTGTATTTTTTATTGGTATTAAGGGAAACCCCCAGCCCAAATACTCTTATTTCCTATATAATTAATTTGGCATTGTCAAAACAAACATTCTTACAGCTTTTATCCCTGTTTCATTAGCTACCAGATTAATTACTGAATAATTATCTAAATCCGGAATTTCCTCCAAGACCCATCTTTTTGCTTGCTCATATCCTAAAAGCCCAACAATAACATTAACTATATCTTGAGGAACTTTTTTCAGAATATCACCTTGTACTTCTACAACTTTAAAACAGTTTGCAAAGTTGTTCCACATTTCCACATTATATGCATCTGCCAACTTATTTATTTCTTCCCCCATTTATACTTCACCTCCTACTTAATTAAGCCTGGATCAAAAATAACAATATTGTTTCCACCAGGATTTCTTGCTGATGGTACTACCAATCCATTATATCCATTTTTCAATGCATATTCGCCCATTTGATGAGTTGTTGCGGAACCAACATTTTTTCTGTAATCAGTAGTAAGCAAATCTGCCTTTTTTACTCCAAGCTGTTTTCTAACTTTAGGGTCAGTTAAATCCAGCATGTTATCGAGTTTTGCATCATATGAGTGCATAGTTCTATTTGAATAATCCGTTACCTTATAACTACCTAATTCTGCATATACAGTTTTTTCACTATCTCCAAAGTATAAACCCGGTGTACCCGGTTGTGTATACCTGTGATTGGAATTAATAGTATAAGCATTCATATCCAACGGGTCAAACGCAGAATTCACATTCCTGTAAATAGTACCTTCATATGTTACCCCTTTAGGCTTATTACTCTTTTTATATGCTTCAGCCGCTTCTTTAGAGGACGCATACTTTCCTTTATTCGCTTTTTGAAACTCATTCCATGTATTTGATTTACCACTACAAACACTACTGAATCCGCTAGGGTCATAGTAATTTACAGGGTTGTTCTGCACATAAGAGTAAAGGTTCAGTCCATCACCTCTATATGTATCTTCCTGTGTAAACCTTCCCACAACTGGATTATAGAATCTAGCTCTTAAGTAATATTGTCCTGTTACCGGGTCAAATTGCTCTCCGGCTAAGCGGAAGCGGTTGGAAATTTGCTCCTTGGCTTCAACGGTATTTCCAAATGCATCATATTTGTATGAATTAACCACTGTACCCTTTGAGTCTGTAAGGTTTACGACGTCGCCATGGGCATTGTTTAGATAATAGTAGCTGCTGTCCTTACCATCCTTTTGGGCAAGTAGCTCATGTCCCCTGATTATTGCCGCCTTTAGATTGTAATCTGCATCAACCTCGGCTACTACTTCACTGCCGCTATATATAAACCTGCTAACCTTACCGTTCTCATGAAGTTCAAACCTCCGTCCTTCTGCATCATACCTA
>Ga0208826_1002679_pt1 | contig 13036 bp, 10 predicted proteins | sample AD_UKC115_MetaG_FD_184451 | JGI IMG/M metagenome (GOLD analysis project Ga0208826, IMG submission 184451) | Active sludge microbial communities of municipal wastewater-treating anaerobic digesters from Hong Kong - AD_UKC115_MetaG (SPAdes)... | ecosystem: Engineered > Bioreactor > Anaerobic >...
GGTCGGCTCGACGCCAAGGCGCATCGACTACGGGGTGAATTCGAAATCAAGGCGATTTTCCTCGAAGCCGGAATACGTGCAGATGCGAGCTTGACTGTCGATGTGGCGATGGCAATTCAGCGTGCGGCGAACTGGCATGGCACGCCCCGGGTTATCGTTCGCCGCAGCGATCCAAGGCCGTTTGCGGCAGCGCTGCGGGCAGCGTTGCGTCAAGCCGTCAGCGCTTGATGCATGCATGCGTTAGGTGACTGTTTTGGCATCGCACATCGCCGCCCCGATGTTGGCGACGAGAGCGCTGGCGTCGATGCTCAGTGGGACGAAGCGGGAGCGGGTTTCGTGACGGATTTCCGTTCGCTCAAAACGGCCATGGAGGGTTGAAATGGGACAGGTTGGCCCAGTCGAAACCCCTCGCGCCACGTTCTCAGTTTGGACTCGATGGCGGCGGTAGTGGCGATCTGGGGCAGGGAATGGGTTTGCTGATCGCGTGTTTCCCATGCGTCGATTTCTTTGCCGGCATCCTTGAATGCTTCGGTAAACGAGGCGGTGCGATTGAGTGCGTCGACGAAGAAAGCCCGCCCGAAGTCGGTGATGTCGGATGCCGTGCCGCAGCCGAACGAAGTGCGATCCGCACGCGCAGCGGCGATGACCATCGTGTCGTTGTTCTTGAGTGCGTCGACGAATCCGCCGGCGTAGCAGGCCGAAATGACGAAGACGCGATATTTGATCGGCGAATCGGCAAACAAGTCGGCCAGATCGTCCGGGACGATTTGATCGAGCGGCAATGGGTCGAGGCTGACATACAGCTCGTGTGTGCGCGATCCGTGCGTGGTGATGAAAACCATCAGCACGTCTTCGTTCGGGTCGAGTTTCTTGCCGAGCGCATCCACCGCGATTTCGAGGTTGGACATGCTGGCGATCGGGTAGCGTCCGATGGTGTCTGGATTGTTGATCAAGGTCAGGACATGACCTTTGGCATCGAAGCGACGGGAGAAGAGTTTTTCGACGTACTCCACTTCATTGCGAAAGACGTTCTCCTCACCATCGCCGGCGAACGCGATCAAGTACAGATTGGATTTCCCCGGCGTACGCGGCGCGAGCCGGTCGATGGCGTCCTGCATGCGCCGGGATTGCGCATAGATGACTTGTTCGGGCGAGCCGACGTTGTCGGGCCACAGGAGCGGGGGGCTCTGGTCGCCGTCGCGTGATGCGTCATCGACCGGGCGGCCTGTGGCGTCGGCGAGAGGGGTGGTCTGTGCACGCAGCGCGGCCATGCCGATGCTGGCACCCAGCGCAAAGGCAAGGGTAAAGACGAGAGCAAGGCGGGTGGTCGTGCGAATCACATCCAGCGATCAGGCAAGGCGGAATAGCGATATTTTAACAAATTGCGCGCTGCGTCGCAGCATGATTTTTCGAGAATTTGTCGATATCTGCGTGTGCCTTGTGGTGCCAAAAGATATTTCTGGTAGCCGTCAACAATAATACTCAACTAATTGAAATATCGTCGAAATCATGGCAAATTTTGTGTTTTCCCAATGGGTCTTTCGAAGGGGAACGCAGGAGTAGTCTGGTTTGCATTCCCACGTGGGCGGCGGCATCCAGTTCCTGTTCGATGTCGGAAAGAAACAGAATCTCCATGGCAGGAATTGCGATAGCCTCGGCAATACGTCGGTACGAATCGGCCTCTCGCTTGGCGCCGATGGTGGTATCGAAATAGCCCGAAAAAAGGGGGGTCAGATCGCCCGCTTCGCTGTAGCCGAACAACAATTTTTGCGCGGCGACCGAGCCGGAGGAGTAGACATACAACGCCAACCCTTGCTCTCGCCACTTCTCCAGGTTTTTCCTGACATCCGGGTAGACATGGCCGCGGAATTCACCGCTCGCATAGCCATCCTCCCAGATCAAGCCCTGCAAGGCCTTGAGCGAAGTTGCCTTTCGATCTTCATCGATCCAGTGGAGCAAAAGTGCGATGATCTCCTGACGACTTGCCGAAACGAGTCCAGCTTCGCGCGCGGCTTCATGCAGCCAGTGTTGTACATCGGGCTTGTCGGCGTGCGTTTCGATGAATGCGGGTAACCGCGTGCGCGCATAGGGAAACAATACATCCTTGACGAAATCGATCGAGCTCGTCGTGCCCTCGATGTCGGTGACGATGGCGCGAATCATGTCGCGACCGGCTGCGCGCAGAGACGCGGGAAGTTCTCGGCGATATCGCTGCCGGTGAAATTCGCCACCCAGCCCGCCGGATTGGTGAACAGGCGAATCGCGACGAAGTACGGCGCCTCGCTCATGTCGAACCAATGGCGCGCGCCATCGGGAACGCCGATCAGGTCGCCCTGCGTGCACAGTACTTCGTAGACTTTGTCGCCGAGGTGCAGGCTGAATTGCCCGCGACCGGCAACGAAGAAACGCACCTCGTCTTCAGCGTGGGTGTGTTCGTTGAGAAATTTCGCGCGCAAGGCCGAGCGTTCGGGATGATCGGGATTCAGGCTGACGACGTCCACCGCCTGATAGCCTTCTTCGCGCTGCAGACGTTCGATATCGGCACGATAGGCGGCGATGACGTCCTCAGGGCTCGCTCCAGGGGCGATGGGCTGGGTGGCCTCCCATTTTTCGAAACGTACCCCCAAACTGGCGAGTTCGTGCGCGATATCGGCGTGTTTCGTATGGACATTCAGCGGCGTGCTGCCGTCTTTCTCGGAATAAATGCGCAATTCGCTCATGAGCAAGTCTCAATTTTTCAATCTGTGCAAATCCAGTTCGCACTGGAGCAGGAATTCGAACGCTTCGACATGACGCTCGGCTTCCGCCATGTCGCGGCCCCAGGTGTAGAGGCCGTGGCCGTCGATCAGATAACCATATAGGGCCTTGCCCGTGTCAATCCAAGCGTCCACCGTGGCGACGAGTTCGGGCATGTACTGAGTGTTGGCGAACACGGGCAGATCCAGTTGCGATGCGTGCGTGGTGTGACCGGCGATGGCCTTTTGCAACTCGTAGCCCTCGAAGCGGATCGCACCTGCGCGCGCGTACAGGCGCGAGGCCACGGTTTGCGTGCGCGAATGCGTATGCAGCACGGCTTGAGCCTGCGGGAAGCGCGCGTAGATCTGTGTATGCAGCAGGGTTTCCGCCGATGGACGTGCCGAGGTGCCGACGGCCTCGCCAGCGGCATCGACAACCATGATGTCCTGCGCCGTCAGCGCGCCCTTGTCACGCCCGGAGATGGTAATTGCGCAGTGCGTTTCATCCAGGCGCATCGAAAAATTGCTGCTGGTTGCCGGTGTCAGGCCGAGCGCGCCGAGCTTGCGAGCGGCAGTGGCGATGGCAGCGGCGCATTCGGTGAATCGTTGCGCGGTGTAGCTCAAGACGGGCTCCGTGAATTTCGCGACGTGGTAATGCGCAAACTATAGCGGATGGAGGCGACAAACTCATTTCGGCAGGGCGCGCACGATTCCGGTACGCTTGAGCGCAGGTCACTTGCCCTCACTCGCACCCGTCATGACTATCGACCTTTCCACGTTGACCGCCACGGAATTGGATGAACTGATTGCGCGCGCCGCAGCCCAGCGCGCGAGCCTGGAACCCGCCCAGCCTGCGCAGCCGCCGGAGAAAACCGAGGCCATCGTCAACCCCGCATGGCACACCGCACCGATGCCCAACGGTGTACTTTTGATTTTGCGGCATCCGGGGCTCGGCTGGCTGGCCTTCGTGCTGCCGCACGAGCATCGCGTGCATCTCACGAGTTTGTGGTTGCATCAATCGCTGTTGCACAAGCCGGTCGAGGCGGTGGTCACACCCGTACCGGCACTGCCGCCGCCATCGAGCTTCGGCAGCGGTGGCAGTGGCACAGTGCACTGAAGCGCACCCCGAATCGCTCGCGCGCATGCCGACCGCCAGCGCTCCCATGCCACCCCTGTCGGCACTGCAACGGCTGAAATCGATCTTCGGCGGATCGATCGGCAACCTCATCGAATACTACGACTGGTACGTCTACACCTCGTTTTCGTTGTACTTCGCCGATGCGTTTTTCACGGAAGGCGATGCGGTTTCGCAGGCGCTAAGTGCAGCGGCAATCTTTGCCGTGGGCTTTCTGATGCGCCCGCTGGGCGGCTGGTACTTTGGCCGTTTTGCCGACCGCTACGGTCGCCGCGCGGCGTTGATGCGTTCGATTATGCTCATGTGCGCCGGTTCGCTGTTGATCGCGCTGTGCCCCACCCAGCGCAGCATCGGTGTTGCCGCACCGGCGCTGCTCGTGTTCGCGCGCTTGCTGCAAGGACTGAGCCTCGGCGGAGAGTACGGCAGCTCGGCGACCTACCTCGCCGAGATGGCAACCAGCAAACATCGCGGCTTCTGGTCGAGTTTTCTGTACGTCACCCTGATTGCCGGACAACTGATGGCGCTGGCGGTGCTGATCGTGTTGCAGCGCTGGTTGCTTGGCGAGGCGCAACTCAAGGCGTGGGGTTGGCGCATTCCCTTTGCACTGGGCGGGGTGATCGCCTTGTTCGCCTTGTACCTGCGCCGCGACATGGTCGAAACCGACGCATTTCGCGGCAGTCGCGGCCCTGTACTTGAGAAACGCAATCACGGATCGCTTGGCTTGCTGTTGCAGCATTGGCGCGCGGCGCTGGTCGTGGTCGGTTTGACGATGGGCGGCACGCTGGCGTTTTACACGTACACCACGTACATGGCGAAGTTTCTCGTGCTCAGTGTCGGGCTGTCGAAACCGACGGCGACCCTGGTGAATGCGGCGACATTGTTCTGCTACATGCTTGTGCAGCCGCTGATCGGCGCACTTTCCGACCGTGTCGGGCGACGCGCGATTTTGATCGCGTTCGGCGTGCTCGGCATGGCGCTGACCGTGCCGGTGCTGACGGCACTGCAAGCCAGCCGAAGCCCTTACGCCGCATTTGCATTGATCATGTTGATGCTGCTGGTGGTTAGTGGCTACACCTCGATCAATGCCGTGGTCAAAGCCGAGTTGTTTCCCGTGTCGATCCGCGCGCTCGGGGTAGGTTTGCCGTATGCCGTGGCCGTCGCGGTGTTTGGCGGCAGCGCCGAGGCGGTTGCGCTGTGGTTCAAGCAGACCGGGCATGAGAGCGGTTTTTACTGGTACGTCAGCGCGTGCATCGCGTGCTCGTTGCTGGTCTACGTACTTGTGCCCGACACCCGCAAGACTTCGTTGATCGAAACGGGATAGCGGTGCCGCGAGCGAGCGCGTCTCGCCAATTGAGACATCGCGCTGTCACAATCGCAGTCACCAGAACTCACGAAGCGGCAGGCCCGGGATGCCCAACGACATGATTACGACGGCCACCATGGCAGCGCTCGCGCTGCTGCTCGGCGTGCTTGCGGGCTGGGCGATTGCGCGCCGACGCGCGCTGGCCGAAGGGCGCGCCAGTCGCGATGCCGAGGTGGTACGGCTCGCCGCAGAGCGTGACGCCGCCAATGCCGATGTGCAGCGCCTTGGGCGTGAGCAGGAGGCTCTCGCTCGCGAGTCGGCCGAACAGCGCAAAACCCTGTTTGCCCTCGGCAACGAGCGCGCGACCTTGCTCGGGCGGTTGGAGCGGCTGCCTCAACTCGAAACCGAATTGGCGCAAGCGCGCGCGGAAACACATACGTGGCGCGAAGGGGCGCAACGTGCGGAGCAGCGCATCGTCGAAACCTCCGCGCGCGCACAGGAGCAGCATCAGGCGGCAAGCGAGAAGATCGCCTTGCTCGAAGGCGTGCGCGAAAGTTTGAGCGATCAATTCAAGGCCTTGGCGGGCGATCTGCTCGATGAGAAGAGTCGCAAGTTCACCGAGCAAAACCAAAGCGAGCTCGGCATTCTGCTCACGCCGCTGCGCGAGCAACTCGACGGATTCAAGAAACAGGTGGGCGAGGTGTACGACAAGGAAAGTCGCGAACGCCAACTGCTCAAGGCCGAGATCGACACGCTCAAGAATCTCAACCAGCGCATCGATGAGGATGCGCGCAACCTCACGCGCGCGCTCACGCGCGAGAGCAAAGCTCAAGGCGCGTGGGGCGAACTCGTGCTTGAACGCCTGCTCGAAGCCGCGGGCCTGCAACGTGGGCGCCAGTACGAAACGCAAACCACGTTGCAGGGCGAAGGTGGCGCGCGCCTGCGACCGGATGTCATCGTGCGCTTGCCCGAAGGCCGCGACATCGTCATCGATTCCAAGGTGTCGCTGACTGCCTACGAGCGTTATTGCGCAGCCACCGATGAGGCCGAACGCGGCGCGGCGTTGTCGGCGCATATCGCTTCATTGCGCAGCCACGTCAAGGAGTTGGCCGAGAAACGCTATGATGATTTGCCCGGAATCCACTCACTCGACTTCGTGCTGATGTTCGTGCCGGTCGAGGCGGCATACATCGAAGCCGTGCATCGCGACGACGGCTTGCATGCCTTCGCGCTCGATCGGCAGGTCGTCATCATTACCAACTCGACCTTGCTCGCCACGTTGAAAACGGTGGAAAGCCTGTGGCGCAACGATGACCGCAATCGCAACGTCAATGAAATCGCCGAGCGCGCGGGCAAGCTGTACGACAAATTCGCCGCATTCGTGCAAGATTTGGACAGCGCAAAAAAGAAACTGGCCGAAGCTGCGCGCGCGCTCGATGATGCTTCGGGCAAGCTCGAAAGCGGTTCGGGCAACCTGATTCGGCAGGCAACGATGCTGCGCGATCTCGGCGCGAAAACGACGAAAAGCCTGCCCAGCGACAAGGTCGAACGCGCCCAGGCAGAATCAACGCCGGGCGCGCCGCAAGCTCAGGCGTAACTACAACGCCTCGAAAATTCCCGCAGCGCCCATGCCGGTGCCGATGCACATGGTCACCATGCCGTACTTTTGCTTGCGGCGCTTCAAACCATGCAGCAAGGTGGCAACGCGCACCGCGCCAGTGGCGCCAAGCGGGTGGCCCAATGCGATGGCGCCGCCCAACGGATTGATTTTGTCGGGGTTGAGGCCAAGGTCTTTGGTCACCGCGAGTGCTTGTGCGGCGAAGGCTTCGTTCAGCTCGATCCAGTCGAGATCATCTTGTTTCAATCCGGCCTGCTTGAGCGCTTTGGGAATCGCGGCTTTCGGGCCGATGCCCATCACTTCGGGCGGCACGCCCGCGACGGAAAACCCGACGAAGCGGGCGAGCGGAGTGAGGTTGTAGTCCTTGATCGCTTGCTCGCTGGCGAGCAGCACGGCGCCGGCGCCGTCGGACATCTGCGAGGAATTGCCCGCGGTGACGGTGCCATTGGCGCGGAACACCGTCTTGAGTTTGGCAAGGACATCGGCGGTTGTGCCCGCGCGCGGGCCCTCGTCGTTCTTGATCGTGCGCGTGTCGTCGATCGCGCCGCGGGTGACCAGATTCGGATAATGATCGGCAAGAACATAGGGCGCGATCTCATCGTTGAACTCGCCTGTAGCCTGCGCGGCGAGCGCCTTGGCGTGGCTTGCGGCGGCGAAGGCATCCTGTTCCTCGCGCGTGACCTTCCATTGTTCGGCGACTTTTTCGGCGGTGATGCCCATGCCGTAAGCGATGCCGATGTGTTCGTTGGAGAAGATGCCCGGATTGAATACCGGGTGGTAGCCCATCATGGGCACCATGCTCATCGACTCGGTGCCGCCGGCGAGCATCAGGTCGGCTTCGCCCAAGCGGATGCGATCCGCGGCCATCGCTACGGCCTGCAAACCGGACGAGCAGAAGCGGTTGACGGTTACCGCAGCGACGACATTCGGCAGGCCGGCGAGCAGCACCGCGATGCGCGCAACGTTCATGCCTTGCTCGGCCTCGGGCATGGCGCAGCCGATGATCGCGTCGTCGATGCGCGACTTGTCTATTTGTGGAAATTTGGACAATGTCGCGTTGATCGCGAAGGCGAGCATGTCGTCCGGGCGCGTATTGCGGAACACGCCACGCGGGGCCTTGCCGACTGGGGTGCGCTGAGCGGCGACGATATAGGCGTCTTGAGTTTGGCGGGTCATTCTATTTTCCTAGCAAATTGGCGACAGGAACAAGTTGGGGGGATGGTCGTCGTGGGGACGAACGGCGGCACACATGGCGGTAGTTCGGCCTTCGACACGTATTTGTCCCTAGTTTCTGAGTGGCTTGCCGGTCTTGAGCATGTAAGCGATGCGCTCCTGCGTTTTCGGCATCTGCGCTAGGGCGACGAAGTGCTTGCGCTCCAGGTCGAGCAGCCATTGCTCGTCGACCTGCGCGCCGCGTTCGATCTGGCCGCCGCACAAGGTGTCGGCGATGCGGCTGGCAACCTCCATGTCGTGATCGGAAATGAAGCGGCCTTCGAGCATGTTGACCAGCGAGGCCTTGAAGGTCGCCGCGCCGACGTCGCCGGCAACCGCGATCTGGCGGTCGTACAGCGGCGCCCGCCAGCCCGATTCGTACAGCGAGCGGGCTTCGCTCAGAGCAACGTGGAGCAACTCATCGGCATGAAACACGACGATATCGTCGGCGCGCAGCAGGCCCATCTCCTTGGCCTCGAGCGCGGAGCCGGAAACCTTCGCCATGGCCACGGTCTGGAATGTCGCTTTCAATTGAGTGAAAACGTCGCCTTCGATCGCCCGCGCGTTCGCGCGCAAGGCCAGCTCCTTGAGCCCACCGCCCGCCGGCAACAAGCCGACGCCGGCTTCGACGAGGCCGATGTAACTTTCCAGAGTCGCCACCGTCCGCGCGCAATGCATCTGGATCTCGCAGCCGCCGCCGAGCGCCAAGCCGCGCACCGCGGCGACCACCGGCACGAGCGCATGTTTGATCCGCATGCTGGTTTGCTGAAAGCGGGCGACGAACGCATCGAACTCGACGACTTTGCCTGCTTGCAGCAAGGCGCCTGCGCCGGCGAGATCGGCGCCGGCACTGAACGGTTCGGAGTCCTGCCAGATCACCAAACCCTTGAAATTCTTCTCGGCTTCATCGATGGCGCGCTGCACGGCATCGATCGCACCCGCGCCGAGTGTGTGCATCTTGGTCTTGAACGAGAGGATGGCGACGTCGCCGGCTCCGAGCGTCCACAAGCGCGCATCGTCGGTTTCGAACACGGTGGTGCCACGATCGACCTTGGCGCCGATCGTCGTCTGCGGAAACAGTTGACGTGCATAAACCGGCGCGGTCGAGCGCGGCAGATAGGTGTCCTGTGCGGCGCTGTAGGAACTGCCGTCGGCTTGATGCACGCCGGTGCGCTTGGGATCGAGCGCCCATGTCGGTAGCGGTGCAGGGCTCATCGTCTTGCCGGCGGCGATGTCCTCGGTGATCCATTGCGCAACCTGCGCCCAACCGGCGGCTTGCCAGGTTTCGAACGGGCCAAGTTTCCAGCCGTAGCCCCAGCGCATGGCGAAATCGATGTCGCGCGCGCAGTCGGCGATATCGGCAAGGTGATAGGCGGCGTAGTGGAAAAGATCGCGATGGATCGCCCACAGGAATTGCGCCTGGGGATCGGTCGAAGCGCGCAGTTTGGCGAACTGCTCGGCCGGATTGCGAATCTTCAGAATGGCGGCGACTTCATCGCTGATCTTGCCGGTTTGCGCCACGTAGTCACCCTTGGCTGGATCGAGCACCTGGATGTCCTTGCCGACCTTGCGAAAGTAGCCGGCCCCGGTCTTTTGCCCAAGCGCGCCCTTGGCAACAAGCGCTGCAAGGACCGCCGGCGTTTTGTAATAGTCGCGCCACGGGTCGTTCGGCAGCGTGCCGTCCATGGTGCCGATGACATGGCTCATCGTATCCAGACCGACCACATCGGCGGTGCGGTAGGTGGCGCTCTTCGGATGGCCGATTGCCGGGCCGGTCAGCGCATCGACGATGTCATAACCGAGTTTGAATTGCTCGGTGTGATGGATCGTCGACAGAATCGAAAACACGCCGATGCGGTTGCCGATGAAGTTGGGGGTGTCTTTGGCGTAGACCACACCCTTGCCGAGGGTTGTGGTGAGGAAGGTTTCGAGCCCCACGAGCACTTCTGGCGCAGTGCTGGCGCAGGGAATCAGTTCGACCAGATGCATGTAGCGCGGCGGATTGAAGAAATGCACGCCACAGAACCGTTCGTGCAAATGGGTGCTGAGGACATCGGCGAGACGATTGATGCTCAAGCCCGAGGTGTTGCTGGCGAGCACCGCAGTAGCGCTGATGTACGGGGCGATTTTCGCGTACAGGTCGCGCTTCCAGTCGAGTTTCTCGGCAATCGCCTCGATGATCAGATCGCAGTCGTGCAGCAGCTCCAGATGCTGATCGTAGTTCGCCGCCACGATCGCGCCGGCGCGGGATTTGTCGGCGAGCGGCGAGGGTGAGAGTTTCTTCAGGTTTTCGATCGCCTTCAGCGCGATGCCGTTCGGGTCGCCGTCTTTCGATGGCAGATCGAACAACACGGTGTCGACGTTCGCATTGACCAGGTGCGCGGCGATTTGCGCGCCCATGACGCCGGCGCCAAGCACCGCGGCTTTACGGATCGGGAAGGTAGGACTGCTCATGAGTTTCTCTTTTGAAGATTGTGTTGAAAGGAGGGGCGAAAGCGCGAATCCGGGTCGGATGTCGGCTGAAAACCAATGCAGAGTCACCCCGCACGCAGGCCGGCGGCGGCGAATTTGATCAAATGCTCGGCGGTGAGGTCGCGATACTGCTCGGCGCCGAGATTGCGACGCTTGATCATGCCGTAATCGGCCATCGCGAAGGTCAACGCACCGGTGATGATGTCGAAACGCCAATACAGTTCTTGCTTGTCCAGCGTAGGCAGCAGGCGCCCGAGAGCGGCGATGAAGTCGCGCAGTACGTGCCCGTAGTTTTGGTGCAGGAAGGTGCGAAGATGTTCGCTTTGCTCGACGTAGGCGCGCGCGAGGATGCGCACAAAAGCCATGCCGCCCTTTTCTTGCGCAGACGCAGCCAGTGCGGGGCGAATCCACGCGGCGAGAACGTCTTCAAGACGAAGAGACGGGGCAGCGAGTGCCGTTTTCAGGGTTTCCAGTCGATCGGCGTTGAGCTTGTCCAGGCGCAGTCGCAATACCTCGTTGATCAGATTTTCCTTCGATCCGAAGTGATAGTTGACTGCCGCGAGATTGACTTGCGCGCTGGAGGTTACCTGGCGCAGCGAGGCGCCCGCAAACCCGTGACTGGCAAACAAATGCTCGGCAGCATCGATGATGCGCTGTTTGGTGGAAAACGCGTCCGAATTCATGAATTCCCCGATGGCCTCTGCGGTCGCGTGGTAATGAGTGGCGTTGTCGACAGCGGACGGGTATGCCGCCACGTATGGCACGTATGAAACGCACGTTTGAATTCTAAATGCGCCATTCCTTCGGGTCAATGGCGGGTACCGCGACTCACGCGCGGTCGCGAAGGGAACCCGGCATGCGACCCATGCGATTGCCACGATCGAACGCGATGGCAATGGAAGTGGGGCAATGGCTGTGGGGTTGGCGGGGCATGCTGCGCTGCGGTAGTCTGCGCGCCAATTCCAAAGGTCGCCGCCAGCGACCGCACTCAGGGCTTTCGATGGACGCAATCTACGATTTCAAGGCGGTGGAAGCCGCCGCACAGCGACACTGGCTGGAAACCCGCGCCTTTGAGGCGAAAGAAGATCCTTCCAGGCCGAAGTACTTCTGTCTGTCGATGTTGCCGTACCCGTCGGGCGCGCTGCACATGGGCCATGTGCGCAACTACACGATCGGCGACGTGATCAGCCGCTATCAGCGCATGCTCGGCAAGAACGTCTTGCAGCCGATGGGCTGGGACGCGTTCGGCCTGCCCGCCGAGAACGCGGCGATCAAGAACAACACCGCGCCGGCGAAATGGACCTACGCCAACATCGAGCACATGCGCGCGCAGTTGCAGACGATGGGCTACGCGATCGACTGGTCGCGCGAATTCGCCACCTGCCGTCCGGACTACTACGTGCATGAGCAGCGCATGTTCGTGCGCCTGTTCAAGAAGGGTTTGGCCTATCGCAAGAATTCCGTCGTCAACTGGGACCCGGTCGACCAGACCGTGCTGGCCAACGAGCAGGTCATCGACGGCCGCGGCTGGCGCACCGGCGCGCTGGTGGAGCGGCGCGAGATTCCGCAGTGGTTCTTGAAGATCACCGACTACGCCGACCAGCTGCTCGACGGTCTCGACAAGCTGCCGGGCTGGCCCGATGCGGTCAAGACCATGCAGCGCAACTGGATCGGGCGTTCGGAAGGCCTCGAAATCCGCTTCGGCGTCGACGGCGAGAGCGAACCGTTGACCGTGTTCACGACGCGCCCCGACACATTGATGGGCGTCAGCTTCGTGTCGATCGCGCCTGAGCATCCGCTCGCGCTGAAGGCCGCGAAGACGAATCCGAAACTGGCCGCGTTCATCGAGGAATGCCGTCACGTTGCCGCGTCCGAAGCCGTCGTCGAGATGGCGGAGAAGAAGGGTGTCGATACCGGCTTGCACGCGATCCATCCGATCAGCGGCGAGAAGCTGCCGATCTGGGCGGCGAATTTCGTGCTGATGGGCTACGGCACCGGCGCGGTGATGGCGGTGCCGGGCCACGATCAGCGCGACTGGGAATTCGCGACCCAATACGACTTGCTGATCAAGATGGTCGTTGTCAGCGACGCCGTGCGCGATGCAATTCGCGAACTCGGTCGCGAAGCCGCAGGCAACCAGGATCCGATGTCGGCCGCGCTCGGCCAGAGTCGCGCGATCGACGTGGTCGAGGCGCCGAGCGCGCTGTCCATCGTCGAGGACTTCGAAAACCGGATCATCACCGAAGGCGCGTACACCGAGTACGGTACGGTGGTGAATTCGGGCGCGCTCGACGGCAAGAATTACCGCGAAGCATTCGACTACCTCGCCGAAAAACTCCAGCGCGAAGGCAAGGGCTCGAAGCGGGTCAACTATCGCCTGCGCGATTGGGGCGTGTCGCGCCAGCGTTACTGGGGTTGCCCGATTCCGATCGTCTACTGCCCCAAGTGCGACGCGGTGCCGGTGCCCGAGGATCAGCTTCCGGTCGTACTGCCGGAAGACGTGCAGTTTATGGGCGTGCAATCTCCGATTAAAGCTGACCCAAATTGGAGGAAGACCACGT
>Ga0208826_1002681_pt1 | contig 13031 bp, 8 predicted proteins | sample AD_UKC115_MetaG_FD_184451 | JGI IMG/M metagenome (GOLD analysis project Ga0208826, IMG submission 184451) | Active sludge microbial communities of municipal wastewater-treating anaerobic digesters from Hong Kong - AD_UKC115_MetaG (SPAdes)... | ecosystem: Engineered > Bioreactor > Anaerobic >...
CCGGAAAATCAATCATCATGCTGTCCTCTTCGGTGACATAAACAATTCTCTGCACCATATCGTTTCTTGCATAAGCTCCGAAAAGCGCCCCAAAAGCCTGAGGCTTTCTGCCTCCTGAAACATTGACAATGACCTGGTTGCCTTTGTCGTGTTCCTTTTCAATAAGTTCGGCAACATCTTTTGCTACACGGACGGTGTCGTACACAACCGTATACTTTTTCTCTACTTCAAGCGCGTTTTTAAAAGTTTTTTCGATTATATCTTCAGACTGCTGCTTCTTTTCATTTGCCCCTTCTTCTGAAAGGAGTATTATCTTGGAAGGAGCGAGGCGCGTCACACAGATGATAACGGGTTCAAGAGAATATATGGTGGAGATTAGAGTAAGCTTTGCCATTAGAGAATTAGTATTGTTTGGGTGGGTTAAATGTTTTCCTATGTGATTATTATCCTATTTATCAATTTTATCTCTCTATTATTGTAATCAAAATTAGAAATGTATATATATGATATTAACAATCAATATTTATGGTTCACAAGTACCATCTAAATTTAAAAAGACTTTATTACTATAACTTTAATTGTTCATTATACTTTTTATGAGGGTGTAATTTCTGTGATTGAAGCGATGAAAGAAATTGGTGAATATGCGCTCGAAAAAGAAAATAAAGATTTAAGCGATTTCGTGTCAATATTGGTCGAAAATCCTGCAAGCAATGAAACATATAAACACGTATTTTGCATTAAGTTTGTTTCTAGCCAAGATAGTTTTGAGTTTAAAGGAATTGAGCATCAAGAGTATTCAAAAGAAAAAATTGTAAAATACCTCTATAAAAGAGGATCCTCTAACGGACCAGACATTACCCCTACTGCACGAGTCACAGAAATCAAAAAAACGTTCTCTAACAAGATTATAGGCTGGTTTTCAAAGCCCTTGAAAGAAGCAAAACCCATATTAGACGGTGAAGAAGTCCAATTCCTGGAGCTTCTTGGAAAATGTATAAAAGAGAATGAAGAGAAAATACTCTTCGATCTTGAACCTAAAGTTAACGCCATCGATGCAAAGGAAAATTCGATATTAACTTTAGTTCTTGAAGAAAATGACCTCACTCGATATGTTGGAGACTTTGAAGTATTTCGAAAGATCCTTAAAAACAATGGGGCTTCCAGGTTTTACAGTAAATATGATATCATTTCTAAAGGCGATGATAAAGTATGTTCTGTGTGCAAAACAAATAAAGAGGTTTATGGTTTCGTTACACCTTATGAATTCTATACTGTGGATAAGCGGGGATTTGTTAGCGGGGGATTTGACCAGAGTAAGGCATGGAGAAACAATCCAGTTTGTCTTGAATGTGCCTTAAAAATGACAGCTGGAAAAGAATATATCGAAAAATACATGTCCTTTGGTTTCTACGGATTCAATTTTCTTCTTATTCCCAAGCTACTTAATAATAGTAAGAGCGAGGAACTTTTTGATATTTTTGAAAAGTTTAATGAGAAGAAATTTGTATTTAATAAGGAATATCAAAACTTCTTACAGGCTAATGAGAATGATATCCTTGAAATCCTAAGTGAAGAGGCAGACTACATTAATTTTAATTTCCAATTTTATGAAAAATCCAATTCTGCATATCGAATTCTTTTATACATCGAGGACGTCCTTCCTTCAAGGCTAAGAGAACTTTTTAAATCTAAAGATATTGTTGACAAGAGAAAAATATTCACTAATTATTTCTCTAATGATACTGAAGTGAAATCTATCAAATTCACATTAGGTAATGTGAGATGGTTTTTCCCGAATACTCTAGATGATCCTGATTTGAATAAGTATTTTTTAGAAATCACAAACGGGATATTTACAGGAACATCAATTGATTATAATTTTCTGTTAAAGTACATTATGCAGCGTATTAGAAAAGATTTCAGAAATGAAAGTCCCACAAGATATTCTATGTTTTTAGGATTTCAACTGTTAGATTTCTTAATTCAGTTACATTTGCTTGGAAATTACAGAGGAGGTAAAAGTGTGAACTCTAAGAATTTATCAGTTTTATTAGGTGATATGGCACCAAAGGAAAACAGTGGTTATGAGGAGCGAATAAATGTTGTCTTTTCGGAATTTGAACATTTTTTCAATACCGATGCAAAGAGGGCTGTTTTTTTAGAGGGCGCGCTTGTCCAGTATTTACTAAATATTCAAAAATTCCAGCGTGGAAGCGCTCCTTTCAGAACTAAACTTCGAGGCCTGAATCTGGATGAACGTTCCGTGAAGAGAATCTTCCCTGAAATCATAAACAAACTCGAAGAGTACGATGCTAATTATTATAAAGAACTTGAATATCTGATCTCAAAATACATGATTCAATCTGGTACTGATTGGAAAATGTCAACCGATGAAATCAGTTTTTATTTTGTTCTCGGCATGAATCTGTCAAACCTTTTAAAATCCCCTAAATCTGAAAAGGAGATAGAAAATGACTGAAGTAAACAGAAGATCTGAAATTGTATTTTTGTATGATATAAAAGATGGAAATCCAAATGGAGATCCACTTGATGAAAATAAACCACGTATTGACGAAGAGACTGGAATAAACCTTGTAACAGATGTCAGGTTTAAGAGAACGATCCGTGATCATCTCTACAATTTTAGAGGTAAAGAGATTTTTGTCAGGGAAATCTCAGATGAAAACGGCTCTATTCAAGATGCAAAAATGAGAGCAAGAGATTTTCTAACAGTTGAAGAACCTCTTGATTCATTTGAAACTGGCAAGAATATCATTAATGATAATCTTTTGGCTGATTGTATTGATGTCCGTTTATTTGGAGGCACTGTTCCACTCGAACTTAAAGTCAAGAAAGGAAACAAAGTCGACAAAGAAACTGGTTCAATAACCCACACTGGTCCAGTACAGTTTAAAATAGGCAGATCAATGCATAAGGTCTTCATGAAACATTTCCGTGGAACAGGAGCTTTTGCTTCGAAGGAAGGAGCCAGTCAGAAAACTTTCCGTGAAGAGGATTTCTTACCATATTCTTTGATAAATTTTTACGGGATTATTAATGAAAATGCGGCAAAGGATACGAAGCTTTCTGAGGAAGATATAGACCTGCTTCTTGATGGAATGTGGAATGGAACTAAGAATCTTATTTCAAGGTCAAAAGTCGGTCAAGTTCCCCGCCTTTTGTTTAAAGTAAACTACAAAGAGGGGAATTATCACATTGGGGATCTGAACAACCTTTTCAGCCTTAAATCTGATTTGATTGATGAAGAGATTCGGGATATTTCACAGGTAACTATTGAGGTCAAGAGGCTGGTTGAGATATTGGGTAAAAATAAAGATAAAATTCAAAATGTCCAGCTTTGTATGGATGGATCGATTGTGTTCACATACGGCGGAGAAGAGATTGACTTCGAAAAATGCCTTGCAAAAGCCGGAATAAATACTGAAATATTATCATTGTGAGCTAAGAACATGAAGGTATTAGTGTTCGATGTATGGGGAGAATTCGGTCATTTCCGAAAACACTATACTACAACTTCTCCCCTTACATATTCTATTCCTCCTAGAACAGCTATTGCAGGAATGATTGCTGCTATAGAAGGATTTGGGAAAGACGAATATCTGCAGTATTTCTCTAAAGAAAATGCAAATATTGCAATAAAAATAATCCGTCCTATTAAAAAGACCAGAATTGCAGAAAATCTAATCGACACAAAAATTGCTCCTATGATGAGCAGAATAAAGACCAGAACTCAAATAAGATTTGAAGTATTAAAAGATGTCAAATATAGGGTTTATTTTTCTCATTCCTCGGAAGAAGTATACAATAAGCTTTGTTCTATGTTAAAAGAACATAAGTCAGTGTATACTCTGTGCCTTGGTCTGAGTGAACACATTGCCAATTATGAATTTATAGGAGAAATGGAAGCGGTTAGCGAACTTTCAGACTCTGAAAGGGAAATCCATTCTGTAATTCCTGAAAAAGAGCTTATAAAAATCAGCTTTGAAGAAGGAAAAGAGTATTTTTCAGAGACCATCCCAATAGAAATGCTTCCAAATAGGGAAGTTACAGAATACGGAAAAGTTTTGTTTGAAAAAAATGCAAAATGCATTCTTGCAAATGTAAATAATCTCTGGAGGCTTGAGAATGGAGAAGGAATTATCTTCATGTGATTTCCATCTTCATTCGCATCCCGATAAATTACTATTTACACACTTATCCAATGTAGGGAGAAAATCTATCTCGACTAGCAGCGAGAAAAGCCTCTCCCTGGAAAAGTTTGGGATTGATGGAAATACTTTTTCTAACATATCGTTTCTTATAGGAATCTGTCACGATTTTGGAAAGGGTACGAGTTATTTCCAGAGATATCTATTTGAAACCGATACTTCTGTACAGAAGGCTCTAAAAAATAAAAAAGAATATCATCATGGCCTTATTTCAGCTATTTTTACTTATTACATTTTAAATAAATATGTAGAATCACTCAATGACAAAAATATTCTGGAATATATTCCTGCCATAGGATACCTCATAGTAAAAAGACATCATGGAAACTTAAAAGACGCCGAGGATGAAATCCGAGAACTAATAGATGAAGATGTTCTTGAGATAATTGATCTACAAATAAAGTCATTAGACATAAATGAATTGAAAATAATATATGAAAACTTACTTGACGGATATAATATTTCTTCTGACATCGATACTTTCTGCAATGAATATCGCTCTATTGCAGGCGAGATTTTAAAAAATAGACGAAAATTCATAAAATTACTTAAGGAAGAGCAGTTTACAGGTTACTATCTAATTACATTAACTCTTTACTCAATTCTCATTAATTCTGATAAAATTGATGCGTCTTCTATTGATGTTTCCAGTGAAATAGAGATTTCACCTGAACTTGTGGATAAGTACAAGGTAGAAAAAGGCTTCCAAAATAATGAAAGCGTAATGAATAAAGTGCGTAACGAGATTTACGATGAGGTTACAGAAAGTATTGAAAAACTTGACCTTAATAATAAAATATATTCGATAAGTGTCCCTACAGGTTCAGGGAAAACTCTCACATCACTTTCATTTGCCTTAAAATTGAAAGCGAGATTAAGAGAGGAAAAGAGAATTAAGGCAAAAATTATTTACTCTCTACCTTTTTTGAGTATCATAGACCAGAACTATGATGTCTTTGAAGATGTTTTTAAAACAGTTGAAACTCCATATCCTTCTGAGGATGTATTGCTTAAGCATCATCACCTTGCAGATATTTTTTACCGAACGCAGGATGACGAAGAATTCGAAGGGCTTAAAAGTTTATTTTTAATTGAGGGATGGAACTCCGAAATAATTGTCACTACTTTTGTTCAGTTTTTCCATACTATTGTATCTAATAAAAATCGTTCACTCCGGAAATTTCATACCATTGCAAATTCGATTGTGATACTTGACGAGGTCCAGTCAATTCCTCATAAATACTGGTTATTGTTAAAGCAGATCATTTCGGGTTTTGCAGAACATTTTAATACGTATTTCATTTTTGTGACAGCAACACAACCGCTTATTTTTGATCCTGAAAATGGAGAAATCACTGAGCTGGTGAAAAATAAAGATAAGTATTTTAGAGAATTTGGTCGAGTTAAGCTGGAAATAAACCTGAATCCAGTGAATCTGGACGAGTTCAAGGAAATTATTGGATCCGAAGTCAGAGAAAAACCAGACAAAGACTTTTTATTTGTATTTAACACTATTAAATCTTCTTTAAGTGTATTTAATTATTTAAAGGATTTAAAACTTGAAAACAGTGATTATTATTACCTTTCTACTAATATTATCCCAAAAGAGAGACTTAATAGAATTAAGGAAATCAAGGAAAAGTCGGAAAAAAGAAAAATTATCGTTAGCACTCAGCTTATAGAAGCTGGAGTGGATATTGATGTAGATATTGTTTACAGAGATTTTGCTACAATTGACTCAATAAATCAGGTTTCAGGAAGATGTAACAGGAATTCTTCCAAAGGCTATCGAGGACAGGTAAACATTGTAGTTTTGAAGGATGAAAGGAAGGAGTTTCATCGATACATATATTCGAGTTTTCTCATCGACAAAACAAAAGAAGTATTAAAGGAGGCTCCTTCGGAAATTTATGAAGAAGACTTGCTTTTTTTAAATAACAATTACTTCCGGAAAGTTAAAGATACTTCAAGTGAGGATGAATCCAAAGAGCTACTTTCATATATAAATGAGCTTAAATTCAAAACTCTTACATCCGATTTCAGACTAATTGACGATAAAGCCGGATACGAGAAAATAGATGTATTTGTTGAAATGGATGAGGAAGCAGTTGGAATATGGAAAGATTACATTTTAATAAAATCTCTTAAAAATCCCCTCGATCGAAAAGAAAAATTCCTGGCTATCAGGAAAAAATTCAATGAATACGTCATTTCCGTATCAAAAAAAGACTTTTCATGTGAAGAATTAGAGGATCTCAACATAGGATACATTCCTTTTGAGCAAATAAAACATTATTATGATCCTGAAACCGGATTTGTCTTCGAACTAAAGCCTACCATGATGTGTGGTTGAAATGAAAGTTAAAACGCTAACTTTAACTCTCGTTCCTGACCGAAAAGTAGGAACAAATGCATCAAAACTTCGAGGTTTTTTCGCAACGCGATTTAATGAGTATACACTTTTGCATCAACATAATTGCGATAAAGTAATTTACATGTATCCTTTAGTTCAATATAAAATTTTAAAAGGTATTCCTCTAGTTATCGGAATAAATGAGGGAGTAGAAGTCCTCCAAGAAATATTCAATAAATATGAAAAAATCGAGCTAGATGAATCTACATATGATATTCTGGAAAAGAAAATTTCATTTAAAGAACAGGAATTTGGTATTTCGGATAAGTTCCATACTTACAAGTTCGAAACTCCCTGGTTTGCCTTGAATCAGGAAAATTTTACAGATCGATATACAAAAATAGGAGTTGCCGAACAAAAAGAGCTCCTTCGAAAAACTCTGGTAGGAAATATTCTTTCTATGTCCAAGTCTCTTGGTTACACTGTACCGGAAAAAATCAAGTGTGAGATAAATTTGCATCCTGGTTGCAGTAGAATGAAAGGGGTAAAGATTGCCACTTTTAAAGGAGAATTTATGGTTAATTTCCTCATCCCTGACTATTTCGGTATTGGGAAATCTGTATCTCGCGGTTTTGGCACGGTAAGAAAATGGACAGGAGAATAAAAGTAAACCGAATTCCACAAATTTAAGAGGATATCAAACTACCTAAGCATATTTTTATTGCTGATTTTAGGAGGAATAGTTATCGAACCTATGAAAGTTGAAATCCAAACCCTTACTCCAATTTGGACCGGCGATGCGGAAGGGAAGTGCACAACTATAAAGGAAACTGCAATAATCGGCAGCATGCGGTGGTGGTATGAAGCTATTGTCAGGGGAATGGGTGGGTACGCTTGTGATCCAACGAGTGAGCAGAGTTGTCAATTTGATTCGAAAGCTTATGATGAAGAGTATAAACGATATTTAAAGGCAAATGAATCAAAGGAGCTAGCATCAAAATATGCATTAGAAGCAGGATTGAAGAAAGTATGTCCTGCATGCAGGTTATTTGGTTGTACTGGGTGGAAAAGACGATTCACATTAAAAATTTTAGTAGATGCTAATCAAACAGAATTTTTCAACTTGGCAACACTAGACAAAAAGGAGAGATTCAATAATTGGTGGTTATATAATACTTTTGAAAAATCAATTAAGTCAGACAATTCCAATAAGTCAGACAATTCCAATATGACATTTGGGAAATTTGATCTTATCATTACAGAACTTGCAAACTCTGCAAATCTTGGTATCTCTTCTCAAATTCATTCTTTGCTTTCAATTATGAGCACAATAGGTGCAATAGGTGCTAAAAATCAATATGGCTATGGTATTTTTGATTTTAAAAACAAAAAGAATATAATAGAATCACTTAACGAAATAAAATTATTTTTAGAGAATAGTACTCAAATACAGGAAACTAGTAGCACCAATTTCTATTCTTTAGATCAGTTCTGGTGTTACGAATTCTCATTAGCAGAAGATAATAAAACAGTCCTTAGGTTTAAAAAAGCAAATATTATCGGGAAAAAAAGTAACAGTGGCCAATATATTCCAGTATCCTTTGATATTCGCTATAAATTACCTGGAACTGAACTCGGTTTGAGAAATAGTTTCTTAAAAAAATACGGTAAGCAAAAAACGAGACAAATATTCGGTACAATAAATGATAACGAAAAAACTGGTAGTCGCATTTTTGTAAGCCATATTTTCAGGAGGAATAATAATTCAGGCTATTTCTTAAAAATATGGGGTTTTGCAGACGAAGGTATTGGGGACTTCATTGAAAGTACAACTAAAGATATGTTCGGTTTGAGCAGTCATGAGGTAATTCAAAAAGATATTGAGATTAAGACTTTTTTGGATGGTGTAAAAGATGATCTATGATTGGTGTTCATCTGCTTGTTCTGAACAAAAATTTGATAATAATCTGCATTTGGCGTACTATTATTATGCTGCTACTGGTAAAGATCCTGAGGATATTCGCGCAGATTGGCAAAAAAGAAACTTAAAAACTGATATGGGACAAGAGCTGGAATCCTGGCAATTAGACGCTTTTTTGAAAGATAATATTTTTGAAAATAACATTAATTTATCAGTGTTACCTGAAAATTCATTTGTTATTCAGTTTAAATTCATTCTTAAGAAACCCTATATTTCTACTGACGAACAAGAATTCTATATTATTGACAATCCTATTCGAAAGGATAAAGTTTTTAATCTTCCTTATATTGCGCCTTCCTCATGGAAAGGAAGTCTAAGAAGTGCTCTGTTTCATTCAGGATATAATTCTGAAAACGAAAAGATTCAAAATATCTTTGGTAACAAAAATACTGAAAACGATGAACTGCTAACGAAAGGAAGAGTTCATTTGTTCCCTACTTTTTTTAAGGAGAAAGGATTAGAAATCATTAATCCCCACAATCGGGAAAAAAGAGTTGGAACAGTACCTATACTATTTGAATGTGTGCCTGCAGGTGAAAGTGGCACATTTACCCTTCTTTATGTTCCTTATAATCTATTTCTGGATTTTAATGAAAATAATTTCAAGAAACAAATATTAGAAGATTTGCTGTTATTAAGTGAAGGACTCAAATCCATGTTCCTGACATATGGATTCGGTGCCAAAACGTCAAGTGGGTTTGGAATCGTGGAAGACAAACTCGAAAACGGGAAAATTACACTGAAAACAAAAAATATTACTGTTTCTACACAAGTCGAAGTTAAGCCACCAGAAAAAAACTTTGAAAAATACTTGGACGAAGATGGTAAAGTAAAAGAGATTTTTATGGGTAGTGGAGAAGATGGCTTGCTAAGTAATAAGGAATATAACAACAAGGCATCACAATTTAGAGAGAGCAGTCTAAGTGAATTTAAGAAATTCAGAACATGGTATAAATGTCATGCAGGCGACTGGCAGAAATATCTTCAGTCCAAAGAGAAACCTTCCCCAGAATGGCCAGCTTGGCCTTTCAAAACTTTTGACGAACTAATTGACGTTGCTAAAAATATCAGCCAAAATCTGCAGAATTTCAAGGAGGGAGGACAGTGAGCAAAGATCTAAATATCCTTGCAGAGAACAGGGATTCTTTGCTGCTCGCTGAGGTTGCTGCATGGTTGCATGATATGGGGAAGTGTAGAGACGAACATATTCAAATGCATGCATATGACAAAATCGACGACTTAAGCTACGATTATAAAAAACATTATGCAAACATTTTAAATGATAAATATTTTTTGGATCAAGAAATCAAGTTAAAAAAAGAGCTAAAAGATAAAATTTACCTTGTTTTGATAAAAGATTTAATTGAAAAAGGCAAACCTAATGCTGTAAAGATTCCAGAAGAGAACATTTTGATTAAACTATTGGGTCGTTGTCATGCTGCTGCCCATATAGAAAAGGAAGAAGCTAAAGACGAAAAAACCTTAAAAGCTGAAATAAATAAGAAAAACGATTTAGATAAGCTCATTCAAAAGAAAAAAAACGCTGTAGCTAAAAAAAGGACTACTATAAATGAATTAGAGAAGAAAGGAATAGGAGATTCTTCTAAAATAAATAAATTAAAAGATGAAATTAGCAGTATTGAAAACGAAATATTAGAGTTCCAGAAAAATGCTGATGCAATATCTTTTAGATTAAGGCAAGTACTTCAATCTAAAGATAACACTTGGATAAGTACTCCTTTTGGATATGAGTATGAAAAAATTGAAAATCTCAATTTAAAATTAAAGAATATACCTTTTGACAAAGTAAAAAACCGAAAATTGATCATAAAATCAATACAAGAAGCTTTTGTTCATGCACTCGGCGAAACCAGGCGTCCTACAAATGAAATTACCCTTGATGACTGGTCAGAAATCGTTGCAGCCTTGTACAAAGCTTCATTGGCAGGATTACTTATTGAAGATGGAAGTGAACCTGACCCCAGATGTTTAAAATGGCGTTTTTTATCCGTAAGATTCGATTTTGAGGACATATGGGGGAATTCTTCAAGCATTCCAATTTTACTTGCCAGAAAAGAATGGATTGAAAAAGGGCTTGATGAATTAAAACATTTGCTAGAAGAAACTTATCCTCTTGGAAATGAAGTTTACAGAGATGAGAACGGTAGTGTGTTTGTTGTACCTGATGTAAACGATTTACTTGAAATAAAAGTGAATTCTGGATCTGAAAAAACACTTAAAGATTTGATAATCGAAAAAATGCCTTATGAAGGAGAAATACAAGTACATCCAATAATTCAGAACGAACCCTGGTGGGGACAGTATTACGACCGCAATCACTCTGAACATGATATAGTACCGCCCATTTCGAGTATAATTTCTGGAGATATATCATCTATTTCTGCAAATCCTAATGATGTGAAGAACTGGTGGGAGGGGAAAAAATGTTCGATCTGTACAGTTTCTCATCTAAGGCCGGCGGATTCCAGAAGCTCCAATCGTAATATTTCTGATTACTGGTTGAAAAATGTCACCGGTAGAGCTGCTAAATGGAAAAGGCAGCAAGAATCAACTATATGGATAGATGAAGTTGCTGACTCGAATGGAAGAATCTGCCTGCTTGTAGGAAAACTTGAGATTGCTGACTGGTTGAAAAAAGATGGATATATTAGGACTTTACCTTTTAAGTTTCCAGACAAAGATGGGGATTATGAAAAGTTTACGAAAACACCATCTTTTGCCCGAATATCTCGTGTTTGGAGAACAACAAAACAATTCTGGGAAGAAGTAAAAACAAATTGTTTGGACAAATATCGGATAGAGAAACGTATTAAAGTATTTGCGGAATTCAAACCAGAAGAATCGAACAAGCTTCAAATAAACAATTCATACGAAGCAGTATCAGAAGATGATATTCGTTTTACTATATTTTATGCAGGGAACAATGAGTACATCATAATTGAAAACCTTGAGTTGATTGCTAAAAAGTTAAAGTCCAAATATAAAAATTCTGACAAAAAAGCGTACGAATTAATTAAAGAAGATTTGCGTGGTCGGAATCTTAAGATTTATGATCCCGATGGTAAAAAACGTGATAAATCTCTTGGCAGTTTGCAGGTTTCAGATGTAATTTCAGAAAATGCAAACTATGTACCTGTCATTCCTATTTTAGCAGAACCAAGCATCTTCATGGCCATAGTACCTGCGGACAAAGCACTGGATCTCAGCAGGGCGATTAAGGAAAAATATGAAAAAGAAATGGGAAAAGTAAGAAATCGTCTTCCTTTGACACTAGGAATGGTATTTGCGAAATCCCATACACCAATATCATCACTGATGGATGCTGGCAGGAGAATGCTTAAGAATACCAGCACGGTGCAAAAATGGAAAGTCAAATCCGTTAAAGACGAAGATCCGTGTGCTTCGGGTCAAAAGTTCCGTACTCTGGAATTCGAGAACGGGATTGAATGGAAAGTCCCTGTGACAATGAGGGACGGTCAAACAAAAGATATCTGGTATCCCTATTTTTATTTTGGCGATAATGAAGACGGAAAGCCGGAAAGCCGTGAAAAATCCTTCAAAGGACCAGATGGATGGCTGGTTCATGCATCCGAAATAGAAAAAGGAGACGTCTTACGTATTTTGCCATCTACTTTTGACTTTGAGTTTCTGGATTCATCGAGCAGAAGGTTCGAAATTTACTATGACGATGAAGGGAAGCGCCGGGATAAAACGAAGTCATTAAGGCCATATTTGCTGGAAGAACTGGACGAATTCGATATAATCTGGAGCATTGTTGGTCCTGAAAAATTGAATAGATCTCAACTGAAGAAAGTCATGTATCTTTTGGAAACAAAAAGAGAGGAATGGCCAGTTGAAGACAAAGAAAATGTTCCAGTATTCCAAAACTATGCTTCTGATGTACTCAGGAATGCAAATTGGAAACAGATAAAACCACCAGAAAAAGAAGATTTTGATAAAATTGTTAATGCAGCAGTTACCGGGAAACTGAAAGACGTTATTGAACTTTACATGGATATTTTGAGAATCAGTGAAAATGAGCAAAATGATAATGGAGGGATTTGATGGTTCAATTATATAGTCAGCAACGGTTTGTATTTATGGCACTTGATCCGGTGCACATAGGAACTGGGCAAACCAGGATTGGAAGAGTTGACAACACAATAGTCAGGGAAACTGGTACCAATATTCCAAAAATCCCCGGAACCAGTCTCATGGGCGCTGCAAGGAGTTATGCATCACTGGTTTATGGAAAGCCAGAGGCAGCAGGGCAGCACAAAAAATTGAAAACTGAACAAATGAAAGACTGTCCTATTGTATATACTTTCGGAACTTATAATAATGGTGATAATAATGCTGTTTCAGGACAACAAGGCAAAATCAGCATTTCAGATGCTCAGATTCTGTTTTTCCCGGTTTATTCTATGGCAGGGCCAGTATGGGT
>Ga0208826_1002683_pt1 | contig 13028 bp, 10 predicted proteins | sample AD_UKC115_MetaG_FD_184451 | JGI IMG/M metagenome (GOLD analysis project Ga0208826, IMG submission 184451) | Active sludge microbial communities of municipal wastewater-treating anaerobic digesters from Hong Kong - AD_UKC115_MetaG (SPAdes)... | ecosystem: Engineered > Bioreactor > Anaerobic >...
TTATCAGATTTAAATACAGGAGTAGGGCAATATTACCATTTAACTTCAGATCAACAATCCTTAGTTGCAGGTATAACCTCTTCATACAGCGAATTAAACTATTTAGATGGTACTACAGTAACTTCAGGTAGAATATTATTTGGAGATGGAACTAAAATAATTAATAGCAGTGAGTTATATTGGGATAATGTAAATAAAAGACTTGGAATTGGAACAACAACACCATCGAAATCATTAGTTATAAACAAAAATGTTGCAAATTCTGTTGGAGCATCTTTGATGCTATGGAATAATCAGTATACGGCAAATAGTGGGGCTGAAACTGAAATAATATTAAATCATTATAGTGGTGATGGTAATCCTTTTAGATATGCAAAAATTCATACGGTAGGAGTAAATGGAGATGGTACAGTAGATAGATTGAGTTTAGGTTTAGTAGATACTAACAATAGTTATCAAGATGTTCTTACTTTAAAAAATAATGGTAATGTTGGAATTGGAACTACAGCACCCGCATTAAAGAGTCATATATTAGCTACTACAAGTTCGAACCCTGCAATATCAGGAACTACTCAAACAGGTGGTATATTAAGATTAGGAAATTCAGATTCAAATGCAATACTAGATTTTGGAGGAAATGGAAGTTCGGGATTTTGGTTACAATCAACTTCACAAACTGGATTAAATAACAACTTTCCATTATTATTAAATCCTAATGGCGGTAATGTTGGAATTGGTACAAGTTCGCCTGCTTATGGTTTTGAATCCGTTTTATCAACAGCATCGCTAGGTAATAAAACAGTGGTTATTGGTAATGACAATGAAATATGGTCGCAACCACAAACAAATTCAACTGCTTCATTATATATAAATTACAGAGGTTATGCTGATGGGTTAACTCAATTTAGAGATTTATATATAGCAAATGGAAAAGGAACAACCATTGCGAGTTTTATCGGTGCTTCTGAATCTGTAGGAATAGGTAGAAGACCGACTACTTATAAATTAGAAGTAGAAGGCTCATCTTTAATTACAACTAAACTATATTTAGGCACAACTACAGCCCCAGCAACAGATACGGGTACATTAAACTCGCTAGTTTGGAATAATACTACAGGTGAGGTTAAACAAAGGACTATAACATCATTTGATTATTATCAATCTAGTGTAACAAGTAGTTCCACTCCTACACCAGTTGGAAGTCATAAAGAAAATGAATATTATCTAACAACTTTAGCTGTTTCTGCTACATTTGCAGCTCCTAGTGGAACTCCTGCAAATGGTAACACATTATTAATACGTATAAAAGATAATGGTACAGCAAGAACATTAGCTTGGAATAGCATATATAGAGCAGTAGGAGTTACTCTACCTACAACTACAACAGCAAGTAAGACATTGTATATAGGATGTATATACAATAGTACAGATAGTAAATGGGATGTAGTAAGTGTGGTTGAACAGACTTAAATTATAAAAATATGAATCCAGTACAGATATTAATGATGAATCAGCAAAAAAGTAAAGGATTAGGTTATGGATTACTATATAATTGGTATGCTGCTTCTGATACTAATTTTGCAACAAGTGGATGGCATGTTCCTTCATATACTGAATGGACAACTCTAATAACATATTTAGGAGGATCATCTGTAGCAGGAGGAAAACTAAAAGAAACCGGAACTGTTCATTGGGCAAGCCCAAATACAGATGCAACTAATGAGAGTGGATTTACAGGACTTCCAGGTGGTTATCGTGTTAAAACATTTAGTAGTATTGGGACTAATGGGAATTGGTGGAGTACAACTGAGGATACTTCTACTAATGCTAATAACGCAAGTCTGTTTTATAGTAATAGTAACGCAAGTATATATAGCAACCTAAAAACATATGGGTTTTCTATCCGCTTAATTAAAGATACAACAACCCTTTCAGATGGGGAAACATCGACAATGACTGATTATGATGGTAATAATTATGATACAATATGTATAGATACTCAAGAATGGACTGTCCAAAATTGGAAATGCACTCATCTAAATGATGGAACAACTATACCAGAGGTAACAGATAGTACTACATGGGCTGGATTGTCCACTGGTGCTTTATGTGCTTATGATAATGATTGGAATAATGTTTAAATCTAAATAATATGAAAGAGCAATTAACTAAGAAGTCAGAGGAGTTGTTAAAGACAATTCAACAGCAGAATGAGTACAAGAATAAACTCATTGCTGAGTTACAACAAGTGAACAACAATATTATTTACTTTCAGGGTAAATATGAACAAATTATGGAACTATTAAAAGAGGAGGAACCTAAAAATGATGTGGAGTAAATTTTTACAAATCTTTCAAGATGCTTCTGGAGAAATGAGTTCTAAGAGAGTATTTGGTGGATTAGGATTTTTAGCCAGTTTGGTTATGTGTTTTACTGGTGTAGGAGCAGAAGTTATTGCAGTAGTAATTGGTACTAGTGCTGCTATGTTAGGATTAGATTCAATAACTGATATTTGGAAAAGATGAAAATACAGAAATTTCCAAGTAAGACTTTAGTAATACTAGATGCGGGACATGGTATTGATACTCCAGGTAAGAGAAGTCCTGTCTGGAGTAACGGTACTCAACTGTTTGAATGGAAGTTCAACAGAAATATAGTTGATTACATTATTAAGTATTTAGAAGTAGCGAACATATCTTACTGTAAGTTAGTTGAAGAGGATAAGGATATAAGCCTACAGGAAAGAGTAAACAGGGCAAATTCGGTTTACTATAAGACAAAGGATGCTTATGCTGTTTATCTTGTTTCAATTCATGGCAATGCAGCAGAAAACTCAAATGCTAATGGAGTTGAAGTTTGGACATCCAAGGGTCAGACCAAGTCAGATAGAATAGCAGTACATTTTTATAATCAACTAAAAAATCTAGGATGGAAGATGAGACCTACGAATCAGTTAAAATTGGATAGGGAAGAAGATTTTTACATTTTAAAGAACACCATATGCCCAGCAGTCTTAACTGAGAATGGATTTTACACCAATGAGGTAGAGTGTGCAAAGATGAACGACTACTACTGGCAAAAGCAAATAGCGTTATTCCATTTCAATGCTATTAAGGACATAGAGTTCGGGAAAAATAAAAGTAGTATATTTGTGGTATGATAGGAGTAAAGGATATACGGTTAATAGTGAATAGACTCCTCAAGAGGGAGCGAGTTGGAAGCACCGTAAGTGGTGCGGACTTTAATAGGTTTTTAGCCGTAGCAAATGCGGAGGAAACTTACGCCGTTAAGAGTTTGCTCGAGTTATCTCAGGATATAACAGATGGCGTTAGAACGTACATTAAAAGCACGAATTACTCACCATCCACCAATTATATCCAGCTACCATCAGACTACCTTAAAATCCTATCCGTAAGGGCAAAAAACGGGTCAAGATGGGAGGATGTGGACGTACTTACTCAGATGGAGTACTCTTATAGAAAGCACAACTCTATCATACAGCCTACAGTTGATTATCCTGTATGCTATGAGATGGGAGATTACCTATACTTCGACCCTATTCAGGCAGGAACTAATACAGTGGTTGTTTCTTATATGTGTCAACCAGCAATCCCCTACCTAGACTACTACGTTAATTTAGTAGGAGAAGAGGTGTACTTGGATGAATCAGAGACAGTGGATGCTGATTTGATAGATAGCGATTTTCAACTGTACGGGAAGGATGGACAGGCTTTAACGTTAACAGGTATTCCTTTGTCCTACGATTCAACCACAGTGGAGATGGATTGGCCTGATGAAAGCAATAGGGTGAATATAATGAAAAGAGTTCTGGTGATGTGTGGAGTATCTACGCCTGACCAGTTAGCAATTCAATACGGAGCGCAATGACACGGAGACAGTGGATAGACTATACTAAGGAGTTTGTAGGTAAGATAGACCCTACTAGACAATTTCACCCTAACATGATTAGCAATGCGCTTTCGTTGGCGTATGAGAACTTCGTCTATGACACGTACAAGTATAGAATACACGAGTTAGACTCCATGGGTAAGGAGTATGATGTATCAATATCTCAAGATGGCACAAGTAATAGGTACTACTCCAACTTACCATGCTCTATTATAGAAATAGATAAGGTGGGTAGTGGAATACTTGAAGTAAGTACAACAACAGGATACTCGTACTCTTTTGTGCCAATGTACCTACAGGAGATCAAGAGAATATCTGGCCTTGAGGTGGAGGCTATGACAGATGAGATAGGGTACGCCTTAGTGGGAGAGAAGATTTACTACTCCTCAATGACAACTGCCATACGATCGGCTGGCGTTAGGATGACCGTAGTACAGCAGTTCTCTGAGTACGCTTTGGATGAGAGTATACCTATCCCTAAGAGTCAATCGGAAAGATTTATGGAAACTGTTTTAAATGTTCTAAACGTGGTGAGACCAGAGTTGTTGTTGAATAATAATACCAATACAAATGCCCCAAGGACTGAGCAGCCTCGTCAAGATAAGTGACGTGGTAAAGGAGACACTATGGATGGCAGAAAGGGATGACTCTTTCTATAAGAGATTCTACCAGCACTGCATAAATGGGTACAGGGAGTTGTCTCAGTTCCATATTGCTGACAACATAAGAACGGTAAAGAAAACTATGGACACTAACTACATGGTTAGTTTCCCTGATGATATGCTTCAGTGGTTAAAGGTAAGCATTTCAGTGAATGGGGTAAAGGTATCGTTGACGCATAAGAGAGATTTAGTTAACACCACATCTACATACTTGGGTGCTACAGTGAGAGACACAACTAAAGGGGAGAACGATAAGATATATATAGGTGGGTATGGATTTGGAGCAGGCATAGAGAATGAGTATGGATACTTCATACCAGATTACGAGAATAGGAGATTTATATTTGTAAGCGACCAGAGAAGAGAGGTGTTCTTGGAGTACACATCAATAGGAGTGGCAAGTGATTCAGATATGATTCCTGTAATATGTAAACCAGCACTACAGGCTTACGCTATGTGGAAGGATTCATACTTCGATAGGAATACCCCAATGAACGATAAGATGCTGAAGAAGCAGGTGTACGATGAGGAGGTGGATAAGTTAAGGTCTATGTACACGTTCACGCTGGATGATTTAAGGGATACGCTAAACGACATATCAACAGGAAACCCAACTAGGTAATGGCATCAGACGAGTTAAAGAATGTACTAGTAAGCGCAACTCAGGGTGGGTTGAACCTTGACGATGACATTCATGCTATTCCCGATGGAGATGGCAGGGAGAGAAGGAACATAATGATAGGCTACGACGGAAGTAATGGGTTGGTAGAACCCATCTTAGGCTATGAGAAGATAACCTTCCCTGTATCTGGGGCGACTTACCACGGAGGAGATTCTGATGTGGATGGGAATCTTTACTTGGTGTACTCTAAAACAGGCACGTACTACATATACAGATATAGACCAAATCTTAACCCAGTAATAAGATGGAACAAGATACTTGAAACCACAGATGTTCTATTCAATACGTCTAATTACGTCCACATAAAATACGGAGATGGGTATGTTTTTATCACTCAGGATGGATACGCTCCATTGATGATAGATGTTGATAAAAACAGTACATTTTCTACCCAGTTTTATAATGCTAAAATAAGTTACATGACGTATGCTCGTGAACTTGCGACGGCCGGAAAGTCTGTTGAGGTAAGAATACCACAAGGAGTTTACTGCCCAGTGGTTGGCGATGAGGTTAGCTTTGTGTTTGATTCTATATCTGTGGATATAGGGGCTTTTAATGGAACTGGAACGGTAACAAAAATAATTGAGTATAATTTAGAAAGCCAGTACGGAGTTGTAGTAAATATAGACAACGGAATAAACATAGGAGTTGTAAATGGATACTTGTTGTCTGGAAGTACTAATTATGCTCCTTTTATAGAGAATCTGACAACTGCAAGACCAGTTCCTCAAATGTGTGCCGACGTAGAGATGATTTCAGACCCCTCATTAGGGTATAATAAGTTCTCGGAGAGTTTGTTCACGTTTGGGTACTCATTTGTATACGATGATGGTTATGAGACAATAATATCCCCATTAAGCCCTCCTGACATAACAAGGTTGGCCTATGACTCTTCCTATAGAACTAATATAGGAACTCTTTATAATAAGGCCAGAATAACCATACGGCCTTATAGCGGAGTTGATAAGGTAAGAATATACGCCAAGAAGGATAACCCAAGCGAATCGTTCTACAGGGTGGTTGAGTTGGACATTACTACCATAGGAAAAGTTCAGTACGATTGGGATGGAGTGTTGGTGGAGGATGTGCTGGACAACTCTGTTTGGGCGAAAGGAAGCGAGGCTATCCCTTTGTCGGCTAAAGTAATGGAGTATTTACCAGACGAAAGAGTGGCCTACGGTGTATGCGATGAGGGGTATGAGTTAAGCGATGTAAAGTTCTTTGCAGCAGTAGATAAAGAGGAGCATAATACTTTTGGAAAAAGATATAATTTAGAAGATATAAACAATACCTGTGTAAAGGTTAATGACAAATGGGAATATACATACGATTTTGCTTCATTAATAACTATAACTAATGCTCCGTCTAATGGAGTAGCAGAATTCAAAATAAATCTTTGGGGTGTAGCAGAGTGGGCGCCATATAATCTAAATGCAAATGTATCTACTCAATTAAGCACAGGAGATACAGAAAATAATATAATTGACAAAATATGCGTAGATATAAATGAAAAATATTGGTGGCTTACATCTAGTAATGAATCGGGACGTATTAAAATAGTTTATAATAAAAGTACATATAGTTTCGCAAGTTATGAAGGGTTGATACGAGATATGAAAGGCAGTATTTTTTGTAATATAATTTTTTCTCAAAATTTATATAGTAAACATATAAAAGAAAAAAGTAACGAGCAATTTGGCGTAGTATTTTACGATAAGTACAATAGAAGTGCAGCGTATACTAATCCTAGTGGAGTATATAAAAATCCAGGGTATTACACCAACAATACAGCCTTTGTATGGAAGGCTGTATTATACTTAGGCGGGACTGTACCATCATGGGCTGTTTCTTACCAATTTATTGTAAAGAGAAATCTTAATTCATGGAGTCAGCATATAATCCCCAATAAGTTTACAAACGGAAGTTGGGGTGGACTTATTACGGTAGATAGTAAAGCTATCAAGCATTTCTACAATAATATATACGGAATAGCATTCAATAAGTTGATAGGAGATAATGTTAATGAAAATTCAGCGTTAATATACCAGTATAAGGAAGGAGATTACTGTAGGTTCATTAAGCACTACAATACGAACGGATGGTGGGCTAGACCAGATGAGAATATGTACAGAATAACAGGGGTAAAAATAGATGATGACGGCACATATTTTCTCATTGAGGACACAGATGGTAACTTTGATGAAACGTACAACGCCTACTACTTAGAGAGAAGGACTAACACATCGACTAGATACTTACAGTTTGAGATTATAAATGTAGGTACACTTACGTTGGATGAAAGCGAAGTCTGGACAGAGATAAGTGAAAGGTTTAGCTGCGTGAATGGATTTAGCGGTACATACGTTACGGCTATATACCCAGAAGATCCAGAGGCTGGTTGGCAACCATTCTACAGGCATGACGTAGACTATGGCAACTGTTTATACAGGAATATATATAGGGGAAATTTAGACCTTGAAACGACATGGGATGAGTCTATGTTCTACTTGGAGAGTCAGTATTTAGACGACAGTAGCAATACACGTAAATTAATCAACATAGGAAGACCACATGTGGTAAATAAGAATAAGAATAACCGAAGGAACATAGTAAGGCACGGAGGTAAGAAGTTTGACGGAACAGATGTGGACAACAGAAGGGTGTTTGACTACGACGACTACGAGCTTCTTAACAACGAAGTTGGAGAACTAACTGGCATGGCAACACGTGGTAACGTACTACGTTTGTACTGTCCGCACAAAACAGCGTCAATATATCTCAACGCCGTTGAAGGTAACTTACCTGACGGAACGACCAACTACGTTTATACCGATAGGGTATTTGGAACAATGAGATGGAGCAATGATAGGTACGGATGCTCCGACGAAAAGAGCATAGTTGAAGCGGGGGACTCCATTTACTTCTACGATTCTAGGGATAATGATATTATCCGTGATACTATCGGGGGAATGATACCAATAGCAGGGAAGATTTCCGTAGGGGAGAACTCCTACGACGGCAAGATGAAATCATTCCTAACAGGAAGTGTCGTTATGGGGTACAACCCAAAGTACAGACAATTATTCATTACACGTGAGAGCGATAAGGCTACTGTATGGTATAGTGAGATATACAATAGATGGATGAGTTACTTGACCATTCAGCCTACCGATTACATAGAGGCGGACAACGACACTTGGTCTGTGGCAGGAATATATTTATTCAAGCATCATCAATCAGGAAGCAACACCTATAATAGTTCAGGGGCTACATCAACAAGCAACTCGGTATTCGACATAGTAGTAGGACAGGATAGGGCTGTAAATAAACTATTCGAGGCAGTAGTTCAGCACGTAAATAATAAACAGGATGTTTACCTGAAATCATACTCTAAGGATTGGTCTTCGTACATGTACACCAAGATACCCAGGGGGATATTTAAGAAGTGGGATGACGTATTCTACTCTGACATCACTAAGGGAATTAAAGGGCTATCTAGTAACTTTAGAACAGCGATGATGTACGAGGGGGATGACATGATTGGGAAGGTAGGAGTGTTTAAAATAGACACCTCCGAGGACTTTAATCTGTCCGCTTTAGAGGTAAGGTACGTTTTGTTAAATAAGTAGTATATTTGTAAAAAATAGTATTATGTCATTATTAGCAGCAGCAGCTATAGGCGGGGGAGTAGGATTACTTCAGACAGGCATAGGTGCTTTCAGTATGTTTAGGGGGAATAGGGACTATGAAAGGCTTATGCGAAACTACCCATTATATAAGTACCAAGAGCCTGCTTCTTACGGACAGGCTGTAAATGTATCAGGACAGGCTTACGCTGCTGGGTCGCCTACTACGGCATTGATGGAGCAAAGAATAGGCGCAACCACATCAAGGTCTGCTAGAACAGCAGAAAGGTACGCAGGGAGTAGCCAAGAGTTAATGGGGAGTGTGGGTGAGGCTTACGCAAGAGAACTTGAAGGTTTGAATAACTTAGCGTTGCAGGATTTACAGTACAGAGAGAATGCCAGAGGTGAGTACGTTCAGTCGTTATTCACAAAAGGACAAGCAGAGCAGAGGGGTAAAGAGATGGAGTACGAATCTCTTTTTAATAAGTGGCAGATACAGGCTAATAGGGCAGCAAGTAGATCTGATTTTGGTAGGCAGATGATGTGGCAAGGAATAGGTAGTGTGGCTGGTGCGGCTACTGGTTATTTTAATACAAAATATATGATGTCAGAGTTACAAAAAATGTTCCCAGCAGGGGAAGTGGCTACGCCTACGTCTACGCCTAAGTATACGCTAGGAAGTGGGTATAGTATGTACGATCCTTCCACATGGGGAGGTTCTACGCCTAGTTTTAAACTTAGTGGTGAAATAACTAATCCTTTACCATTTTAAGGATGGCACAGATATTTCATACAGGTAGAGAGGAGTACGCAAGTCAGCCCAATTTAGGGTTTAACCCTTCCGAGTCAGTGCGTCAAGTGGGGCAGGATTTAGTCAACTTGGAGGAGTACAAACAGAAACTCTACATGAAAAGGGAGCAGGAGTTCCTTGCCTTGATGGATGTTAAAACTGATAATTTAATATTTGAGCAGTACCAGACAATAGCAGCCGATGAGATAGATAAGTTCGTAAAGGAAGCAACTAATTCCTATAAGAGTAAAAACGGTATTCTATCCACGCAGGATAAGATGGAGCTGATGAAGAAACGTCAGCAAATGGAGATGAAGGTGGACGGAATGAGGGCTAAGGCGAAACAGTTCCTTGACAATAAAGAACTGTACGCTCAGAAAAGAGAACTATTTGACATTGATGAAACAAACTCGCTATTCGGGGAGTTTATGAAAGACCCCGTAAATAAGCCTGTACCAAACCCGGTACCAAAGTACTACGATCCAGTCTATTTAGTTAGGAAACTAGCCGATGCAACATATAAGTACGGGGAGATAACTGAAAGACCAGTTTACGTTGAGGGTACAGGATGGACTAAGGAGGCTTACCGACCAAGGGTAGGTATTGAGGATGAGGCTAAGGCTAGACAAGTACTAAAGGAGTGGTATGAGAATGACTATGAGTTTAGGCGTTCCTCCATGAAGAAGTACGGGGATAACTTTGAGGCACTATGGAATGACACTAAAGACATTTTACTACCTTATAGGTTTGAGAAAACAGGCACAAGGAGTGGAGGGTTGAATATAGGGTTCACCAAGGGAGGAGTAGACTTCACTATAACCAACGATGGTAGAACATTTGGAGTAACAGGAACGCCCAAGCCTATGACATGGGGAGATGAGAAGGTTATCTTTGAGGGCATAACCAACGGCAAGGTAAGATTAAGACCAGCAAGGTTAGAGCAAGAACCAGACTACGAGTTGACCAAAGAGATGGGATTTGAAGGAGGCGCAGATACTCAGGATAAGCTAAGCTTGGATATTTACGGTGGTATATATAAGGTAGGCGGAACAATTCAGGTAGATGGAAAGTGGTACTACAAGAAGAGAGGCGAGGTAAGAGAGGTTGAACTGAACGACAACGTAATTAGAGACCTGAAAGAATCCTTAAAAGGGTATCCTACCTTTGCGCCTAAGTTCAATGAGTGGTTGAGTAAGAATAAATCTACTCAACCAACATCAAATTCAAATAACAAATCTGTAAAGATGACATATTTAGAGTGGAAAAAGCAAAACCCTAATGGAACATCTGCTGATTATAAAAAGTACGTAAATGGAAGATAAGATTAAAGAACTATACGAACTAATCCCAGAAGGTTATTTTAACTCAGAGCAAGAGTTGAGGGATTACATTACAGATGAGAATAAATTAAAAGAGGTATACGAGTTTATTCCAAAAGATTATTTTAAGGATTCGAATGAATACGTATCATATTTTGGAGAAATATTAAAAAAAAAAAGATATTCCGACCACTTCCGAGGGCTCCTTGGAAACGAGGGCTCCTTGGAAAAAGAATCTACATTACAGTCGTATAGTCAGGAGACTCCTATTACGGAAAAAGATTGGGTAGGTGATATTGCCGTAGGAGCGGTTAAGCCAGCAGAAAAGCCCGACTACCTTAAGATAAGGGAACAGAACATAGACGCCATAAATAACCTTCTCACCGATTTAGATAAGCAGTACGAGGTGCTGAATGCTACAATCATCGAGAAGGAGAAAGACCCAGCGTACCAAGAGGAGTTAAGCAAGGTTTTAAGACAAACTTCAGGGGCATACTCTCCTGGAGGTATTGGTCTATCTCAAAGCATTAGGGAAGGAATGTCCCCAGCACGTGATGAGATTGCAGCACTTAAGAAAGTGGCGGCTGCTAGAGATATGCTGTTGATGGCGAAGAAATTATACGCCAAATCAAACAGTGAACTAGACAAGGATAAATCATGGCTAGGCAAATTGGCATCGTCCATGAAGAATGCTGATTGGATTGATGTATTTACCATGGGGATGAAGAACCTTGGAAACACTACAGAACTGCTAGATGCTGCAAGGAAGGCAGAAAAAGAAGGAATAGAATCATTGACTACTGATGAGCAGGCTATACTCGTGGCATATACCTGTTTACAGGAAGCCCGCAATATGCCAGACAGGTCAGTATCGTCCATGGCTGGGGAGAGTATGGTGGCTAGTATTCCTTTTTTAGTACAGTTCGCACTAACAGGTGGTGTGTCGGCTGGGGTTAAAGGGTCTTTCACTAAGATAGGTAAGGTACTACTAAATAAGTACGGCAAGAAGAATGCCAGCGAGATGATTATTAAGGGTGCGGTTGGAACGGCCTCTCTTGCCGCCGAGGGAACTGTAAGGTCTTTAGTTGGAGTAAGCCCTATTCAGGCAGTAGCCAAGAGAAAGGCGGAAACCACCCAAATAGACGCCACCATAGGCCAAGACGGTAAAGTAAACGTAACAAGGGTAGACCCCACTGAGGGAATGGCAGAGGCCGCCGTTAAGGGTGTAACCACCAATGCGCTGGAGTTTGCCTTTGAGTCATTCGGAGGAGTTGTCGGTAAGGGAGTTAAGAGAGTAACGGATAGCGCAGCCAAGACAGCCGCTATGAAAGCCATAGGACAAACTAAGGTAGGAAGGTGGATGTCGGCGGTGAATATGGATGCAAAGTTGGTCACTAAGGCCAAGAACCAAATAGGATTTAACGGTTTTATAGGGGAAACAGTGGAGGAGTTAATGACCTCCTACTCGCAAACTGTCGTAACAGGAGATAAACCCGTACTTGATGCAGTGGGAAGGAAAGAACTACTGACTATACTAATATCCACCGCTACTATGTCTGGAACATTCGCCACAGTGAATGGAATGTACAAAATGGTCAATAGGGAGAAAATATCCCTAGATGAACAGGTTAAGGCGGAGCTGGATGATGTGCTAAGTAGGGATTTAGAGGCCGAGCAAGTAGCGGAAGAGGTAGACCAAATCATAGCCTCCTACGCAGTGAGCGATAAGGACGTTTCTAATATTGTTCAGTACGTAGCAGCCAGCGCACAGGAACAGGCAAGCGTAACCGTGACTGAGTTTGAGAAAGGCTTAAAAGGCGCAGAGGCCGATAAGGTAGAAGGGTTGTTGAACTGGGACATCAAGCAGATGGATGAGGCGTTGGCAAGTACCGAGGAATCCTCGTTGGCTGATGCACGGGAGTACGACAAGGAAATGGACGCTCTGGATGGGGAACTAGCCAAGAGGGTAAAGAATGAACGAATCGACGCTTTAGAGGAGGAGTTGATGGACGTGGAGAGCGTGGAGCGGGAGACTGAAAT
>Ga0208826_1002688_pt1 | contig 13016 bp, 6 predicted proteins | sample AD_UKC115_MetaG_FD_184451 | JGI IMG/M metagenome (GOLD analysis project Ga0208826, IMG submission 184451) | Active sludge microbial communities of municipal wastewater-treating anaerobic digesters from Hong Kong - AD_UKC115_MetaG (SPAdes)... | ecosystem: Engineered > Bioreactor > Anaerobic >...
TATTGTATGGGCCGCAACCCTTGATGATGGCTGAGGTCATGCCATTTACTCTGGCGCCTGTTCATTGACACCCTTGAACCTTAAAGATTCCACACAATGAATTTACACCATTGACAGAGACGCTAACATAGCAATGATCTTTATATCTATTACAGATTAATGCGTCTGTGTATTGACTGCAAGGATCCACTGGTGTTGGCGAAGGCGTGACTGTGGGTGTTTTCGTCGGGCAATATGGAATGCCAACACTCTGGTGATTGCATGGTTCTGTGTAAATATCTGGTCTCAGACAAATATTTTTGGGTTCATAATATTCCCAACCTACAGGACATACCTGATGAGGCTTTTTCGGTTCGACACAGCATTGGCGAGTTGAGTCATATGTTTTGCCTTCATCACAAACAGGGGGATTGCATGAAGCAGGGGCATCTGGCATAAGACATTCGTCCAGGGGAACACATAAAGCGGTATTGCCAAAATAGACTGTGTAGAACCCCTCCGGACATCCATTATTAGCCCAATAATCAGGCAGGCAGCCAAATCCTTCTACTTCGAAATAGCCATAAGGACAGGGTGGGTCTGGTAACCAGGAACCTTCAGGTTCACAAAAAGTTGAGACCGAATTATATTGATAGCCAGCGGGACATGTAATCTCTAGTTGAACGGGATTGTATTGAAAACAATAACCAATATCCACTTTTAGTCCCTGGGCCCATGAAGGATCGTTGCACAACCATCGCAAACCACCTGCGCCTGGCAACGAACAATAAAGGGGCAAACCATTCTGGGTAAATTGGTTATTGTTCAGTTTACCAAATTCACATTCTGTTTCCTCGACATACACACCTGATACTGCCGCTCCATTGGGGTTATGAGCACAGAAAGCAAAAATTTTTGGATCAGGACAGGATGCAGGTGTAATCGTAATATTTGAATCGGGTTTCCCGTTCAAGCCAACGACCTGGCAAGGAGGTGGTTCTGGGGTTAATTCATTCGTGTCACCTACCAGAACACACCGAAATCCAAGGTCGGCAGCGAATTTTTCTGGTTCTATTGCATATCTTAATGACGGAAGGATTTGGTCTTCAGGTGTTTTATAACTGCCACCTCGATACACTTTCTTGGTACCCCGATCGGGTCCTTGAGGATTTGATGATGGTGACTGGCGGTAGTAATCTTCTTGATACCAGTCTGAGACCCACTCAAATACATTTCCTGACATATCCATCGCATCGAAAGGACTTGTGCCATTGTTGTAAGAACGGACATCATCGGGCTCAGATGGTTCGAGGCAATCGTTGAAATTGAGATAATTACAGGTAGGCTGATCTTCACCCCATGGGTAAGTAGAACCTTCAGTACCTCGGGCTGTTTTTTCCCATTCGGCTTCAGTAGGAAGCCGTCCATCGATATAGGTACAATACTCCTGAGCTTGATACCAGGTGACACCAACGACGGGAAAATTCGCATAGGAAGAATCACTATATCGGTAAGTTTCACCAGGTAAGGCATTTGGTGCGGAGCATTTGCCATCAGCAACACATTGTGCGTATTGTTGATTGGTTACTTCAGCCTGATGAATCCAGAACCCTCCAAGTGTGACTTTGTGGGCCGGCGAGAAATCTGACGGTTCGACGCTATCTGCACCCATGATAAATTCTCCGCCAGGAACATACACAAAATCGCTGAGATCAACCCAACGCAATAATGAGCCTGTTACAGGAAGTAACAAGTTGGTTTCTTCAATAATCGGAGGAGAAGGGGTGGAAGTATTTTCTACTGATCCAGATAGGGGTGTTTCTGAAACGGTAACTGGTTCAGTTCGGTTGGGAGTTATGGAGATATTGAAAGGTAAATTACAGGAAATCAGAACGATCACGAGAAAAACTGCAATTAAAACAACAAACCAGCGTTTCCATAGTTGCTTCATCTTTCCCTCCCATCAGTTAAACGAGTGACGACAGAAAAAAGATAGATGACTACGGTGAAAGCTGTGAAGATGATACAAAATTACTAGAATTAAAGTCATTATATGAGATTAATTGAAATTTAGATTGATGACTTTAAGAAAATATAGTAAAATCCTAACGTTCTTGGTGGCTGTAGCTCAATGGCAGAGCATCGCACTGTGGATGCGAGGGTTGTGGGTTCGACCCCCATCAGCCACCCCACAATATCAAAACAGGACCTCAATTTTGAGGTCCTGTTTTGATTAAGGTTACTAGAATGGAAAATCAGTTGGCGAAATTGAAGGAGGATTTAGCCAGGCAAGAAAACCCTTTCCTGCTCGTTTAACACTCGTTGGCTTGTCATAAGCCACAAGAATCATATTTATACAAATCAATAATGCGCCGATCCATTGATTGGGATCAAGGCGTTCATGAAGAAAGACCTGTGCAAAAACCATAGTAACAAGGAGTTCTCCCAAACCAAGCAGTGAAGTTTGCATTCCACCTAATTGTTTCACTCCAAAAAATAGTGTTAATCGTGATAAAAACGTAATAAACGCCAAGCAAAGGAGAGGAATCCAAGAAGTCCCTTGGGGAGGAAGTGATGGTTTAAAAATAAGAAACGTAGCAATCACCGTAATACTCATCGATAGTAAAGTATAAAAAGTTACTGAAGGAGCAGGGGCTTCATATAAAATTCTCTGGTTAATGAGAAGATGAAGCGCATATAACAATGCTGCACCAATCATCAAGGCGGCGCCAATGAGGTCAATGCTTTTTTCTCCATTGCTGATCAATAAATACACACCGGGTAATACTAAAATTAATCTGAGCAATGTAATTCGGCTAATAGGTTGTCTGTCAAGAAATAACCACAACGCAACAAACAAAGGATAAAACGAATAAAGAAGCTGACCGATACTGGCATCTATTCGAGATAGTGCCAGGTAATATAAAGTCGATCCCACGCCATTAACAAAACCAGCCACAAGGCAACCGATAAGTCCCAGCGGATAAATATAAAAAAGTGAACGCTTGAAGACAATGAGAAATGCAAATAGCAGTAAAGTCGCAAGGCTGGTTCTGATTGCCACCACGGCAAAGGGTGTGAACCCAAGCAAAATAGATTGCTTGCCGAATATCGGCGTTAAACCCAGAAAGAACGCTGACCCGGCTGCTGCAATGATGCCTTTTTCTCGAAGCTGCTTCTGTATCATTTTATGAGTGCTTTTACTTCGTCTAGCAATTCATCACTCATAAAATCACCTTTCTGCATGAGTGATTGAATATGACCTTTCAGTCTCTCTTTTTCGGCACGAGTCAGTTCTTTAGCAGTAATAACAATGATTGGAATATCGCAGGTTTCTTTATTTTGCTGCATTGTTTCCATCACAGTAAAGCCATCAACTTCTGGCATCATCAAGTCAAGAATCACAAGGTTTGGTCTTTCTCTCTTGATGAGCTCAATAGCCTGTCTGCCGTTCTCGGCCTCAAATAAGGTATAGTTTCCTTGAGACTGTAGAATTCTGCTGACGAGCCTTCTTACATGAGGTTCGTCATCTACAATGGCAATCCTAGGGAATTTCTCGAGGCTGACATTGCTTAAAGCTGCAAGCAAACCCTCTTCTCGATTTTCAGTAGTAAGACTGGTACTGGCATCAATTTCATGCCCCCAACCTTCGCCAAGAATATGCGGTTCAATGGGTGTTGTGTGGCCTGTACAATTTATTACCACCACTTCATCCGGTTTAATCACACCGGATCGAACCATTTTGATAAGCCCTGCGAAGGCTACCGCTGCTGCAGGTTCAACTGAAATCCCTTCCATTTTCGCCAGTAAATGCATGGCTCTGAAGGCTTCATCATCACTGACACTCTCAAATACCCCTTGTGAATAATTTGAAATATTCTTTCTTAATTCAGTATATGTGCGGCCCGGATCTCCGGTTGCTAGGGTTGCAATCAGGGTACGAGGTGATTGAACAGGTACTGCTGATTCACGATCTTGACGCCAGGCATGGACCATCGGAGCACAACCATCCACCTGAACAATGCCGAATTTTGGAAAATTTTGGATTAACTTCATCTTTTCTAGTTCGGCAAAACCTTTGATCACACCTAACGGACCAAGACCTCCGCTGACGGATTGGATATACCAATCAGGGGATTGCCAGATTAGAGAATCATCATTTTTGGGAGTAGCTTTTCGAACAGAAGGCAAAGCAGACAATTGTTCAACGATTTCATAAGAAATGGTTTTCATGCCTTCGACGCAGGGGATACTGCGTGCTCCAAGATCTAATGTGATACCACGCTGCTTTGCAAATTCTTCTGCAATACGCTTGGTTTGATCATAAGATCCTGTTACTTTTACTACCTGCGTACCATAAAGTGCAACTTCACGCATTTTGGTTTCTGGAACCAGACTGGTGAGAAATGCCCAAAGTTTAATACCAGCTCGCGCAGCATAAGCAGAGTAAGAGATCGCGACGTTACCGGTGGAAGCACAAACGAATTCAGAGATATTGGCTTCCTTGATGCTGCTAATCGTTATCGTAGCTTGCCTGTCTTTAAAAGAGGATGTAGGATTTTGGCGCTCATCTTTAATGTATATATTCGGGTTTCCAAGCATCGATCCAAGATTTTCGGCATGAATGAGGGGAGTTCCCCCTTCGCCGAAAGTGATAGCTGAATCTGGAACTTGAATGGGTAACAACTCGCGGTAACGCCAAATATTGAACGGCCGTGATGCTAAAAGTTCAGGCAAAATCTTGCCAATATGCGCATAGTCATATATTGCTTCACGCCATTGTGATCCGCATTTTTCACATGTAGGTTTGTGAGCGCTAAAGACTCCAACCGATCCACAATCAAGGCATTTTACAGCAAAATGAGGAGGCATGTTTTAATTGACCAGCCGTGTAGGGCGAATTTTATTTAAAGTGTCTTGTAAGTGGTGAAGCAGATCATTTTTGTTCAACGATGATTTATTGATAATCTGATTACCATAATCCGATAAGAGTTTCTGCTGGTCAGCTTCAAGATCTGCGCCAGACAAAACAATGATTGGAATTCCACTTAATCGAGATTCTTCTTTTATTTTTTCCATTAATTCAAAGCCGTTCATTCCAGGCATGAAGAGATCTAAAATGATGATATCTGGAGTGAAGTCCTTCAATAATTGCAACGCAGCTTTACCGCTGTCAGCCAGAACAGCCATATAATTCCCCTCATCTTCAATCATCTTCTGTAACAATCGAAGATCAGAGGGATCATCATCCACAATCATGACATCATGGATTTCACCGTCTTTGCTTAACCGGTGAATTGCATTCGCCAGATCATCCTGAAGGAAAGGTTTTACCAGGTATTCTGATGCACCCAGATTGAATCCCTTTTCTTCCTCTTCAAGAATTGAGCAAATCATGATTGGGATATCTCTGGTTTGTTCATCCTTCTTGAGTTCTTTTAAGACCTGCCATCCATCCTTCTGTGGCATCATAATATCAAGAGTTATCGCAAACGGCTTTAATTCGCGTGCTTTTTGAACTGCCTGGGTTGGATCTGTTAAAGGCACAACTTCATATCCATGGGGACGGAGAAAACGATCATACAAAGATATTACCTGTGCATCATCATCGATTGAAAGGATTACATTTTCACCACTTATCAGATGGTCGAGGTTTATGCTTGAAGTTGATTCGGGAGCAGGAATGGTAAAGAAGAACACACTACCTTTTCCGACTTCACTATGCAATAAACCGATTTTACCTCCATGCATTTCAATAAAGGAACGGCAGATCGATAAGCCAAGTCCAGTACCTCCCGTTTTCCGTGTCGGTGAATCATCAACTTGTGAGAAACGTTGGAAGAGTTTATTCTGGTCTTCCTTTGCGATTCCAATACCAGTATCAGTTACCGTAACCAGAATCTCTGATTTGTTTTGAGCATTCTTCTGGAGAGAGGCTTCAACAGTGATTGATCCTTTTTCAGTAAATTTCACTGCATTAGAAATCAAGTTGATTAATACCTGACTTAATCGGATCTCATCTGCTTGAACAGTAGGCAAATTGGCGGGAACTTTCTGAATTAATTCAATTGGTTTATCTTTTACTAGACCTGCAGCAGTACTGATCGCTGAGTTGATTACATCGCTGATATTCACGTCGTCAAACTGCAATTCCATCTTTCCAGCTTCAATCTTGGAAAGGTCAAGAATTTCGTTGATCATATTCAATAGGTGCATGCCAGAATTGTAGATTGCAGTAATATCTTGTTCCTGTGTCTCATTAATGGGACCATCTATGCCTTTCAAGATGACACGAGAGAATCCAATCACAGAGTTGAGCGGTGTTCGTAATTCATGGCTCATATTCGCCAAAAATTGACTTTTCACGCGATCCAATTCGCGCATTTCTTCTACAGCTCTTTGAGACATTTCATACGCTCTGGCATTATCAACAGCGACCGCAACCTGATCTGCCAGGATTTGCAACACTTTCAGATCGTCAGCGTCAAACGCATCAGGATGTGATGCGTGCAAATCCATGGCACCAATGACTTTGCCTGTAATTTTCAGCGGAAGTCCTAGTTCAGATCGAGTGGCAGGAAGTAATGGATTGGGGGTGAAGAGAGAACTGCTGGAAACATCATTCACAAGCACGGGTTCACCGGTTGATGTGCAGCTACCAATTACTGATTTGGATCCGACAGCGAACTTGAAATTGCGTTGTTTTAATTCTTTACCCGCGTCTCCGGAACCTTCACGGATCACCGCAAATTCATTTGAATCATCAACAAGGAAAATGGAGCAATGATAGTATTGAAAACGCTCCTTAACCAAACTGACAATTCGACTGAGTAAGATGTCAAGTGATAGGGTGCTGGTTGTGTCACGGGCGATCTCTGCCGCAGTTTGAAGCTCGAGAGCCCGGCGTTGAGATTCAGAAAGCAGCCGTTGACGTTCAATGGCCACCGCTATGCTACTGGCTACAACTTGAAGGGTATGGATATCGTCATTGTCAAGATCAGCAATCAAGTTTGTTCCAGCCACCAGCAATCCCACAGGTGTACCGGCTGTTTGCATGGGTAAGATGGCAAGGCTGTTAAGTTCAAGATTTCTAAATAATTTTTGCGTCTGTTCAGGAATAACAGCATTGCGTAAATTTGGAATGATTATCGGTTCTGATTCGGAAAAATCAATGAAATCGAAGAGACTTGCTTCAACGATCCCACCGTGAGGTTTAAATTGGCCAGTAGAATCGCTTGATCCAGTGATTTCATAGAATTGAGGTCCACCTTCAACAGACCGATTTGCTACAAAAAGCCATAATGATTCAGCATTTTTCGGCATTGCATTGGCACCAACCAGACTCAGGTATTCTTCAAGACTGGTAGCGCGAGAAATGCCATTTGAAATATTATAGAGAAGGCCGGTTTCTGCAAGCGCAGCCTGGGTCTGTTCAAATAGTCTCAAGTTTTGAATAGCAGTGGACATCTGATCGACCAAAGGTGGATACGACCGCATTTCCTGAGGACCGAATCGATGTTTCTGCCAGGTCTGGATTAATAAAACGCCGAGCTGAATATTCCCTGACCAAAGAGGCAGGATACCCATTGAGCGCACATTTTGGCTGGTAAAGATCTTGCGTAATTGCTCATCTATCTGAGCATCAAGCAGATCATCGTAGAAAACTGGATCCTCAATTGCGAAGATCGGTTTATATAAGGATATCAGATACTCCGTCCCAACAGGAGGAGGTGGTGTGCCTTTGCCATTGTAATAATTGGCTTCAACACTTAGTTTTTCAATCTCGTGATTCGGCCCATAACCAAATAAGACCAAAATACCTCTATTGATGGCAGGAATGTTAATACCTTCAATGATTGAAGCAACCATCTCTGAAAGTGTATTTGCCAAGGCAAGTTGATGTGAGGCAGAGTACAGGTTTTCAGTTTCATCAAGTGATGCCTGAACTTGTTGAAGCAATCCCTCTCTGAGCAGGGTATTGCTGAAAGCATCAGAAGCGATCGTCAGAATGTTAATTTCTTCCTGCTTCCACAAATGTGGATAGGTTAATTCTTCGAGCAAGAGAAAGGTAGGGATGCCCTCTCCGGTGTTTATTCCCAATAACAAAATTGATCGGGCTTTTAATTCATCAAGAAATGCTTTTTCGGAGTCAGTTGCAGTTTCAACGGAGCACTGGAAGAAACCTTGTTCCTGTACTTGATCAACCCATTCTGGGGGTACCTGGAGAGTTGTATCTAAATTACTAGCGATTGGAATAGATCTATCTTTTGCAGTGTAACAGGCGAGAATTTTCCAATCATTGCTATCTTTTGTTTTATCGTTTACTCCAACATAAGACACCCGATCACATTTGGCAGCATTGGAGAGGCTTTCAAGTAGAAAGTCAATGGTGCTGGAACCTTTTTCGCTAAGAGATGCAACGGCATTGGTGACATTTGATTGATATCGTTCGCGAACTTCAATGGTTTCAAGAGCTTGCGAAATTTCACGAAACAGATTGTTGTTCTCAAGAGCGGTAGCCATCTGACCAGCGATTGTTGAAAGGAGTTCTACTTGAATTTCATCAAACGCATTTTCTTGCTGATAATCCAGAACCGAAATGACTCCTAAAACTCGATCACCTGCCAGCAGAGGAACTGCTAATAATGAACGAGGCAGACCGTTTGGATGATCAAAGTGCTGATCTGTAATTCGTTCAGTAATATTGTAATTCACAAGGAGTGGTGACCGGGACTCGATAACAGATTCTTGATACCCAATTAATGACAGGCGAGAGGGAATTTGCACTATCTCACCATCTTGGGCACAAACTGGGAATGAAAATTCGTTATGATTTGAATCAAATAATGTTATTAGAATATTGCCGGTTGAGAATAGATCTTGAATAGCTTCAGAAACAATATTAAAAATTTCTTCACGACTAACCAGACGGGTCAATTGTTGCATAACCAGATTAAGTTTCGCCAGTGCCTCATTGCGTTTACTGGTTTCTTCTTCTGCTTTAACTCTTTCGCTCAATTCCTTTTGAACCGCTGAATAGAGTTGGGCATTTTCAAGTGCCAGTCCCAGTTGATTCGTTATTTCCTGAACAAGGAGACGTTCTTCCTCTGTCCATCGTCGATTATTCTGGAAATCAACAATTTCAATAACACCTGTTTTTTGATCTCTGAGTTTTAATGGGACGGCAATCACTGCCGGCACATCATTTTTTGCAGGACTGGAAACAAGGCTGTCTTTGGTAAAACTATCAATCGCTTTATCCGTCCAGACCTTACTGGCAGGAGAAAATTCATTGTCAACCAGCGTGATGCCAGAGATGATTGTCGGTGAAACCGAAACAGTCTTGCCCGATTCAGACTCAGGAAATGGAATTGGAGGGAGAGGTGCAGTCTTTCCTGTGGAAAGTTGTGCGGGCGATAGTTGGGGCGATGGATTGGTGCGTGGTTTTACAATTTTGGGTTTTTCAGGCATAGATAAAGTTTTCGATTTGGGTGAATTCTTCTCCTTTGAAGGGGATTCAACCGAAGTTAAAGGTCGAGTGGTGAAATCTTGCCAGCGGAGAGGAGATTGATCTTCTATTTGTGATTTTGGAGATGAAGTTGGTGATGCTGAATCCTGCTGTGATGCTTCATCGTTTGAAATAATACTTTGTGAAAAACATTTGTAACCAATAAGGTTAGAATTCTCATCAAATTTTTGAAGAATTGAAGTGCGCACTCTGGTTTGGTTGCCCAATTTTGTATTGTATAACAACTCAATTTCAGCAGGGAATTCACCAGAATGGATTACCTCACGAATTTTTTGCTGCTCATCAATGTTCAAGCTAAAAGAGAAAAATGGTTGTCCGATGACGTCCATCCTATTAAAACCTAGAACATTCGATATTTCTTTACCGCATTCAATAATGATTCCATTAACATCGGTTTCCCACGCCCAATTCTCCTGGAGATTTAAATTCAATCCATCATAAGTCTCAAATGTAGTTGTTGATGATTCAGCTTCTGAAATATTATCAAACAGGTTTTCAAGTTTTGAATTAATGATTTTCTTGGACATATCGGATGATCTCCTGGGCTAGAAAGCGATACTGAAGTGCTGCCCGGCTCTTTGAGGCATGATAAACGACTGGGCGGCAAACAATGGGGCTTTCACGCAATTTGGTATCCACTTCTATGACACTATCCAAAACGCCGTTATTAAAAGTTGTGCGCAGGTGATCTGCCAGTGTACGATGGATGCCATTGCGTTTATCAAACATTGTAATGAGCAGACGATATCGTAATTTTGAATTACCTTTGCTGCGTACCTGACGGATCAGACTCATCATATTGCGTAATGCATAAACAGAAAAATATTCCGCCTGAGTTGGTAAGATTAAAAAATCAGATGCAATAAGTGCGTTCTGGGTAATGGCACCTAAGAACGGAGGGCAATCAATAAGGACGTAATCATAATTACCGTTTAATTGAGAAAGCATACCTTTGAGAAGGAATTCGTATCCAGACCTGGAGGGAAGAAGTCGTTCTGCTAATCCCACCTCATGGTTAGAAGGAAGAAGGTGTAAGTTTTCAATTTCAGTTTTTTGCATTCCCTCTGCTAATGGAAGGTCCGAAAGCATCAGATTCACGACAGAAACACATTTATCTCCAGGTTGCACTCCCAATGCAAGCGAAAGATTGGCTTGCGGATCAAGATCGATGACGAGAACCCGACAGCCTGATTCAACCAGAGCACCAGCCAAAGATAGTGTTGTGGTGGTTTTTGCCACTCCACCTTTTTCGTTGGCAATGGAAATCACATTGGTCATAGAATACCTCTCTCAGAAGAGGGAGTAGGGTTTTCAAAAGAGGTTGATTGAACTGACGAGAAATCGCCAGTTGAATTGCTATCAATGTTCAAAACGATTTGTGCCTGTTTCGCCCCAAGGTTCTTTTTTAATTCTTCAAGTGTGATCTTAAGCATTTCCTGCGGGTCATTTGTTGATCTGATCTTGCTGGTAATTTCAAGGACTTTTCTTTCACGATCCGCACGGCGAAGGGTCTGTTCAAACAATCGGGCATTTTCAAGGGTTTGCGCAACCTGGTCGGCAACTGCTTGAACAGTAGCTAATTCGCTCTGACTCCAGATGTAGTCGTGAGTAGCTTTTTCCTGCAGGTAAATTGCGCCAATTGATTCTCCAGAAAGAAGAATTGGAACAGCCATTACGGAACTGACAAGACCGCCATCTGATTCTGATTTCTGGGTTCTAAATACTGGACGGCCAGTATTTAGAACCATATTTACTTCCGGAAGATCTTCTTCGTAAGGAATTAGACCTTCAGAGGTAAATTTGTAGTTCTTGTTACCACCATCAGAAGTTTGTCGGGTCCATTCCTGTCGAAGGTATTGGCGATATAGATTCTGTGTCTCTTCAAGCGCTTTGGTAGTTTCTTCAAAAAGCTGGTTATTATTAATCGCAACTGCGATTTGGTTAGCCAGAGTATTGAATAATTCAATATCTTCTTCAGTAAAGGCATTTGATTTTGTTGACTGAATGTCAAGTGCACCGATCACTTTGTTCCCCAATTTAAGAGGTAATGCCATTTCTGATTTTGTTTGCGGAAGATCTGGATTGTTGAAATAAACTGCATCTTCGCCAACATCAGTTGCGATACGAGGTTCACCCGTTCCAGTGGCATAACCTACGATACCTACCTGACCCACACGTAAGCGGTGCTGCCGAGCAAGCATTCGTTGACCGCCTTCAGAGTTTGCTGCCCGGAGAACAGCGTAATCACCTGTTTCATCAAGCAGAAAGACACCCACATGATAAAAGCCAAATCGTTCACTTACCAACTGAGTAACATTGGTAAGTAGTGCATCTACCTCACGAGTAGATACAATGTTACGGGCAACTTCAGCAACGGTTTGGAGCTGTCGAGATCGAAATTGAAGAGATTCGTTTTGTTCTGCCAGCTGTCTGGTGCGTTCATCCACGCGTTTTTCCAGAGTATCAATGAAATCTTTCAACTGCCTGGTCATGGAGTTAAAAGCGTTCCCCAAAATACCAAGTTCATCTTGTGAAGTGATCTTTACCTGGGCATTCAAATCACCAGCCGAAATTTTTCCTGCCGCTTCGGTCAATCTGAGAATTGGAGCCAGGAATAAGTTAGCGACAACAGCAATTAAAATACCGATGATTACAGCTACTGTTGTTGTAATTGTCGAATTTAACGCGTTTTGAGCAGCAATTGCTGTTGTCATAGGCGTTTGATCTTGGAGATAGACCAGAGTCCACAACTTGGTGGATAGTTTTACGATTGTTCCAGCATAAGAAACATCGCTATCTTGATTACGAATCTTGGTGGAAAAAAACTCACCAGATGAAAGTGTTGAAATGGCACGTTCAATATCATTTTGAGGAATATATAAATCATTTCGTGAAATAAACTTGGGTAGTTTATTTGAATTTATTAATTGGGTATATTGATCATCTGAATAATTAATCAGCGAATGAAAAATTTGATCAGGCGAGTATTTGTCAGCAAGACGCAAACCGTTTTCATTTACCAGAATTGGATACGAACCTGCATCGGCTGAATACATTGACTCATCAATCAAATCCTGAAAAATAGCTGCATCATATCTTGCGCGTAGGTAACCAAGTGTTTCAGAAGCAGGGTTCTTAATGGGGGAGATGAAATTAATGTATGCTTTTTCTGAATTATCTGGGAAATTAATCGTTGACACAAAACTCATATCCGAGAATGACGCATTGATAAAATAATCGGTTGCGCTTTCTGATTTACCAAGATTTAGAATATTTGTATCAAATAGATTGTCTCCCTCAAGATCAAGAATTGCATAAGAAGGGGGATATTTTTCACTTTTTGTTTGAAGAGATCTCAGTGTTGAACGCAGCTGAATTTCTGATAATGTCTCAAATTGTGGTGTAAAAAGCAATTGACAAAAGAGTCATCGTGTGGTTTCTTGAAGGTCTCATACACCAATTCAAGAAAGGGAACACACGATGACCACAGCAACTATAGCATTTCAAG
>Ga0208826_1002690_pt1 | contig 13013 bp, 29 predicted proteins | sample AD_UKC115_MetaG_FD_184451 | JGI IMG/M metagenome (GOLD analysis project Ga0208826, IMG submission 184451) | Active sludge microbial communities of municipal wastewater-treating anaerobic digesters from Hong Kong - AD_UKC115_MetaG (SPAdes)... | ecosystem: Engineered > Bioreactor > Anaerobic >...
AAATGAACATTGGCAATATTCAAATAACTCGTGTAATAATTCATTACATTTTTGTTTAAAGGATGTTTATTACGAAATTGATTGGAACAAGTTGGGAATAAATAGAATTAATTTACCAATAGCTTTAAGATTTGGATTAGATTCTGGTATAACACCAACACCATCAAGAGAGAACATTTTATATACTGCTGAAACAATAGAGCTAATAAAAAGAAAGATAGAAACAGTTGCAAATTGGTTTGTAGAAAAATACAATGAAAATGTTAAAGAATATGATACTATTTTAGATGCTTGGGATGAATTTAGCAAGCATTCAAAATATGTAGAAGTGGCAGAGGTATCATTTTGTATTGATAATATTATTAATTATGCTACAGAAGTTCCTAAACAATTCACTGTAAAGAATATTCCTGATGCGAAGTTTATGCATAGTAAAAGCCACTGTATATTAAATAATTATGGATTTGTAGGATATTCTGATTATTATGGCAATCTCTATAAGAAGAATATAGGTTCTTGGAAGGTAAATTTTTTAACAGATGGAAAATCTCTAAGTTTGGTAGTCAAAGAACTTCCTTCTAGGAATGTGAAAAGTTTTTTACTGCAAAAATATGAAGGTAAAAAAGTTTATTACCTGATTCCTCCTAAAGAACAAAAAAGAAGATTTAAGCCAGAGAAAGATAAACTGCATGACGAATGTTGTTATTGGGATATTCTAAATCTTAAAAATGTATCTAAATCTAGCTGGGATGGTTATATCAAGCAATTTAATTTAGTAGAGTCTCAATTTAGGGATAAATTAATTGATGAAACTAATGTAGAGACATCTGAAGAATTCTTAAAATGGAAAGAAAATAAAAAACAAGAACGTAAATCTAAACCTAGAAATACAGAATCTAATTATGTAACCTTGGATAAAAAAGATGATGAATATACTTTAGCAGTTTGTAGAAAATCAAGTTTCTATAATAAATTTGCATTTGACAAGAAAACTGAAAATGTACATTCAAGTTCTAAAAATAAATTTTTAACTGTCTATTTTGATGAATCTGAAAGAGAGAAAGCAGAACTTTATTATAGATTAATAAACAAATCTAAAATAAGAATCGCTATTATAGGCAAAAGAGAAAGACTTAAAATTCAAAACAATCACAACTTTATGACACCAGAACAATTTGAAAAATCAAAACCATTTAGAAGATTAGTTACAGCTATTAAATTTGATAGCTTATTAGACAAACACAGAAAATTAAAAAGAAATTCTAATGAAATTATTCAAAAATATATTCCTAGTTTGCAGGAAGATATTAACAAATTAAGAATTTATGTTGAAGAAAACTATGAATCTGGTAATTCCGCAATGACGCAAGCAATAATGGATTTAGCAGAATCTCAAAATCTGTGGGATTATGAGTTTATGGATATTTATAATAGAGTTGAAAAAGAGCTAGGACAATTTGAGTTTTTACAATACTTAGAAACTCCTTCCTATTGGGATGAAAAGTCCAAAAAGGCTATTAATTCTATCATTACTAAAATGTTATATCACCAAAAAACATTTAGAGGAATGCATGAAAATATTGAAATAACTGTAAAAGAACCAGAATTGGAAACAGTTTAACAAATCAAAACACAATTTCGATAGGAAATAGAGAAAAATTATGTTTCTTTATTTCCTATTTTTGTGTTATTAAAAGAAGATAATTATGTATTATAGATTATATGACCAACAAACAAATGATTATATGCATACTGCGTATAATGAAACATCTTTATTAGATGTAGCAGAAAGCTATATTTCTTATAAATCAGTAGATACAGACACAGATTCTATTTGGGAAGAAATTTGTCAAATTGGATTAGAAAGAACATTAGGAAATGATGAATTTTTATTAGAGAAATCAGAAACTAAATTTGAAGAAATATAAACAAACAACAATTATTGAATAATTTTGTAATAAAATATGTTTAATTAGTCAATTATGAATAAACAAGAAAAACAAAAATTAGCTTTAAAAGCTATTGATAAAAGATGGGATTTTGAAGACTTAAAATACGGAGACGATTTATATGGAAAAGAACATTTAGTACATGAAGTTTGGGAATATGTAGAAGAATGTGAAGAAATTGGTATTAAAGCATTTAAAGAAAAATATAATTTGTAAATTATGGCAATATACGGAGATAATAAACACAACTATAAAACAGAAGCTAAACAAAGAAGAAGAGAAAAAGCTGAATTTTATACAAATAGAGTTAAAAAAGCTAAAGAAAATAAAAACAAACTTATTCAACAATTGATAAGAGAATTTAGAGATGATGTTTATAATTGGGAAAACTATATAATGGATTTATGCGAAGAAGCTCTTTCCAAAAGAACACAAAAAGAACTAAAAGCTATATTATATGGAGAATAAAACATACGACATTTCATATACAGAAGATAATAAGGGGATGTATTATATTTGTTTAGATGGAGAAATAACAGCTACATTACCTAAAAATATAGACCACTATGAATTAGTAGATGTTATTCAAAACTTTGTTTTAGATTATGACGCTTTTAACAAAGTAGTAATTCAAAATGATGGAGATAATTTAGGTGTGATTGTTGATATATTTGATGATGAGGAACATATTGCAGGAAAAACTTATTGGTTTGAAGACTTTGAAACAAGTTTAAATTTTGCTGTAGATATTCCTTCTGCTATTACAAATCATAGAGGAGAGTATCAAGAGTGGATAAATATAGAATTTTTTAAAACAAAACAAGAAGCTATAGACTTTGTAAAAGAGCATTTTGGAGCAGATGATGAAGGAAAAATTAGTTTAATATCAGAAATTTAAGAAATATGCCAACAGTAAATGAAACAATCAAAGCTCTACAAGAGATAGTAGCTTTAAATCCTAAATTTGGAGAACTGTCATGTATATACAGCCACGATGATGAAGGTAATGAGTATCAAGGGGTTATATATGAACCTTCATTGTGTAAAGCAAGAAACGAAGATGGGAGTCCTTTGAATTTAGATAAAAATTATAGATTTTTAGAAAAAGAAGCTTATGATGGGAGTTTTCCCTTAGAAGATTGTAATTGTGTAATAATAAATTAAAAAACATGGAAGAGATATTAGATTATTATGATGTATTAGATAGGACAAATCCTAAATCTACTATTGTTTCTCAAAAAATTATAAAAAGTGATAATGAAATAGATATCTTTGAACAATTTTATAAATTAAATAATAGATTAAAATATTGTAATGGTTCTTATTATAAATTTCAAAATGAAGAAATGAAGAAAAAATATCTAGATTGGTTAAAATCAGATGATTATAAAAAGAAATCTTTTGATTTATATTATGGAAAAAATGGAATAATTGATTGATGTTTTATATACAAATTGTCAAAATAAATCTTATTAAAACGATATAAAATGACAGAAAAAGAGTTTTTAAGAAGAATAAGTTATTCTATAAATGAAGATAAAGAAGAAATGGAAGTGTGGTATAATCAACAAGTGTTAGGCACACTTTCTTTTTTAGAATATCCTGAAAAATTACAAGACGATTATTATTGTACAGAATTAAGTTATGAAGTAGCTTTACAAAGTAGTTTAGCTGAAAAACTTATTAAAGATAACTTAATCTATTTAAAACAATTAAAGAGTGGTAATTGGAAGAAGTCTGATTTATGGAATTATGATATTGTTTTAGAAGTTGATGAATTAGAAGAATGGTGGAAAAAGAAAACAGGGAAAGTAATTAAAGCTACTTATAGATTATCTCAAACTTATTACAAAGATCACAAAGAATTTATAACAAAAAACAAATTAAAATGAACTTAATAGAAAAATTTAAAAATTGGTTCACTTCTTCTAAAATAGAAGAATTAGAAAAGAAAATAGCGGAAATCCAAAAGGGACAACAAGTAGCATCTGAGGTAGAACCAAGCTGTCCTGTTGTTACATCTTTGATTAAAAAATGTATTTATAATGTAGGTACAAAAAATATTGATGTGGTATTTACAGATGGGGATGTTATTAGTGCAGTTGTAGAATCAAATATTTATGAACAAATCAGAAATACTTCGTCTAAAGAAGATGTATTACGATTGTTAACTCCTAACAATGTTAAAGGAAGTGATTATGATATAGACAAAAATGATGATGAGGGATTTATTAAAGAACAAATTACTTCTATAGTTGATATTTTATCAGATGTCCAAGACTTTAAAGTTGTTAATACAGATGTATTCTTAAAAGATGTTAACTCTATATCTATCCCAAGTTCTATTGTAGCTGAATTTATTAGATTGGTAACAGAAATTCAAGATTTACAAGATAACTCTTCAGAATTAATTGACTATGAACAATTAGATAAACTAAAAGAAGAATATAATTCTCTTTTAATGTTTACTTATAAACTGCTTTTGAACCCACTAAAAGAGTCAAGAGAACAACTTCTGAATTTTATCAAAAAAAATGATATTAAAATTACATCTTATGGTAATTTGGTACTTTATAGAGCTTGTTGGGAATCAAAAACTGAAGATACAGAGTTAATTAGATTTGTAGCTAAAGAATACCTCAAAATTAAAGCATGGAAAAAATCGCCTAAAAACTATACAGTAGCATCAAGATTAGGTAATTACAAACTACTTTTAAATAATGAGATACCAAAAGATGATAATCCTTATTGGAAAAATCAAGGAAATCTTGCAGAATTATATTCTAAACTTCCCGAAATGCAATCTAAAGGAAAGCAATATTATTCCGATCATGGAAAGAAGAAAATTGTAATAGGAGATATTTATAAAATAGATGACAAAGATGTAAATTTAGATGCAAATGTCTGTGCTGCGGGGGGATTACATTGTGCTTCATATGATTATGATTATAGTGGATTTGGAGATACTAATCTTATTGTGCTAGTAAATCCTTCAAAAACTATAACTGTACCTACTTACGATTTTTCTAAAATGAGAGTAAGCGAAATGATGATTGTAGGAATTAATCCTAATGAAAGAGGTGTACATATTGATGAAGGATTCTACTCCAATTTAGATGAAAACTACCATAACTACTCTATAGATGAACTACAAGAAGCATTTAAAAACAAATCTTTTGAACCTATTAGTGTATCTACAGAGATTACTGATTTAACTATGAAAGAAATAATCAATATTACAAAAGTTTTAAAACATAGAGTAATAGAAATTATTTAATTAATACTTAATAACAAGAGTAGTATTTTATTACTACTCTTGTTATTTTAATTTAAAAGAAATTTGTAAATGAAAGAATATAAAAAATTTAAAAATTATATTATATGAGGAATAAAAAGTATAATATTTCATATACAGAAGATAATGATGGATTATATTATCTATGTTTAAATGAAGAAAAAATAGCTACAATTCCTAAAAATATAAATCATCACAAATTAATAGATGTTATTCAAAACTTTATATTAGATTATAATAATTTTAACAACTTAGTAATTCAAAATGACGAAGATTATTTAGGTATAATTATAGATTTATATAATGATGAAGACTATCTTTTAGGGTCAACTTATTGGTTTGAAGATTTTGAATAAGAATTAAATTAATTTTAAAAATATGCCAACAGTAAATGAAACAATCAAAGCTCTACAAGAGATAGTAGCTTTAAATCCTAAGTTTGGAGAATTTGAAACTATATATGCTACTGATGATGAAGGAAATGAATATAATAAAGTAATTTCAATTCCATGTTTAGCTAAAGTAGTAGATATAGAACAAAATAATTATTTAGAAATAATAGATTTTCATAATATAGATGAAAAACCATCATTTTTAGAAAGATGTAATTGTGTAATAATTAATTAAGAAAATATGGATAAAATACCAGCAGCAGAAGAATTCTACGATAAAAGTAAACACGATTCTATTTTAGATATAATGACTGATTTTGCTAAACTTCATGTAAAAGCAGCTTTAAAAGAAGCATTAGAAGCATTTCAGAAATCTATAGAAATAATTGACAATCAAATAATTAAACTTAAAGAAAATGAAAATTAATATAGAAAAATACCTTTCAGAAGAAGAAATAAAAGATATATGTAAAGAAGAAATTAGAAAACATGTTAGAAATTGTGTAGGAGATTTATCTGTTTCTTCAGATGTAGGTAGAGTTTTTGTAACAAAACTTGCTCAAAAGTTAGCTAAAGAAGGAGTTCAAGAAATTATACCTAATTTTAAAGAACTAATAAATGAACAAATAGAATCTCAAATTAAAAAAGTTACACTTTCTGACTTTTTTGTTAGTTCATTTGGCTGGAGTAATACAGGTAATAAAATTTTAAATGAAGTTTTATCAAATAATAAGGAATTATTAGATGCTAAAATTAAAGAAATATTTCAAATTAAATTAAAAGAACATTAATCATGTCAAGAAAATCAGATTTTGACATATTCTTAGAAAAATTTAACCCTCTTCACCATCCAAATGAAGAGGGTTTTTATATGTATGAAACATACGGAGAAGAATATGAAATGGTGCAGAAACATATAAAAGAAAAAAGAAATGAATATTGTTGGACAGTAGTAGATGCTGATGGAAAACTTTATTTAATTCCTGGGTGGCATTGGGCAAACCGAATGGGCTATATATTAACAACAGTTCCTTTTAAGGAAGGAGAAAGAGATTATAAATATTAGAAATTATGAATAAAATAACGTTAAGTAAAGATTATTTAGTAAATGAATTAAATTTACCAGATAGTGCTATAAAAAATACAATAACTGGAACAAGTAGGTGGAGTATTCATCATGAAATTATATTTAGTTATAATGATAAGTTTTGGAGAACTTATTATTCTGTTGGAGCTACAGAACAACAAGATGAAAGTCCTTGGGAATATCAAAACGAAATAGAATGTGTGGAAGTAAAATTGATTGAAAAAACAATAAAAGTTTGGCAAGAAGTATGAAAAATTTTATAATAATTAAAACAGAAAATCAAGGTTATTTTATTACAGATAATATAGAAGGAAAATCTTATTTTAATTCTGAAATACCAAAATTAAAATTTGATGATAAATTACTTGTAAAATCATTTAGAGACCCTTGGTATAAATTATCAGAAATACCTAAAACAGTTAGTTTACAGGAATCTCCTCAATATGTAAATAAAAGGTGGGAATTGAAAGCAGGATACCCTGTTTCAAATTTAACCCCGCAAACAATTAATTTTCAATCTATGGATGAAGATGATGAAATAAGGGGGTTGTATTCTTATACTCATGATATTATAGAAGGAAATTGGATAGATGTAGAGTTTGAATATGATTTAATAGATAGTAATCACTTTTTTGAAGGTAAACCAAAATATCAATATACAAACAATTTAATAGACCAACTTTGCACAAATCCATTACTTTTGTTAGAAAAACCTTGCTCTATTACAGGAAAAGAATTATACAGAATTGCAAGAAGCTATATAAAAACTAATCTTAATGGAAAGTATGCAAAAATTACATCAGATTATGATTTTTGCTTTACTGTTCAAAAAGTAATAGAATTAGCAGAACCTAAACCTTATAAAGTAGACATTGGAACTAAAAGAAGACCAAATTTAATTACGAGATACAATCAAACAAAGCAAGTAATCGTATTTGAATCTTCTCCCGAAGGATATAGTAATTATCCAATTCAACAAGGGTTATCGGCAAGTAACTATGAAGAACTAGAAAAGAAAATAGAGCAATATCTTCAAAATACAATGTTGGAAATTAACAAACCTCTTGTGGAGTGCCCTCATTGTAAGGGAATAGGTGTAACATTAACAAACGAAATGGTAAAATGAAAATAATTAATTTAATTACTTCTGTAAATGGGATTATAGAATCTGTAGAAAGCTATATGGTAAATGAATGGTTAGAAAAAATAGATAGTAGATTTTTTACAGAAAAAGAAGCTGTAGAAATTGTAGAAAATAAATTTAAAGAAGAAATAATCTACACAAAATCCTCTGACTTAGATGAAGAACTTGCTTATTATGTAGAAAATGGATATATAGAATTTATTAACAAAAGACATGAAACAATAGAATTATTTATTGTTTGGTCTGGAATAAATGTAAAAGAATGAAAATACACATAGAAACAGAACCATTTGCGATAGACTACTGGTATGACGGAAGTGCAACAATAGATTTAGAAGATGTAAATAAACAAATTGAAGAAATAGAAAAAATAATAGCAAAAAAATAGGAAAATCACTTGTTGATAAAAATACAAAAGAAATCAAAATAATTAAATATGGAATTACATTATAAATGCACTATGTGGTGCAAATTAATATTTTCTGATGAAACAGATAAAAAAGATTTAATACAAAAATTAAATGAAGGGTATTTACCATTAGAATTAGGATATAATGAAAGTGTAGAGGGAGTAAATAATACAGAGTGGATACCTATTAATGATACAGAAGAATTTATATCTGTTGAAGAAAACGATAACCAGTCTACTATTAAATTATATGATAACATATCAAAAGCTCCTATATGGGACAATAGTTATGAATCGGAAATTAAAAGAAGGTTAAGTTGTAAAAATTAAAGTTTATAAATATTTTAAAAAATTTAACTAATTGATTTATGATTAAGTTTTCAAAAATTCAAAGAGGTTATTACCCTATATCATATTCCGATATAAATAAATATATAAAGGTCTGTAGAAAGTGGGATTATGGAAATAAAGACACCTGTAAATATTGTGCAGAACAAATTATAGAAAAATTACAATTAATTCACCCTTCTTTAATAATTAAAGATTCATTATATAATGAATTGGTAGAAATAATACATGATTTAAATAATGGAAAATTGTATAAAAATAAACATCTTTTAATTTCTATAAATTAATATTATGATAGAAAAAAAATTAGCATTATGTCAACATTTAGGTATTGATTATTTTAATTATAATGAGGAATATTATATAGGAAGTAATCAAGATAAATTTGACGAAGAAACATCTTCTTTAGTTGAAGAAGAAATAGAGAAATTATTAGAAGATTATTTATTAGTAGATAGTGAAATTAATAATGAATATGATAATACATACAATTATGAAAAAAATGAATATCTAATAGTAACAGATGAAGAAGCTGAAGAAGAATGGGAAAATAATTTAGATAATTATATAGAAGAATGTGTACTTCCTGAACTACCTAAACAATATAGATATTATTTTGATGAAGATAGTTTTAAAAGAGATTGTAAATATGATGGAAGAAGACATTCTTTAGCTTCTTATGATGGGAGGGAAAATGAAGAAATAGTAGAAAACATTTATTATTATATTTATAGAATAAATTAAACTAAATGGAAAATTCACTGACAAATCAACTTATAGATAATTATTATGAAGAATTGTCTAAAGTAAGAACTGAACTTACAAACAGAATAAAAGATATTGTAAAAGAAAATATAGTTATATATGACACTTCAGAAGGTACAGATGATACCTACTATGAACTTCCTACTTTTTATATAGTAAACAAGTATAGTCAATATGATACTTACAGCATTGTTAAGATTACTAAAGACTTAGAAATTGTAGGAGATAGTTGGGAAGAAGGTGATGAATACATACAGGACATTACAGAGCTTAGTTTAGATAGTTTATATGATTTATATATTGAATTAACAAAAGGAAACTAATGGTAAGTGAAAAACAAATAACAAAAAATTTAGATAGGGTCTGGCAAATGTCAGACCTTTTTTTAATTGATGGAAAAGAATGGTATTATAAAGCAAGGGATTACGCAAATGAATTAAGTATTGAATTTAAAATTGATTTGTATCAATCAGCAGCTATAATAAGTGCATTGAGTCCTCTTAAAGAATGGAATCTTAATAAAAGAATTGCAAGAGAGTTTTTAGAAGGAAAGAGAGATATTCATTTTTATAGACAAGTTCAAAAGGCAAAAAGAGTATTGATGACTAAAAAAGAGCATAGAGTTCCAGTAATTCTTAACGGTAGAAAAACTATTTCTTTTTATAAAAATATTTATACTCCTTGGGACAATGAATTTGTTACAGTGGATACACATGTAGTAGATGCGCTTATAGCTCCTAAAGCGAATATAACTCCAAAGCGTTATAATTTAATACAAAATTCAATTACAAATCATGCAAAAAAGGTAAATTTGAGACCTTGTGAGGTACAAAGCATACTATGGTTAACACACAAGAATTATAAAAATGGAAGATAAAAAAGATTATGGTTACGGATGGTGTTTATTTATGAACTACAAAGGTCTTTTAGAAAGATATTATTTTAAGACAGAAAAAGAACAAAAAGAATGCAAAACTAAAATCTTCTTTACTGATGAGGAAGAAAGAGAGGTAACTAAATACATTGGTTTAAAATGAAAGATAATATAGAAACAAACAGTGCATCTTTTAGAATACAATTAAGTTCAAATTGGTTTAGAGAGAATGATATAATTTCCGAAGATTTAGTTGTTTTAGAAAAACCTAAAAGAAAATGGTACAAAGTATTTTTTCAATTTTTAACCATAGGGTTTTATCAAGCACCTTGGGAATATAAAGTAAAAAGAAAAAAATGAAAATATTTAAAGAATTAAAAAAACTTGGTTACAAGCATTATACAGAATACACTATTGAAGAACTAGACAACTTACCATTAAACTCTGAAGAAAGAATAATAGAACAATCTTTAGTTTTGAGATGGTTTAGAGAGAAGTATAATCTACCAAGCCATATTCATACTATATGGCAATATGATTGGAATAATTATTCTTATCAATGGCATATTACAGAAAATAAAGAAGAATGGAATTGTATAGAACATTTCAAAACATACGAAGAAGCAGAACAAGCTTGTTTAGATAGATTAATTGAAATAGTAAATGAAAGTAAAAAAGATTAGAAACAAAAATGAACTGCCTCCTAAACCTAAAAAATTGCCCGAAAAGAAAACAATGGTTAGGTTTGATTTTGAGGGCGATGATGGTTTAAAATATAGAATACCTAAAGCCAGACTAAAAATTAATGAAAATGGAGGAACAAGCTGCCTTATTAAAGATGAAGAAGGTAAATGGAAAGCAATTAAAGGTAAATTAAAATCTATAAAAATTGTTTATGAAACAAAACGAAATGGAATTAAAGGAAATTGAGCATATAATATACCTAATCGCTCTTAAAAGAAGACATGAAGACTCTTCTATAGAAGTATATGTTAAATATCCATCAACAGTTAGTCATCTAACTGCTATAGGTTATGATGTAAATGAAATAGAAAGAGATTGTTTAACTAAAATTATTGTGACATGGTAGTATATAATATTTAAAAAATTATAGTATCTTTAGGAAATGAAAATTTGTGGAATATATAAAATAACTTCTCCTTCTGGTCGAATTTATATTGGACAAAGTATTGATATACAAAAAAGATGGAATCAATATAAATATAATAGTTGTAAATCCCAAACCAAATTATATAACTCACTCAAAAAGTATGGATGGGAAAATCATAAATTTGAAATAATAGAAGAATGTAGTAAAGAAGAACTTTCCAACAGAGAAAAGTTCTGGGAAAGTACTATAGAGAAAAAATGTCTACTAAACATTATAGAATGTGGTAAAACTCCCCCTAAAAATAACAAACAATCATTTATTGAAAGATATGGGGCAAAAGAAGGTATTAAAAAATGGAATAGTTATATAAACAATAAATCTATAAAGGCTTCTGGTAAAATAGCATGGAATAAAGGAAAGACTGGAAACCAAAGTCATATGTATGGAATTATAGTTAAAGAAAATTCCAAAATAAAACAAGTACAAAATTCAAAATATAATAAATTATATCAATATGATAAAGAAGGAAATTTTATTAAAGAGTGGGAAAGAATATCAATTGCAAAAAAGGAATTGAATATCTCTATAAACTGCACAACTAATTTAGAAAAAATAAAATATTCTGGAGGGTATATATGGTTTTCAGAAAAACATAAATGCTTAATAGTAGATTTAAAGAAGTTTATTGATTTATCTAAAATAAAACCTAAAAGAGTTTTTAATTCCTATATTCTAAGTGAAATGCAAAACAGAATGAGAAAAATTGCGAAAAATAAAGAATACCATGAAAAAGCTATCTTTAATAGGGAAAGTAATTTATCTAATGAAGATAAACTTAGAAGAATAGAATTTGCAAAAACTCTATACTTAAAAAGTAATCTACAGAAATCTATTTTACAGTATGATTTAGATGGTAATTTTATCAAAAAATGGTCTTCTATAACTGAGGCTGCTAAAACTATTGATAGTATAAATTTTAAATCTATTATACCAAAAATAATAATGGTAGCTAAAGGTAAAAGAAATAAAACGAGAGGTTTTAAATGGTGCTATGAAAAAATGGAAATATAATGAAAAATATATAAACTCTATAGAGGATTGTCCAAAAGAATCAATAGGTTTTGTATATAAAATAACTAATAAAGAAAATGATTCATATTATATAGGGTCTAAAAAATTATTTTTTAAAAAAACTAAGAAAATTAGTAAGAAGAAAGCTAATGAAATTTATAAAGGAAGGGGTCGTAAAAAAACTAAAGAAACTATTAAAACAGAATCGGATTTTTTAGAATATCTTTCATCATCAAAGAAAGTACAGGAAATGATTGCAGAACAAGGGTTAGAAAATTTTAGATTTGATATCTTAAAGTTTTGTTCATCCTACACCGAAATGATGATGGAAGAAACTTTCTTAATTTTACAATCTTTTATAAATAAGGAGGAAAAAATCTTAAATGATTGGCTTTCACTTAAAATTCGTAAACCAAAATAAAATGAAAACAGAAGAAGTAGTAGATAAATTACAAGAAAGACTTTGGGGTAAAAATGCCGAAAAAGAGTATAATTTTCATCATAGTTTTATTTATACAAAACAAGGACATATTGAAGCTATATCTTTACAAATAAATGAAGAAAATTT
>Ga0208826_1002696_pt1 | contig 12994 bp, 15 predicted proteins | sample AD_UKC115_MetaG_FD_184451 | JGI IMG/M metagenome (GOLD analysis project Ga0208826, IMG submission 184451) | Active sludge microbial communities of municipal wastewater-treating anaerobic digesters from Hong Kong - AD_UKC115_MetaG (SPAdes)... | ecosystem: Engineered > Bioreactor > Anaerobic >...
CAAAGGCAATTACTAAGGTATTGCTTAAGGCATGCCAGATATTTTTATCTGCAAAGAGCCTGTAATACCATTGAAGAGTAAAGCCCTTCCATGCACCTCCAAAGCGAGAGGCATTAAAAGACTGCATAAAGACAATGATAATTGGCAAATAAAAAAATACAAGTATTGCAACAGTAACATAAAAAGGAAAGCGACTTCTCTTCTTCATCACCTTAGCCTCAAAGAAGTAGAATTCTTTTCTTTAAAAAATCTCATTGTAAGAGCAACAGCTGATGGAATAATTATTGCCAGAGCAAGAATAGTTGATAGAGCACTTGCATGGGGGAGATTTCTATCAATAAAAGTTCTTTGAGCAATTTTATTGCCAATCATCTCAGCCTGTGTCCCTCCAACAATATCAGGAATTACATAAGAGCCCAGTGCAGGAATAAAGACAACAACAATTGCAGTAATAATACCCTGTTTGATTCCTGGCAAAAAAACTCTCACAAAGGCCTGCAATCTCCCTGCACCAAGATCATAGGCTGCCTCAAGTAAATGAAAATTGAATTTCTCTGCAGCAGCATATATAGGCAAGAGGGCAAAGGGAAGATAAGAATAAACAATAACCACAAGCACAGCACCTGTATTATACAAAAGCAAGGTATCAGGAGCGGCAATCTTTAAGGCAACAAGTGCCTCTTTGAAAAAACCTTCTGGATGAAGAAAAACCTTCCATGCAAATATGCGTATCAAGAAATTTATCCAGAATGGAACAATTATAAACAGGAGTAAGATATCCTGATACTTCTTATTGAGTCTTGCTATATAATATCCCGCTGGTATAGATGCCAAAATACAAACAGCAGTGGATAAAACGCTAAGCCAGATAGTGCGCCATATAATAACAGGGTAATCAGGATTGCCTAAGGATTTTATAGTATCAAGAGTCCATTCCTGACCAATTCCTCCGTAAGGATCTGCACTACGGAAGGCCATAGCAATAACTAAAAAAGTTGGAATTACAAAAAAAATGACCAGCCATAAAATAGGAGGGATCGAAATCAGGATTTCACCCTTTCGCTTTCTCAACACTTCAGCAGACATCACTCTTCCCCTTCTTCAGAGTTTTCTATCTCTGCCATAATCTCTTCATCAGGAAGAGTGAGCAAAGCCTCATCCTCAAGATTATATTGCTCAAGCATATAACAATAATCAGCGTGCCATGAAAGCCAGACCTCATCACCCCATGTTATCATCTTCTCATCAAGCATATATCTGTCATGGAGCCTTTTGGTTTCCACAAGAAAGTCATTTACTCGGACCCAATACTTTGTGTGGTAACCCATGTAAATTATTTCCTCAACCTTGCCCTTGACAATATTGTAGCGCTCAGATAATTTTGGCTTATCAATGGTTATAGTAAACTTCTCAGGGCGAATAGAGAGATAGACTCTATCCCCCTTTTTTATCTTTTTGTCATTATAGACAATCACATCTGTAAAGCCATCTATATGCAAAGTACTATAAGGTTCATTAACAGCAACAACGTCACCTTCAAAGAAATTAGTATCACCTATAAAGGCAGCAACAAAGCTTGTTCTTGGGGCTTCGTATATCTCTGTAGGAGTGCCAACCTGTTCAACCACTCCTTCATTCATAACCGCAATTGTATCGCTTAAGCTCATAGCCTCGCTTTGATCATGAGTGACATACAAAAAAGTAATGCCAACCTCGTCATGAATATTATCAAGGTCAACAAGCATTCTCTGCCTGAGTTTAAGATCAAGGGCAGCCAATGGCTCATCAAGGAGCAAGACCTTGGGCTTGTTTATTAAAGCTCTGGCAATTGCAACTCGCTGTTTTTGGCCACCACTTAGTTTATCCGGTCTTTTATTTGCATGATCAGTTAGCTGTATGAGTTCAAGGTATTTATAGACCTCTTCTTTTATAACGCTTTCTTTTAAGCCAGCGATTCTAAGTCCAAAGGCGATATTTTCAAATACAGTGAGATGAGGGAATAGAGCATAATTTTGAAACACAGTATTGACTGCTCTTTTATTTGGACTCAAATTTGTGATATCTTCACCATTTAGTATAATTCTCCCGGAATCTGGCTCCTCTAAACCAGCGCAGATTCGCAGCAATGTAGTTTTACCACAACCGCTTGGCCCAAGGAGAGAAAAGATCTCACCCTTCTTTATTGTCAGAGAGACATTATCAAGAACTTTATGATTGCCAAAGCTCTTTGAGATACCGTCAAAAATCAGAAAGTCATCCATATGCCCTCCGACTCTAAGAATTAAGAATTATGAAAAATTTCCAATGATTTATATATAAAGATTAGCACTTAAACGAAAAGATCCAACTGTTTATATGGCAATAAAAAAAATAAAAATTTCAAAAAAAATACAATACCACTTCTTTAATCTTTACATGGAATAAAATGCTCCAATAATTTATTGCAGCAGCAAAAGACGTCCTTAGAAATAAAAATAAAAAATTTACACTCTTAAATATCAAAGTTTTTTATTTTTGCAATCATCTTTGCACTTCTTTCACTACAGTAGTCATTTACATCTCTATATACTGACTCAAATTCTTCTATGCAAAACTTGCCGAGAGGAGTTAGGTGATAGCCTTCTTTATTTGAGCTCTTTTCTATTAAAGGCTTACCAAGAGTCTCCTCAGTTTTTTTTATTTTACCCCATGCTGCTCTATAGGACATGTGAAGTTCCTTTGCCGCAAGTTTAAGATTCCCAACCTTATCAATCATCTTTAAAAGCTCATACCTACCCTTACCAAAAAAGACTCCACCCTCTTTTTCAAACCAAATATGAACCTTAATCTCTGGCATATACACCTCTCTGGAAAAGAAAACATATTAAAATTACAAATACAGTACTTTCAATAATAAAGTAAATCAACTAAATTTTAAAAAATCAAAAAACAGCAAAAAATTTTCAATGTTAATTCTTTAATATCTATGTGGTTCAATGTTCTCATAATATATTTATTTAAAATATATCTTTAGAAATCATTACTGAAAAATTTTATGGAATAAATGATGAAAGTATACACTACCATTCCTTAACTTATTTTAAAATAAAAAACTCTACTATCCACGCCACCTTCGGCTGCTGGGATAATATTTTCTTGATTTTACACTAAAAATTATATTTAGGAATAATTAGTGGAAAGTATATAAAAAATCCATGGATATTTCAAATCCAATTAATAAAAAAGTAGATTTTTTTATATTCTATGCTATATTTACACCTATATCAGAAGTAAGGATCATAAACAAGGAGAATTTATGAAAGCTCTCAGAAGTATTATATTTAGTTTTTCATTTATATTTCTTTTTACACAACTCCTATTTTCTCAAAGCTATAAAATAGTGGTAATGCCCTTTGACAAGCTAAACAAAGAAAAGAATTCTGAGCTTGAAACTCTTACTGTTGGAATAAGTGAAACTCTATCTGGTGCACTGTCCACTGTGGATAATTTTATCATAATTGACTCAGATAGAGTAAAACGACATCTCCTTAATAACGCAAGCTTTAAGCAAACCATAGGAGTAAACGAAGAAAAGGATATGGAGAAGCTTAGAGAGCTTACAAAGGAAAAGTTAGATGGAGATTACATAATCTATGGAAGCTTTAATAAAATTGGCAGTCAGATTCAGCTTACAGCAAAATTCATGGAGGTAAACACAGGAAAGGTTTTAAAAGGAGTTAATGTCCACGGCAAATATCCTGATGATATATTTATGCTTCAGGAAGAGCTGGCAAAGGAATTGATGAACAGAATTACTGGAAGCACTGGCATATCAAAATCCTCCATACCAATAGAGCGAAAAAATAATATTGAAGAGTATACCAAATCCACAGAAAACTACACAGCATATCAATATTACATCAAAGGGCGTATGGAGCAAATACAGTATGATGTAAAGAATTATCCTCTGGCAATAGAATATTACGAAAAGGCCTTAAAATATGATCCCAAATATGCACTGGCCTGGGCGGGGCTATCTGAGGTCAATGCTCTATGGGGATATCAAATCAAATATGCAAATGGGAACTGGCAGCCCTATCTTAAAATAGCAGTAGAACAGGGGAAAAAGGCTGTAGAATATGGACGCAATCTCTATCAGACACACAGAGCCCTGAGCATGGCCTATCTCAACAATTCCGAGTTTGACCTTGCCCAGAAATCCATTGATGAGGCATATAGACTCAATAGGCAAGATGCTGAAACCCTTGAGATTATGGCTCAGCTAAAAAACTATGGATATAAAGAAATGGCTAAAGCTGGCACAGAATCAAATAGATACATAATGGAATGTCTGAGAATAAACCCAGAGTTAATAATTGCCAGATGGGCTCTTGCTCATTCTTACTCAACCATAGGGGATAAAGAAAATGCTCTGAATCAATACATGGAAATACTGAAAGTTAATCCAAAGCACGCGCCAGCACTCCATGGAATTGCTTTGATATATTATGGGAAGGGCGACTACTATAATAGCGAATACTATGCCTTAAAAACAGTGGAAGCAGACCCCAAAACAGCCCAACATCACTACACCCTGGCCCTTGCCTATTATCAACAGGGATATTCCAATCCATCCAAATGGGACAGCGCAGAGATTTCTTTTAAAAATGCACTAAATCTCAACCCTGAGTATATAGATGCCATTGTAACCTTAGGGCAAACCTATTATAATAAAAGAAACTACAATGCAGCTATAGCAGAATTCAAAAAAGCTCTGGCAAAGGACCCAAAAAACGATAGGGCATATAATGAAATGGCTATATCCTATTATGCACTTGGAGACTACAAATCTGCAGAAAGGTATTCACTGCTGGCAGTTCAATATAATCCCACAAATGCCATAAACAACTATAACCTTGGACTTGCCTATTATATGCAAAAGAATTGGGAAAAAGCCATTGCAGCCTTTGAAAAAGCTGTCACCTATGATCCCAATTATGAAAACGCATGGTTTAACCTTGCAAATTGCTACTGGTTTACAAATCGCTTTGATAGGGCCTATGAATATTACAATAAGGTGCTGGAACTTAATCCAAATAACTCAGAGGCTCAAAGGTGGAGAGATGATTCCTATCAAAAAATGGGAAGATAGATTTTCACTTGAAAAATTTATACCTGCATTTTAAAAATATCAAATCTTACAACAAATAAAAATCTCATGAGAGGAGACAGTAGCTCCTCACATGAGATTGTAGTATAAATACACAGAAGGTTTATACTAAAAAATAAAAAACAAGAGATTTTATGTTAGTCCAAACAGGTATTATTGTGGCCTTTGGCCTCTATCTTATTGCTATGCTTGCTGTTGGAATTTATTTCTCCAGGAGATCTCAGGATCTCTCAGACTATGTCCTTGGGGGAAGAGGCATAGGTAAATGGGTAACAGCCTTAAGTGCTCAAGCATCAGACATGAGCGGTTGGCTCCTCATGGGGCTTCCAGGGCTTGCTTACGTTTCTGGCTTTGGTGAATCATTCTGGCTTGCTGCAGGTCTTGCACTTGGCACTTATCTCAACTGGAGGCTGGTTGCAAAGAGATTGCGCATTTACACAAAAATGGCAAATGACTCATTAACTCTTGCTGATTTTTTTGAAAACCGCTTTGGCGACAAAACCCATTTGCTACGACTTATAAGCTCAATTTTTATAGTAATATTTTTTACTCTTTATGTATCCTCAGGCTTTATAGCTGGAGGTAAGCTTTTTAATACAGTATTTGGTATAAAATATGAATATGCTATTTTAATTGGCGGTGGAGTTCTTGTGCTCTATACATTCCTTGGGGGATTTTTTGCTGTTTCATGGTCAGACCTAATCCAGGGATTTATTATGCTCTTTGCAGCAATAGTAGTTCCTATAGCTGCTTTAATGTCTCTTGGCGGATCAACTCCTGCACTTGAAAAGATCAATCAAATAAGTCCATGGATGCTCTCCATAACAAAGGATATATCAGGCAATAACTTAAGTGCAATTGCAATAATATCATCTGCAGCCTGGGGACTGGGATATTTTGGAATGCCTCACATACTTGTTCGCTTTATGGGGATTGATAGCCCCAAAAACATAAGAGATGCCAGAATCATAGGAATGATCTGGGTAATTATATCACTGGCATCTGCAATCTTTATAGGCATAATAGGAAGAGCCTACACAGCAGCTGCCCCTCTCGGAGGAGCTGATTCAGAAAAAATATTCATGGTGATGGTGCAATCTCTATTTTTTACCTTTATGGCAGGTATTCTGCTTTCTGCAATACTTGCAGCAATTATGAGTACAGCAGACTCCCAGCTTCTCGTTGCAGCCTCATCCATATCAGAGGACTTCTACAAGACCTTTTTCAAAAAGGATGCCTCTCAAGCTGATCTGGTAAAAGCAGGACGAATTGCAGTTATGATAATAGCCATTGTTGCTTATTCAATCTCACTTAATCCAAACAGTTCAGTCTTTAAGGTAGTATCCTTCGCCTGGGCAGGACTTGGTTCTACCTTTGGTCCAGTTGTTCTGGTAGCTCTTTTCTGGAGGCGAGCAACAGCTAAAGGAGCATTGGCTGGAATTCTTGCAGGAGGGATTACAGTTATTGTATGGAAAAACCTCTCACAACATTTTGGAGGGATTTTTAGCCTATACGAGATTGTTCCTGCCTTTATTATATCCCTGGCTGCAATATTTATCGTAAGCCTTATAGATAATGAGCCTCCAGCAGAAATAACAGAACTCTTTGATAAAGTTAAAAAAGAGGTATAACTTAAACAAAAAAGGGGTGTGTAAAATCACATCCCTTTTCCTCAACAAAAGCAAAAGCTTTAGACTTAAGTCTGCTATATTTATATAACAGTTACATTGATAGCTCTTGGGCCTTTTTCGCCTCTTTCTGTATCAAAAGTAACCTCAGCGCCTTCTGGAAGAGTTTTAAAACCGGAAGAGTTTATTCCTGTGTGATGAACAAAAATATCCTGTCCCTTGTTTGATGTAATAAAACCAAAGCCTTTTTGTTCGTTGAACCACTTTACAGTGCCGTTTGATTGTGCCATTATAGGACTCCTAAAATTATAATAAGGGTATTACCCTGTGTGAGATTACGATTGTATTTACTATGGATTTTACCCGAAGAAAAACTTAGGAAAGCAATAGAAGAACAAATATGTAATCAACTAAAAGACATATTAGCAAAGAAGGCTTTAAAGTCAAGGTAAATAAAAAAAAATCCCAAATTTTGAAAAAAATTTTAAAAAATTGAAAAAATTTTTTATCAAAGTATTGACGATTTTAAAGGCAGTTATTATATTATTGTTAGCACTCAATAAAGATGAGTGCTAACAAATCAAGAAAATGAAAAGGAGGTTGCTATGAAATTTGGACTTGTAAGAAAAACCAACAACTCAAACTTGCCAGATGTTCGTTCTTTAAAAGACAGAATGGACAGGCTCTTTGATGAATTTTTCAGCTTAAGTCCTGTTGATTTCTTTGATTCACAGTGGCTTCCTGCTATAGATGTCTATGACGATGAAAAAAATGTCTACATCAAGGCTGATGTAGCAGGAATTGAAGAAAAGAATCTCAATGTTTCCCTTCAGGATAATATACTGACAATCTCAGGACAGAGAGTTGAAGAAAAAGAAGATAAAAAGAAGGGATGGGTTATTTCAGAAAGAAGCATGGGTTCTTTCTGCCGTTCAATAAATCTGCCAGCAGGCATCAAGCATGAGGAAATCAAGGCTGAGCTTAAAAATGGCGTTTTAACTATTACTATGCCAAAAGAAAAGCACAGTGACTCAAAAACTATCAAAATCAATGTAAAATAAGGAGGCTTCTATGTATACATACAATTTCTTTGATGATATTATGAATTTAAGGGATCTCTTTGATGACTTCTTCTCAAGAAGGACATCTTATGAGCCTTACAGAGAATTCCCCTATGTGAGAATTGAAGAGGAGGGAGATAAACTCATAATTACCTCCCTCATGCCAGGTATTAAGGCCGATGACCTTGATATTGAAATAATTGACGACAGCCTCATAATATCTGGGGAAAAGAAGGCTGATTATGAAGAAAAGGCTTATCTTAGAAAGGAAAGATTTTTTGGAGAATTTAAGAAATCCATAAAACTCCCCTTTAGAATTAGCCATGACAATATCCGGGCTGATTTAAAGGATGGAATTTTAACAATCCATCTTGAAAAATCAGAAGATTCAAAACCAAGAAAAATTGATATTAAATAAGGAGGGACCTATGGCAACAGATAAATCTCTTGTTAGTGAAAGCAAATCCTCAAGAAGGGTATATGTCCCTGTTGCAGATATATATGAGACAGAGGATCTCTATTGCTTGAAACTTGAAATGCCAGGCGCAACAAAGGATTCCATAGACATCACTGTGGAAAATAACGAACTGCTCATTGAAGGGAAAAGCGTCCTGGAGGACAATGCAGGCAGGCAAATCAGATATTCTGAATTCAGCAATATGGATTACAAACGAAGCTTTAGAATTGGCAATGATATAGACAGCAACAAGGTTGAGGCAAAATTTGAAGATGGGGTTCTCACTCTGTTGCTCTATAAGCATGAGGCTGTAAAGCCCAAAAAGATTACCATTAACACTGCAAACTAACAGATGCTAAAATAAGCATCTGTTTGAAGATAAAAGGGGTTGGGAGCAAATTTAAGGGGTTGCTCCCTTTTTTTATTTAAGAGTATTTAACGTATCTATTATTGATTGAGGCAGAGCAAAGTCCACTTTTTTTTCAAAGACAAAGCCTCCATAGAGTATAGACATATAGGTTATGCTAAATTTGCCACTTTCTCCAAGCATTATAAGAGCATTTCTGAAGACCTCTTTTTTTAGATCAAAATTAAAAGGTATGGCTATTACATTGCCCTGGAGATTAAAAATCATATTTATCTTTAAAACGTTTTCAATAACATCAAGATTCCATGCTGGGACAAGTTCCATTATGTCATAAAGAAAATCATCATGATCTACATAAAAAAAACGAACCTCTTTGCTACTCTTCAAAAATAGTGTAGTGCTGGGATCTGTTATATTCTCATAAAAAAAGCTAAAAACACCCTCCCTTTCCAGTAGTTCTCCAGATTGAATTTTGTCAAGCTCAAGGAAAACTTCATCTTCCCAGCCAGGGCGTTCCACTGTATACTGCTTTAGATTTAACACATCCACCTCCTCTTCACTTAAAAAGATTCTGCACAAAGGGCAGCATTGATATATCATTGACTATAACAAATATGCTCAGGCCTATGAGAAAAATTATTCCAAAGCCCTGTATCTTGGCAAGCATAGCTTCACTTAAGGGCTTACCTCTCACAAGCTCCAGAGTATAAAGAAGTATATGGCTGCCGTCAACAGCAGGTATTGGCAAAAGATTCATAAACATAAGTATTATGGAAATACGCGCCATCAAGAGAAAAAAATCCGCAAAACCTCTTTCAGTTAAAACATCCCCTGCTATTTTTGCAATTCTTATAGGTCCTGAGAGATTCTCTCGCACTCCTATCTCGCCTGAGAATAACATGGCAAAGCCTTTTATATTCATGTATATAAATTCCCATGGTTCAATTAGTGCAAGTTTAAGCGCATCTACAGTTCCATATTTAACATGATTCATCTCAAAAGAAACTCCAATCCCCACACCGATTATTGCTCTGCTGGAAATTGAGACAACACCTTTATATCTATCCTTTCCTACATCTATAATCAGTGGCCGATTTGAATTTTTGGTTACCTCTGATAAAAAGTCTTCATATTTATCAATAATCTTCCCATCAATACGCACTAACCCCTTTGAGATATTCCTTTTAAAAATCTCATCTCCCATAAAGGTTATCTGTTTTTCGGGATTTTCTGCTACTGCAAAAATATCTGTCATAGCAGGTCTTACTGTAATAGTCCTTGTATCTTCACCTCTTAAAAACGACACAGTCAATTCACGATCGAAATTTTTCTGAATATACTCTGAAAACTCAGAGGGGAAGTGAACTTCCTTACCATCAATATGAGTTATAATATCTCCAGGTTTAAGTCCCATTGCATAGGCAGGACCTCCTTCAGAAACATTTGTAACTGTTATCCCCTCAGTATAAGGTATTACTCCGATGGAAAACCTCATCTCTCCACTTTCACTTTTTGGGGTAACGCTAAAGGTCTTAGTCTCACCATTACGTCTGACAGTTATATCCAGCGCCTTCCCTTCTGAAAAAAATATTTTGCTTTGAATATCAGAAAAGGATTTAATCTCCTCCCCATTTATGGCAATGATCTCATCACCTGTTCTTAAGCCTGCAGAATAAGCAGCAGAATACTCCCCTCCCTGAACCATCTCTGAGGGTATAAGTATACGATTTGTCTCTTTAGAATATCCTACAAAGTTCATTATAAAAAATATCAAAATACCAAAAAACAGATTAAACAAAGGTCCCATAACAACTGTGACAATCCTCTTTAGGGGATGGGCAGATAAAAACTCAAACCCCTTACCCTCACGTGCCTCTGAAGGATCCTCACCATAAAACTGGCAATAACCTCCAAGAGGGATGAGGGTAATCTGATAGGTTGTATCCCCTATCTTCTTCTTTATAAAACCTCTTCCATATCCAAGGGAAAATACCTTTGCCTTAATGCCAACCATCCTGCCACCAAGAAGATGACCAAGCTCATGGACAAAGATACATAGTCCAAGCAAAAGAACTGCTGCAAATATATACGTAAGTGTTATCATTTTTCATACTCCTTTATATAAGACCTGGATAAGATTCTTGCCTCTTTATCAGACTTAAAAATGTCATCAATATCTGGATCAGAGATAAAAGAAACATCCGAAAGAACCTTTTCTATAATTTTAACTATATCTGTAAAAGCAATTTTCCTTTCTAAAAAAGCATAGACACATTCTTCATTTGCTGCATTCAAAATAGCAGGGGCATTGCCTCCTCGCATCCCTGCTGCATAACATAGGTCAAGGGATGGATATCGCCTCTTATCCAGTTCCCTGAATGTAAGGCTCTTTAGCTTCACAAAATCAAGTCTTCCAAATTCATTTCGTATTTTATCTGGATATGTGAAGGCATTGATTATAGGCAAAGCCATATCTGCCTCTCCCATATGAGCATAAACTGAGCCATCAATTGTCTCAATCATTGAGTGTATTACACTCTCTGGATGAATCAACACATCTATCTTATCATAAGAAACTCCAAATAGATGATGAGCCTCTATTACCTCAAGACCTTTATTCATCAAAGTGGCAGAGTCAATTGTAATTTTATTCCCCATACTCCACGTAGGATGCTTCAGTGCAATCTCAGGAGTAACAGCTGGCAAATCCTCAAGCGGCAGATCCCTTAAACTTCCTCCAGAGGCAGTAAGAATTATCCTCTCAAGGTGAGATATCTGAACATTCCTCATAAGCATAAATACTGCACTGTGCTCACTGTCCACTGGTAAAAGCTCTGTACCACTTTCGGCAATGAGCTTCATAAAAATAGTCCCTGCCATAACAAGGGTTTCCTTATTTGCAAGAGCGATTCTCCTGCAATTGCCTATGGCAGCCAGCGAAGGTCTCAAACCTGCAGCTCCAACTATGGCAGAAAGCACTATATCGCACTTCCGAGCGGCAAGCTCAACCACTCCCTCATCTCCAAAGAGAAACTCTACTTCTGGATTTTTTTCCATCAGATGAGATAGCTCATCACTATTTCTTAAAGAAGCGTCTGCAATTGCCACAACAAAAGGATTAAATTCTTCAATTTGTTGTGACAAAATTTTAAGATTTCTGTTACAGGAAAGGCCAAAAACTTTAAACTTTTGTGGATTTGTTCTTATTACTCTGAGAGCAGAAAGTCCTATTGAACCTGTTGCTCCCAGTATAGTTACATATTTCATTGGACTCAGGGTATTCCTTTAAAAACAAGATAATAATAAAAAAATGGCAATGCAAAAATAGTAGCATCAAAGACATCCCACATGCCACCATGTCCAGGGATTATTCTACCAGAATCCTTAAAGCCTCCATCTCTTTTTATTGCAGATTCAATAAGGTCACCGATATTTGCCATGATACTGAGCAATATCCCCAGAAAAACACACTCAATCATGGAAAAGAGTTCTCTCCCAAAAAAAGAGATAAAGATCTGATTTGTAAGAATAAATGCAATAATGCTGAAAAGAAGACCGGTAAAATATCCCTCCCAGGATTTATTTGGAGAAGCTGCAATTCCAGCCTTGTGCTTACCAAAGGCACTCCCACCAAAATAAGCACCAGTGTCATTGAGCATAACAACAGCAACAGCAATGATAATATAAAAAGGTCCATCCTTGAGGGACTTTAATAAAATCAAATGGGAAAGAGATAATACTATATAAAAAACACCAAAGAGAGTAACACCAAGAGAATAGGCTGCACCTTTAAGTGGCCTGGTAAAAAGCTGCAAAAGAAGAACTGTTGCAATGAAAACCATAAAATATGCCGTAATAATTCTTGCATCATACAATGCAATTGTTCCAGATAACCCAAGGAGTTTTCCATAGGCAAATATATACATCAATACATTTAGAATAAAACCAAATATCAGCCCGGCTTTAATAAAGGGATACCCATCTTCCCCTCTGTCTGCCATCATATAAAATTCATAAAGGCAAAATAGTGATATAATTACTGTTGCAACAAGAACAGGAAGGCTAAGAAAATCATCAGTTGTAAGCACATAAACAAGAATAGGAAGAGTTATAATTGCGCTTAAAATTCTTGTAAAAGTTTCTCTGTTAAATACGCTCATAGACCTCCAAATCTCCTTTCTCTTTTTTGAAATTCTGCCACTGCCCTACGAAGATCATCTGGACCAAAATCAGGCCACAGGACATCCGTAAAATATAGCTCTGTATATGCCAGCTGCCATAGCAAAAAGTTGCTTATCCTGTATTCTCCACTGGTTCTGATAAGCAAATCAA
>Ga0208826_1002698_pt1 | contig 12979 bp, 14 predicted proteins | sample AD_UKC115_MetaG_FD_184451 | JGI IMG/M metagenome (GOLD analysis project Ga0208826, IMG submission 184451) | Active sludge microbial communities of municipal wastewater-treating anaerobic digesters from Hong Kong - AD_UKC115_MetaG (SPAdes)... | ecosystem: Engineered > Bioreactor > Anaerobic >...
TTCCGGCGGATTTTCTTACGGCTTTTTGCGGATCCGAATACGGACGGGCTGCCGCTTCCTTTCCATCTTCTCTTTGCGGCGGTGCTCACCGGAGGCCCGTGGGAAGGCCGACCCGCTCTTTATTCTTCACATGGAAAAGCCCCCTTTCCTTTGCCTTCAGTTTACCGATGAAAAAGGGCGGAAGTTTGTTCCGCGGGGGCCATTTTTGTGTCATCCGCCGGGGAAAAGACATACTTTTGCCACGCATTTCTTTCTCCGATATGCTATAATCAAGGCGGAAAAAGAACGGAGAAGGGGGGATTTCCATGCCGACGGTGCTGATCGCCGACGATAACCGGCAGATCACGTCCATTCTTGAGGAATACGCAAAAAAAGAGGGGCATACGCCCTATGCCGCCTTCGACGGGCAGGAAGCCCTTGAGCTGTTTGACCGGATTCATCCCGATGTGGTTCTGCTGGACGTGATGATGCCGAAAATGGACGGTTTCGAGGTCTGCCGGGAGATCCGCAAAAAATCCGATACGCCGGTGATCATGATTACGGCGCGGGGCGAGGATTTTGAAAAGATCATGGGCCTCGATATCGGCGCGGACGACTACATCGTCAAGCCGTTTTCCTCCGGCGAGGTGATGGCGAGGATCCGCGCGGTGCTGCGGCGGATCGGGCGGGAGGATCCGCAGAAAAAACAGGTCTTCTCGCATTCCGGCCTGACGATCGATCTCGACGAGTACGAGGTCTCTGTCGGCGAAAATAAAGTGCCGCTGACCAAAAAGGAGACGGAGATCCTCTGGACGCTTGCCACGAACAAAAACAAGGTCTTCTCCCGCGAAAATCTGCTGGGCAGCCTCTGGGGCTACGATTATTTCGGAGATACGCGCACGGTGGATTCGCACATCAAGCGCCTCCGCGCCAAACTCGACCTGTATCCGCATCCGGACTGGGAGATCGGGACGATCTGGGGCGTCGGATACAAATTTGAGGAGAAACCCGATGAAAAGTAGAATCGCGCGCAGGCTGATGCTCTATTTTGCCGCAGCCCTGCTGCTGTTTGCCGGCGTGAGCGGGGCTCTGTTCATCCCGCTGTTCCGCGCGCAGACGATCGAGGCGCACAAGACCGATCTGGAGGCGCGCGCCGTCTCGATTGCGGCCGGGCTCTCCGATCTGATGAGCGGCGAGGGCACGGATACCGGGAACGAAGCCGCCATGGGCGGAGCCGCCGCGGGCGGAGCCGCCGGAAAAGGGCCGTCCGGGAACGGGCAGGCGGGGAATGAGACCGCCGGAAACGGAACTGCCGGCACCGGCTCCGCAGGGAACGGGCAGGCGGGAATGGGCGGATACGGAGCCTACCTGCGGTTCATCGACGATATTGCGATGAGCGACGTCTGGATCGTGGATGAGGATCTCAACCTGATCATGGAGAACCGGCTTTCGGGGACGAGCTACAATTATGCCGATCTGCCGGAGGACGCCGACCGGGTCGTTCAGGAGGTGTTCGACGGAAAGACCACATTCAGCGAGGGCTTCAGCAGCCTGCTGGATACGCCGACGCTGACGGTAGGAACGCCGATCAAGCTGGATGGCGAAATCGTGGGCGCGGTGCTGCTCCACTCCCCGGTGGAGGGGATCGAGGATGCTTCCATGCAGGGCGTGGGGATTTTGGCGGTCAGCGCCGTGGCCGCGCTTGTGCTCGCGGTGATCCTCTCCGTTTTTCTCGCGCTCACGTTTACTAAACCTTTAAATAAGATGAAAAATTCCGCGCTCCGGCTCGCGGAGGGCGACTACACCGCCAAAACCGGCGTGCGGCTCAAAGATGAGATCGGCGAGCTTGCGGGCGCGATCGACGTGCTGAGCGGAAAGCTTCTGGCCGCGCGTCAGGAGAGCGAAAAGCTCGACAAGCTCCGCCGGGATTTTGTGGCGAACATCTCCCACGAGCTCAAGACGCCGGTCACGGTCATCCGCGGCTCGCTGGAGGCGCTGTGCGACGGCGTCGTGACGGAGCCGGAGCAGGTGGAGCGCTACCACCGGCAGATGCTGGAAGAGAGCCTCTATCTTCAGAGGCTGATCAGCGACCTGCTCGATCTCTCCAAGCTCCAGAACGCCGATTTCAAAATCGAAAAGGAGATGCTCAACCTCTGCGATATTCTGAGCGACGCCGTGCGGAGCGCCGGGCAGCTCGCGCAGAAGAAGGAGATCCGGATCCGGCAGGAAACCGACGCGGCATCTTTGGCGGTGACCGGGGATTACGGCCGCCTGCGGCAGATGTTTTTGATCATTCTGGACAACGCCGTCAAGTTTTCGCCCCCGGGCGGAGAGATATTGGTTTCGCTGGAGGGCAGGACCGTCTCCATCCGCGACCGCGGCAGGGGGATCGCCGGGGAGGACCTGCCGCATATCTTCGATCGGTTCTACAAGGTGGAATCGGAGGAGAATAAGAGCGGCTCGGGGCTCGGCCTCGCGATTGCCAAACAGATCGCCGACCGGCACAATATTGAGGTATCCGTCGCGAGCCGCCCGGATGAGGGTACCGAGTTCCGTTTCCGGTTCCCGTAAGGCGGTTCGTATCCCGCCCGGCTCCGGTTTTTGCAAAACCTGCCGTATCCCATCCTGCGGAGGCATCGCCGCCGCCTTTCGGATGTTTTGCGACTCATCTCACTTTTCTATATCCGGCCGATATGGCCGGATATAGAAATTTTTTTAAAATCCGGAAACGGATTGCACGGTCAGAATCGTATTTAGGTTAGGAAGGAGGGAATCCGGTTGAGTCAGACGTCAACTACCCGCGATTCCATCTCGGAGGCAATTGAAAAACACGCGGACATGGTTCGCCGCATCTGCTTTCTTTATCTCAGAAACCGCGCAGATGTGGAGGACGTATTTCAGGAGGTGTTTCTGAAGTTCTTTTTAAATTATGATTCTTTTGTAAACGAAGAACATCAGAAGGCATGGCTGTGCCAGGTCACATTCAACAAATGCAAAGATCTGTGCAAAAGTTTTTGGCGCAAAAAGGTGATCAGCATCGAGGAGATGGAGATCCCTTATGAAAGCCCGGAACAGGTTGGCCTGATGAAAGCGGTTCTAGGATTGCCCTCCGACCAGAAGGAAGTCATCTATCTACATTACTACGAGAACCGGACGATTCCGGAGATCGCCGCGGTCATGCGGAAAAATCAAAATACGGTCTATTCCGTGCTCCGCCGGGCAAAGGCGGCATTAAAAAAGAAAGTGGGGGATTTGAATTGGTAAACTCTTTTGCAGACTATATGAATCATATAAAAGCGGAAGATACGCTGAAAAGAGAGACGGAGGCCTTCGTTCGCGGGGCGCTTCCGGATGCGGAGAGCCGGCGGGAAATTTCCGGTTCCGGGATCAACGCCGGGAAGAGAAAGCCCGCGGCAAAAAGGCTTTGGGCGGGAGTCTGCGCGGCGGCGGCCTGCATGGCGCTGACCGTTGTCGGCTACGCCTATTACCGCACGCCGGTCAACTATGTATGCATGGATATCAACCCCAGCGTTGAGATCGGCATCAATGCATTCGGCCGGGTCGTAAGCGTACAGGCCTACAACGAGGACGGGCTCAAAGTGCTCGGCAAAAACAAATTTTATAATCTGTCGGTGAAGGATACCGTGGCCGCCCTCGTTCAGGGCGCCGCGGAGGAAGGCTTCCTTGATGAGGACGGTGCTTCCGTGATCGCGCTGACCGCGGAATCGGAGAACGACGAGACCGCCGCCGAGCTGCAGGAAAGCAGCGAGGAGGGAGCCCAGGAGGCTTTGGACGAAGCCGAGACGCCCGCAGTGATTTATACGGGCTGCTCGGACCTGGAGCTCCGGGAAGAGGCAAGGGAACTGGGAATCTCCCCCGGAAAACTCAAATTAATCCGGCTTCTTCAGACGCTGGATCCGGATATCACCGTTGACGACTATAAAGACGCCAAGGTGAGGGATATCTTTGCCAGGGCAAACGAGCTGCTCGAGGCTTCCGGCAGCGACTTCCATCAGTTCGGTGAGTATATCGGCTCGATGGAAGGGGCGCACGACGGGGAGCAGGAAGAGGAAGAAACTTCCGAGCAGGAGGAAAGCGAGACCAGCGAAGAGAGCGAGAGCGAGAGCGAAGATTCCGCCTCCAAGGAAGAAAAAGAGAAGGAAAAGAACGAGAATCAGAACTCGGCCGCGCAGCAGAAGGAAGAAAAACAGAGCTCCAAAGCCGAATCCAAACAGGAAAAGAATCAGGAAAAAGAAGATAAAGGGAACGACGACGAGGACGAGGACGAAGAGGAAGAAGAGGAAGAAGAGGAAGAAGACGAAGAGAGCGACTCCTCCGAAGATACGGAATCGTCCGCCAATCATCAATCAGGAAAAGGGAAAAACGGAAAGTAACGATTTCTTCCATCCGATCCGGAGATAAAAGGCCGACGTTTTTTCCGGACCGGCATTGTTGGAAAGCGGGCAGCGCACGAGGCATGCGCCGCCCGCTTTCTTTTTCTTTTTGTGCGGAGAGGCCAGGCCCCCCGGCGAAAATGTTTGCAACCATTCCCTCTCTCCGGAATACAATATTAATAAAAAACGGCGTTTCGCTGATTTTTTACCGGGGGTGGCGTTTATATTGGAGACATTCTACGAAAATTCGAATTATAAAAGCGGATGGAGGCCCCTGATCAAGGAAAGCAGCCTGAATGCCGTTGGCTCCTTTACGGAGACGGGGGCATCGGGGAAGAACGCGGAAACCGGGAGAAAGCGGCCCACTTCGCCCGTCCCGGAATCTCCGGCGGCAGAGGAAGCCGGAGGGAAACAAGACTTTCCGGCCGCCGAGATCGAAAAAAAGCAGGCGGTTCCTGTCGCCGGAGCCGAAAAGAGGCAGACGGTTTTCTGCCCGTGCGCCGTGGGAGCGGAGACCGCGAACGGCAGCGGCAAAGAGTCGGCCGCCCCGGCGCCTGCGGAAAGCGAAACGCCGGAGCAGAGCGACATCCGAAAGGAACTCTCCCGGATCGGCGCGGATATCGACACGATGAACCGCAGGCTCCTCCGGCAGGGCGAGAAGATCGACAGCCTGCTCCAGATGATGGAGAAGGCGGCGGAAAAAAGGAGCATCTTCCACGCGGAAAAGAAATAACCCGCAAAATGGGCATTCCGTGGCCGATTTTTGCTGCCGGGCACGGTTTTGCCGGCTGTCCGGGGGTTTTGGAGGCGTTCCTGTAGAATCTGCGTGCTCATGAACATTCGATTTCGGCTTGACATATGATACGATAGAAAATGGTAGAATCTATCATTTCCTTTTCCAAGTTATATTTAGGAGTGAAATCTTTATGAGCGATACCGTAACCCAAGAAACGCTTGATATCTTCGCGAGAAGAGTTCTGGCGAGAGCCGAGCTGCTTCAGACTCAGGAAGTGTTTCAGGAAAATTACGCCACCCCTCCGGCTCCTCCGGGACCTCTGGGTACGAAAGCCCCTCTGACCTTGTATATCATCAACCACGGCGCAGATGTGACCACCACCGTTCCCAACACGGACTATGGTTCTCCGGTGAAATGCGTAAAACTCTGCAAGAGAATCCTTGACGACAATCCGGCAAACACGATTCTCTGCACGCAGAAATCGAAAGTGGCCATCGACTTTCAGCTGGTGCTGATTGTGGAGTTTGAGGACGACACCTTCGACGTGCTGACTCTGCCTAAAAACCTTTCGTCCATGGTGCATGTCGGAGCCAACACCAAGGCCTTTGTGGATCCGACCGTCATCGATTCGTCCGGCATCCCCGTGATCCAGCATCAGAATGTTGTGCAGCCCTACGAGCAAATGGTCATCAAACCTGCGGGAGTGAATGCCTATACCTACTTCGAATATACGGTCAGCATTCCTCTTGCCAACTTCAGCGAAGCGCTGAGAAAATGCGAGCTGAATGACCCGTCGCTTCAGTCCTATATCGTGCTGAGGAATCTGGCTTACGACACGGAGGTGCTCGACCAGTATCTGGTCACCACCAACCCCGAAACCGGCGCCACGGTCTGGACGACAATCGTCGAGTTCTCCCTCTTTGAGGATATCATCGACAAACTCGGAATCGATCAGGATATCGAGATCGTCGGCACGCCGGAATATGTCTGCGAAGACAGTTCCTGCGACTGCTGCGGATAAAAGGCTGTAAAAAACAGCCGGCCATCCTCCTCAAAAATGCGGCCACGAGGCAGGCATGAAACCCGTTTCACGGAATACCGCCGTTCCCCCCAAAAACCGGGGACGGCGGTATTTTTCTATCTGCGGGAGTCTCTGCGGGTTTTGCAGAGCAAAAAAGGGCGCGTACCCTCCGAAGTACGGCGGGAACGCGCTCCGCATATGATGAAACAGCAGTGCATCCGCACTGCATTGTATCATGGAGGGAACTCAATGGCCAACACATTCCATGCATCCGGCTCGGCCGGGACGTTTGACGCCTCCGCCGGCGCCGTTTTTCCGCCCTTTCCTCCCTGCCCCCGTGGTCCTGCGGGACCGCCCGGGCCGCCGGGTCCCCGCGGGCTTCCGGGGAGTCTCAACAGCACGGCCGCATGTTTTGTTTATGCGCAGCTTGCCCATCTGCTGGAGCAGCTGATCGTGCTGTATCCGGGGCTGACGCTGTATGTCTTTCTGCCGGGAATCAGCCCGTGGTGGATCTCCGGGATTCCGGAACGGGTCTATCAGTCGACGGAGGGCACCTACGCCGGGCTGTTTATCCTTGACGGCGGCGGGGAAGTGGCCTTTCCGCTCAGCGCCATAGCGGCCCTGCAGTTTGACACCGACCCGCCGGTGGTTTACAACCCCGCCATCACCTATCTTCCGAAACCAAGCTTTCCGCCGGGCTGCGATACGAACATCGTCACGGCGATTTATGAGTATGTAGCCACATTATCCGGAGACGTGCTGTTCAACATCGGCTCCAACGTCCGCAGCACGGGCCCGATCTATCTCAACCGATACGGGCTGATCGTACAGGCGGATGCCCTTGGCAACGATCCATCCTTTATTCCTGTGACGTATATCACCGGAATCGCCCCGCAGGATGCGGCAGGTGCCGGAGCAAAGAAAGCGGCAGCGAGCAGCGAGGAAGCGGGGTGCGTGCCGCAGACCAGAATCCAGGCCACGTTTTTGCCCTGAGATAAGGCAAACCGGGGATAAAAAACCGCCCTGATTTTGATGCCGGGGCGGTCTGATCCGGACTGGAAGGCGAAACGCGGGAAAGCGGAGAAAGCATAAAGCGCCGCGCACAGGCTCAGTAAAGAAAGAAAAACTCCTGAATGACGGGCGCCCCCGGAGGGGTGCCCGTTTTTTGTATGCATACGCATACCAAAGGGCTTCCCGTCCTATCCCGCAATTTTATATAAATTGGAAAAAAGGCTTGAAGTATCGGAAACTCCTGCTACACTGAAGGTACGGCGCCGGAAATGAAATCCGAAAGGGAGATCTTTATGGAAGAATACCATGTCAAAAAGATCGGCGTCATCCGGGCCGACGAGGCCGGGATGCGCGTCGAGCTGGAGAAATCATATGCCCCCGCTCTTGCCGGCATCGAGGGATTCAGCCACCTCAACATCCTCTGGTGGTTCTCCGGATGCGACAACGAGCATTCCAGAAGCCGCCTGACCGAAAAATCCCCATATAAGAATGCACCTGATCTCATGGGAACATTTGCGACGCGTTCCCCGGAGCGGCCGAACCCGATCGCGCTCTCCTGCGCGCAGGTGACCTATGTCGACGAGAAAAACGGGGTCGTCGGCCTCGCCTATATCGACGCGTTCGACGGCAGCCCGGTCCTCGATATCAAGCCCTATACGCCGAGCCTCGACCGGGTGGAGGCCCCCTCCGTCCCGGCGTGGTGCGCGGGCTGGCCGAAATGCTATGAGGAATCCGGGGATTTCGACTGGGGAAGCGTATTCAATTTTTGAGCACGGATCGTTTCATATCCAAAAAAGGGCGCAGCGAAAAACTGCGCCCTTTTTGAAATACGGTCCGTCTCTAGCCGCGGCGGATAACGGCGCCCGGCTATCGGATTCCCCAGCAATATTTTTTGTCGTTTTTTAAAACATCGAGGCTGCAGCGGAGGCACAAGCCGTTATGGCAGCAGATCATTTCCCCGCAGCCGGGGCAGCTCCATCTCTCGGCCTCTTTCCGGAGAAAAGCCTCCATGCCGTTTTCCCGGATATCGCGCAGGTTTTCGATCATGCTCATGTGGTATTTCGTGCGGTAGCGCCTGTCAAGATTCCGGAGCCGCCTGCAGGGGAAATCCGGGCATTCCGAGCAAAACCGTACGGCGCCGTTTTCGAGGCGCGCGCACCGGCCCGCCATATACAGGCAGCCCTTGCCTCGGGGCAGACAGCCCTCGCAGTAGGTACGGTGAAACCCTTCGCGGTTGATCTCGTTTTTTCTGCCGAGGTAGGCGATACAGAGCCCGCAGTTCATCCCGCAGGGCGCAATCAGATCCTCGCAGAGCGCAGTTTGTTCCGGATGAATTTCCATAACGTCACAAGCCCTTTCCTCCGGTCTCATATCTGTATGTTGCGTTCACGCCCGAAGGCCGTGTTCACGCCCGAAGGCCGTGCTCACGCCCGAAGGCCGTGTTCACGCCCGAAGGCCGTGCTCACGCCTGAAGGCCGTGCTCCTGCCGTTCCATGTTTTCGACCACGACGTCGAAGATATCCCCCAGGGAGGCGCAGTATTCCAGCACCTTCCACGGCGTGTTGGTGTGAAAATGGATCTTAATCAGATCCTCGTCGCCGACGGCGAGCAGGCAGTCGCCCTCGATATTTTTTGTGATGTAGTCGTGGATTCCGTCCTCGGAGAGGTCGTGGCCCTCGATCAGCAGCTGGGTGTCGAATTTGTAAGTAAGCATCCTCATTCTCCTTTACTTATTTATGATATATGGTCGTGCGGATTCCAAAATCTAAAATCTTCCGCCGCGCCGGCGGCCCTTTTTCCGATCATATCACACTTCTTTCCATAAGGGAAGGCCTGTTTTCCGCCGGACGGAAGGCGGGCTCCTCCGCACGGCCCTGCCTCCGGGCGCGGATTGCCACGGCATCTCATGGGTTTGCCCGCAGGATGTTTTTTTCCTTTTGACAGGCCGCCTTAAAAAATTTTCGGAACCGGTTGACAAATGGCAAACTACTGAATATAATTCAATAGTAGACAACGAATCGTATTTTTTTCGCTGCCGCGCAAGGAGGAGAACCATCATTGAATACACAATATAAAAAAGGCGTGCTGGAGCTGTGCGTGCTTTCGCTGCTCAAGCGGCGGGATCGCTACGGGTACGAGATTTCGGAATACCTGTCGAGGCATATCGACATCGCGGACGGTACGGTCTATCCGATTTTAAGAAAGCTGAAGAGCGACGGCCTCGTGGATACCTACCTGCAGGAGGAAAGCGGAGGGCCGCCGAGAAAATACTATTCCCTGACGCAGCTTGGGCGAAACATCTACCGGAACGACAAAGAGGAATACCTTGATTTTGCAAAAGCGATTGAAACGCTGCTGGAGGAGGATGAAGATGACCAAAAATGAATATTTGTCCCGGCTCGGGAGCGAGCTGAAAAAGAACCATGTGGCCGATTGGGAGGATATCGCCGGGGAATACGAACAGCATTTTGCCTTCAAGCTGGCGGACGGCTTCTCCGAGGAGGAGATCGCCGCGAAGCTCGGCTCCCCGGAGACGATCGCGGCGCAGTTCGCAAGTGAAAAGGGCGAGGGCGGGCAGGGTTCCGGCAGCAGGGTATTCGTCACGGCCGCCATGTCGTTTGTCGCTCTGTTTGAGGGGATGGCCTATCTCCTGTTTTTTGCCTGGGCGGTCGCGGTTTCCGCGTTCTCGCTGGCATCGGCGGGAATCGGCGCCGCCCTGATCGGCAATTTCAATACCGCGGGGCTGATTCCGGAAATGCCCTATCTGAGCGCGCTGATCTTCGGCGTCTGCTTTCTGGCCTTTGCCGTATTTCTTGCCGCCGGGTCGTACTATTTCTTTGTCTACGCCAAACAGATCGTAAAGGCCAGCATCCGTTGGCACAGAAACGTGACTTCCGGCAACACGCTGCCGCCCCTGCCGTGGAATCCGCAGTTTTCCGCAAAGACGGGAAGGAGACTGCGCACGGTGCTGCTGTGGTCGGTGACGGTGTTCGGGACGTCCTTTATTCTTGGAATGGTTGTATCTCAGCTGCTCGCCGGCGCGCTGGGATTCTGGCACGCCTGGAACTGGTTCGTCCGGTAAAGGAGACAAAACATGAAAACCATTGTGATCACCGGCGCCACTTCCGGCATCGGTCTGGAAACTGCACGCATTTTGACCCGGCAGGGCTTCTTTGTGATCGGCATCGGGCACAGCGAAGAGACTTGCAGGCGGGCAGCGGAAGATCTTCTTTCGGAAAATCCGGATGCGAAAATCATCTATTTTTCGGCCGACCTGATGCAGCAGCGGGAAGTTCTGCGTGTGGCGGAGGAGATTGCCGCCCGCCTTTCCGCGGACTGCGGCGGCGAGCTGTACGCGCTGATCAACAACGCGGGCTGCGTCCGCAGCTGGTACAGCACGACCGACGAGGGGTATGAGCAGCAGTTTGCGCTCAACCATCTCGCGGGCTTTCTGCTGACCTACGAGCTGCTGCCGTTTCTCAAAAAAGCGGGCGGCAGGGTCATCATGACCGGCAGCCAGTCGCACAAGGGCATCAAGATGCACTGGGAGGACGTCATGCTGCACCGCCGCTATAATCCGCTGACCGCCTACAAGCAGTCGAAGCTGTGCAACCTGCTGTTTGCCAAGGGGCTCAACGACCGCTGCGCCGCATCCGGCGTCTGCGTCCGCGTCGTCGACTTTTACGGCGGCATCCACTTCCAGCGTCTTCCCGCCGCATCCGGCATCCGCGCCTATGTCGTCGACCCCGGCCTTGTGAATACCGACATCGGCAACAAAAAAACGGGCGCGCTCGTCAATTTCATCTGGACGCTCCGCAAACGTCACGGCGTGCCGCCCGCAGTGCCCGCGGAAACTTACGCGTTTCTGTGCGGGCAAGAGGAGGCGCCGACCGGGCTCTATTATCACCTTTGCAAGGAAAGTACCTACAGCAGGCAGGTGACGAGCGAAAACGCGGACCGGCTGTTTGCGCTCAGCGAGCGCCTGTGCGGCATCCGCTACGGCGGGGAGAAACCGACATGAACGTATTGATTACCGGCGCGGCCGGCGGCCTTGGGCGTGCCCTTGCCGCGGAATGCGGCCGCCGCGGATATCATCTTTTTCTGACCGACGTGAATGAGGAAGGGCTTCGCCGCATTCAGAGCGGTCTCGAGCGGCAGTTCGGCGTCACGGTCACGGCAAAGGCCTGTGACCTCACCAGCGCCGAGAGCGTGGACGAAATGCTGGCCGTCATTGACCGGCACGGCCTTCGCTTCGACATGCTGCTCAACGTCGCGGGGCTGGATTTTGAGGGCGGCTTCATGGAGCGCGAGCGGGAAAGTATCGTAAAGATCGTCTCGCTCAACGACGCCGCGACGCTGCGCATCACCCATGCCGTTCTGGAGCGCCGCCGGCCGGGCAGGCATTTTACCGTCGTCTTTGTTTCGAGCCTGGCCTCGATGTTTCCCATGCCGCTCAAGGCGACCTATGCCGCCTCCAAACGGTTTCTGCTGGATTTCGCCGTCTCCCTGCGTCAGGAGCTGAAAAATCAGGACGCAAACGTGCTGGTGCTCTGCCCCGGCGGCATGGTTACGACGAAAGAAGCGATGGAGGGCATCGCCGCGCAGGGCTTTTGGGGCGGCGCGACGACCAATCCGCTGGAGGTTGTCGCCCGCAAAACGCTCGACCGCGCCCTCAAAGGGAAGGGCGTCTATGTACCGGGCGCCCTCAACAGGGTGCTTTCCTTCTTTGGAAAAATCATTCCCTCCTCCTGCGCGGCGGCGGTGATTTACCGGAGGTGGAGCCGTGCGCAAAGCAAATGGCTGCCCCCGGCCGCCCCGCGCGGGGCCGGGTGACGGAGGACGGCAATCCGGCCCCTTCTATTTTCCCAAATATCGGTTATAATAAAAGAAAGGAATACACGTTTGTTTGGAGAAGTAAGGAGGTGCGGACATGAATGCTTTTTCCCAGTCGGTCTCGCGAATTTTTCAGGGAGCGGCAAAGGCGTTTCAGACCTTTCCCGCGACGATCGCCTGCGCGTTTGCGTTTGCGGTTGTCACGATGATCCGGATTCAACTGGACTGGCCCGAGCAGGAGGCCTACAATTTTCTGTTCAACTGTCTCCACTGGGCCTTCGCGCTGGGGGCCATTTTCAGCCTGGCGGCCACGACCGCTGCCCACAGCCGGTATCCCGGCGCCAAGGCGTTTTGGATCGCCAACCTGAGCGGTCTTGCGGCCGCGGCCGCGGCGTTTCTCGCGCTCTATCTTTCCGGAAATACGGAAACCATCGGCGCATCCCAATACCAAACGATCTCGTCTCTGGCAGCCGCCCGGGTCGGCGCGGCCATCTTCGTCAGCTTCCTCGCCTTTATTGTGCTGGCCGGCTGCCCGAAGGAACGGTCTGATTTTTCACGCTCGCTTTTCATGACCCAGAAGGCGTTCTTCATCGCCCTGATCTACGGCGCGGTGCTCATGGGCGGCTTCTCCGGAGTGGCGGGCGCCGTGCAGGCTCTGCTCTACCGGGATATGAGCGAAAAAGTCTATATGTATCTCGGCACGCTGGCGGGATTTCTGGCCTTTACCGTTTTTGTCGGGTATTTTCCCGATTTCCGTAAGGGAGAAACGGATGAGCACCGGGAATCCGCGCAGAAACAGCCGCGTTTTATCGAAATTCTCTTCGGCTACATCATGGTCCCGATCATGCTCGCCCTAACGGTCGTTTTGCTGCTCTGGGCGGGAAAAACCGTCTTGACCGGCACCTGGCCCGCGTTTGAGCAGCTTTCCGGCATCGCCGCCGGCTACGCCGCCGCCGGGATCTGGCTCCATGTGATGGCCACCCGCTACGAAACCGGGCTGGCCGG
>Ga0208826_1002700_pt1 | contig 12974 bp, 12 predicted proteins | sample AD_UKC115_MetaG_FD_184451 | JGI IMG/M metagenome (GOLD analysis project Ga0208826, IMG submission 184451) | Active sludge microbial communities of municipal wastewater-treating anaerobic digesters from Hong Kong - AD_UKC115_MetaG (SPAdes)... | ecosystem: Engineered > Bioreactor > Anaerobic >...
CGAACCTGCAGCTGCTGCTGCGCTTCCTGCCCGAATTCAAGGTGGACGGTCGCGGCGTGGACGCGCTGCGCGAGCGCCTGTTCGAACACAAGCAGCCGCTGGCGCGACGCTGGACCACCGCGCAGGGCGAGCGGCACATCACCTCCAGCCAGCTGCTGGAACTGCTCGGCTTCGGCGGCCCCATCGGGCCGGACCAGGCCGACCTCTACGCGCGCATGCTCGGCCTCGCCAGCGTGCTGTCCGAGCCGCATCCGCCCTCGGAGCAGATCGAACAGTTCAAGACGCTGATGTGCGCAATCGTCATGGCGGGCCGGCTGAAGTCCTGGGTCGGCGTGGACTCCTGAGGTTCCGCCGATGCCGGACTGCCCCAGGCCCTCCCCGCGCACCCGCGACGCCGCGGACGCGGCCGGGCCACGCGGGGGTGCACCGCGCCTCGCCACCGTCGCGGACGTCGACGGCATGCACCGGGTCCGCCTGGCCGTGCGCGAAAACCGCCTGAGCGACCCCGGCCGCATCACGGCGGCGGACTACCGCGCCGCCCTCGAAACATTGGGCCGCGGCTGGGTGATCGAGGCGCAGGGCGAGATCGTCGCCTTCGCGATCGCCTACGCCAGCGGCAGCCTCTGGGCCCTGTTCGTCGACCCGGCGCACGAGGGCCGCGGCCACGGCCGCGCCCTGCACGCGGCGATGGTGGAGTGGCTGTGGTCGCTCGGCCTGCGCCGGCTGTGGCTGACCACGGCGCCCGGTTCCCGCGCCGCGGGCTTCTACCGCCGGCTCGGCTGGCAGGCCTGCGGGCGAATCGACGGTGATCTGCGCATGGAGCTGCCGCGCGAGGCGTGAGCGGCACCCACGGCGGCGCCTCACGGCGCCTGCAGCGGCGCCTGCCCGCGCGCGGCCAGGCGGCGGTTGAGCTCGGCAAGGTCGCGCTGACGCAGGGTGTCGCAGGCGGCGAGCACGCGCGGCAGACGCTGTTCCGCCGCCGCCAGGCCCGCCAGCGCGTCACGCGAAGGCGCGGCATCGGCGCCGTCCACCGCGGTCTGCAGCGCCTCCAGCGCGCCATCGAGGAAGCGCACGCTGTCGAGGGTGCGCGGCGGCAGCCACCAGCCGTTGCTGGGATTGCTCGCCGGCACACTGCCGCTGACCGCGGTGAGCCGCGCCTGGAAAGCGTCGAGCAGCTTCGCCGTGGCGGCATCGGCGCCGGTGCGGCGCGCGCTGAGGGCCTTTTGCAGCGTTGTCACGTCGGCGGCTTTATGCGCCAGCGTGGCGCGCAGCGCCTCGATGCGCCGCGCCTGGGCGAACTGTTCGGCGTAGGCCGCCTCGGGCAGGGCGATGCGCGGATCGGGCACGATGCGCAGCGGCTGGCGGTAGCGCTGACCATCCACTTCCAGCTCCACGGCGTACTCGCCCGGCGGCGCCCACACGCCGTCGGCATAGGCATTGCCCTGCGCCAGGGCAGCGGGCGCGGCGTAGTGCAGCGGCCACACGAAGCGGTGCAGGCCGGGTGTGGCCGCCAGGGCGACGGGCGGCGGCAGCCACTCGGGCGCGGCGCCCGCGGTGGCCGCGTCGGCCGGGGATGGCACGTCGGCGCTGCTGTAGCGGCGCACCACGGCGCCGTGCGCATCGCTCACGGTGAGGATCACCGGTCCCTGCGGCGCGCGCTCGAGCTGGTAGTCGATGACCGCGCCAAAGGGCGGGTTTGCCGCCATGGGCTCGTCCTTGGGCATGGGCGTGCCGGAGAAGGTTTCCGGGCGCAGGCGCACCGCTGCGGCGGGGACGAACAGGCGCGTGGCCGCACCCGGGCTTGCGGCGAGCTGGCGCAGGGCACTGATGTCGTCGAGGATCCAGAAGCCGCGGCCGTGGGTGGCGATGACGAGATCGTTGTCCTTCACCACGAGATCGCGCACCGAGGTGCGCGGCAGGCCCGACTGCAGCGCCTGCCAGTGCGTGCCGTCGTCGGCGCTGGCGTACACGCCGCGCTCGGTGGCCGCATAGAGCAGGCCGCGCTGCACGGGGTCTTCGCGCACGGCGTTGACGAAATGCGTGGCGGCGATGCCGTCCACGATCAGCTCCCAGTGCCTGCCGCCGTCGTGCGTGCGGTAGACGTAGGGACGGCGGTCGTCGAGGCGGTGGCGGTCCACGGCGAGGTAGGCCGTCTCGGCGTCGTGCGGCGAGGCCTCGATGATGCCCACCTTGCTCCAGGGGCCCAGCGCGGCCGGCGTCACGTCCTGCCAGTGCGCGCCCTCGTCGCGCGTGCGCCAGACCTTGCCGTCATCGGTGCCGACCCACAGGTCGTGGTCGGCGCGGCGCGAGGGCGCAATGGCGTAGATCACGCCGCGGCGCGGCCCCATCTGCAGGTGCAGCGCGGCGGTGGGTGCGTCCAGCGTCTTCGGCGTGCCGGGGTCTTCGCGCGTGAGGTCGGGGCTGATGACGTCCCAGTGCTCACCGCCGTCGGCGCTGCGGTAGAGCTTCTGGTCGGCGAAATACAGCACCTTGGGGTCGCGCACGGAGAAGGTGAGCGGCAGGGTCCAGGTGCGGCGATGGTGGTCGGGATAGGCCAGGGTGGGATCGACGTGGCGCGTCTGGCGCGTGCGCAGGTCGAGGCGATCGACGCGGCCGCCGTAGAGGATGTCCGGATCGGCGGGATCGGGCGCGATGTTGTCGCTCTCGCCGCCGGCGGTAACTTCGCGGAAGTGGGTGAGGTTGATGCCGTCGCCGTGCGTGGTGCGGCTGGGTACGCCGGCAGCGCCGGAATCCTGCTGCGCACCGTAGACGAAGTACGGGAAACGGTTGTCGGTGCTGACGTGATAGAACTGGCCGGTGGGCTGGTTGTACCAGGAGCTCCAGCTTGCGCCGCCGTTCAGGGTAACGATGGCGCCCTGGTCCACGCCGAGGATCTGCCGCTGCGTATCGTTGGGGTCGATCCACAGCGCGTGGAAGTCGTCGCCGGTGGTGTCGCCCTTGAGCGCCGCGAAATGCGCGCCGCCGTCGTCGCTGCGCAGCACGATGGTGTTGAGCACATAGACTCGATCGGCATTGTGGGGATCGGCCGCGATCTCGCCGAAGTACCAGCCGCGCTGCCACAGGCGCGGGTCGCCGCTCATCAGGCGCCAGTGCGCGCCGGCATCGTCGCTACGGTACAGGCCGCCGCCCGGCTCGGCGTCGACGATGGCGTAGACGCGCTGCGGCGCGGCCGGCGACAGCGCGAAGCCGACGCGACCGTGCTGCGCCGGCAGGCCGTCGCCGAGCTTGCGCCAGTGCTCGCCGCCGTCGCGCGACTGGTACACGCCGCTGCCGGAGCCGCTGGAAGGCGGGTACACGCTCCAGGGCGTGCGCCGCGTCTGCCAGAGGGCGGCGTAGACCACGGCGGGATTGCCCGGCTCGAAGGCCAGGTCCACCGCACCGGTGTCGGCGTTCGGCCCCAGCACCTTGCGCCAGTGCGCGCCGCCGTCGGTGCTGAGGAAGACGCCGCGCTCGGCGTTGGCCCCGTAGGGGTGGCCGAGCGCCGCCGCCAGCACGCGCCGGGCGTCGCGCGGATCGACGCGGAGGCGTGCGATCTGCTGGCTGTCGGCGAGGCCGGCGGCTTGCCAGGTGCGGCCGCCGTCGCTGGACCTGAACACGCCCTCGCCCTGGGAAATGTCGCTGCGCATGTCGGCCTCGCCAGTGCCGACGTAGATGACACGCGGATCGGACGGCGCCAGGGCGAGGGCGCCGATGGACTGCACCGGCTGGGCGTCGAACAGCGGCTGCCAGGTGCGGCCGGCATCGCGCGTCTCCCACACTCCGCCGTTGACGCTGCCGAAGTAGAAGTGTTCGCGCTCGCCCGGCACGCCGGCCACGGCCAGCACGCGGCCGCCGCGGAAGGGGCCGATGCTGCGCCAGTGCAGGGCATCCAGCTGCGCCGGCGCGAACGTGGCGGCGGTGGCACAAGCCGCGGTGGCGGCGAACAGCAAGAACAGGACCGACCTGCGTGCAATGGCCATGGCATTTCCCGTGACGGTGGAGGAACGCGCCCTGCCCGCGCGTGCGCCCCGATCTTAGCCGCAGGGCGCGGCGACTCGGGGTGCCATTGGTCGGGGCCCGCGCCGCAGCCGCCGTACCGCCGCCGGCTGCGGTTTCAGGCTGCCCAGGTCTGTTCGTCCGCCGGCAGCAGCGGCGCCAGACCGTGGCGCTGGCGCGCGCGGTCGCACTGCGGGCTGGGGCGGCCGTCGGCCCAGGCCGGCTGCAGCTCGCGGCAGGGCGACGGCCGCTGAGTGTAGATGGCGCAGTGCACCGCCTCGCCCACGCGGCCGCGCAGGGCGACGCAGTGCGGCGTGCGTGCATGCGTGCCGCGCATGGCCAGGCGGTGCGGATCGACGGGCTCGGTCAGCGCGGAGGGCACGCGCCAGGCGCTGTCTGGCGCGGTCTCGGACCAGTGGAAGGCGACGCGGAAGGCGGCGCAGCAGGCGCCGCAGTACAGGCACGGATGCGACATGGGCGGGCAGCGACGGGACGGGTGTGGCGACCGGCGCGCGCAGTGTCGCTGCGGGGCCGTGCGCCCGCAAGCGGGCTTGTCGCGCGCGCGGGCGGCGCCGATGATGCGCGCTCCCGCGGGAGGGTGATCGTGTCCGAAGCCGCCTTGCGCCGGGGCGTGCAAGCCGCCGCCTCGGTGTTCCTCATCGCCGCCGGCATGCATGCCGCCGCGCACTACCGCTCCTACCTCGACCGCGCCGCGGAGACGCCGGCGCGCGCGGCGCTGCGCCGGACCCTGGAGGCCTACGAAGTGCTGCCCGCCTGGCACGCCAGCGCCTGGACGGTGCTGTGCATGTTCAGCCTGTGCTTCGCCCTGCTACTGGCCCTGGCCGGCACGGCCTACTGGTGGATGGGCAAGGAGCTGCCGGCGCCACGCCTGCGCCCGCTGGCCAGCGCCAGTGCCCTGCTGTGCTTCCTCGGCGCGGCCCTGGTGGCGGCGTTGCATCCGCTGCCGCAACCGGTGGCCATCCTCGGCCTGGCCGGGTTGTGCTTCGCCCTCGGCAGCGCCTGGGCGCGGCGCTGAGATCGCGCTACTGGCGCGCGCCGCGTGGATTGTCCGCCACGTCGCGCGGATCGCTGCTGCGGAAGGGGTTGATGTCGAGGCCGCCGCGGCGGGTGTAGCGCGCGTACACGCTGAGCCGCTCGGGCCGGCAGCGCCGCCACAGGTCGACGAAGATGCGCTCCACGCACTGTTCGTGGAAATCGTCGTGGCGGCGGAAGGACACGAGGTAGCGCAGCAGTCCGGCGCGGTCCAGGCGCGGGCCGCGGTAGCGGATCTGCACGCTGGCCCAGTCCGGCTGGCCGGTGACCGGGCAGTTCGACTTGAGCAGGTTCGAGCGCAGGGATTCCTCGGCGGTGACGTCGGCGTCGGCCGTCAGGAACGCCGGCTGCGGCGGACCGTAGTGGTCGATCGCGATATCGAGATCGTCGATGCACTCGCCCGCCGGCTCGGCCAGACGCTGTGCGGCGAAGCCCTGCGGCCCGGTCAGGCGCACGTCCACCGCGGCGCCGGTGGCCGCGGCGAGGTCGCGCTGCAGGCGCTGCTGCAGCTCGGCGGCATCGCGCAGCACGGTCTGCGTGTAGGAATTGAGGTACAGCTTGAAGGACTTGGACTCGACGATGTGCGGCGAGGCGGCGGGAATGCGGAATTCCGCCAGCGCGACGTGCGGCTTGCCGCGCGGGTCCAGCCACGACAGCTCGTAGGCGTTCCACACGTCCACGCCGTGGAAGGGCAGGGCGGCGGCCAGGCCCAATTCCGCGCGCTTGTCGGCGCGCGGGATGGGAAACAGCAGGCCCGCATCGTAGTGTTCGGCGTAGCTGCTGGCGCGACCCAGCGGGGAATGGCGTGCGTGGCTCATGCGCGCATTCTAGCTGTGCGGGCCCCTGCGCCTGCGCGCGCTCAGCGACTCACCGCGGCCATGCCCGCCGCCGGATAGCGCTCGCCCGCGGCGGCACCCGGCGGCAGGATCGCGTCGAGGGCCGCGAGGTCGGCCGGGGCCAGGTGCACGTCGAGCGCGCCGAGGTTCTCGTCCAGGGTGGTGCGGCGGCGCGTGCCGGGGATCGGCACCAGGTCCTCGCCCTGCGCCAGCACCCAGGCCAGGCCCAGTTGCGCCGGTGTGCAGCCCTTCTCGGTGGCGAGCGCCTTCACGCGGTCCACCAGGGCGAGGTTGCGCGCGAAATTCTCGCCCTGAAAACGCGGGTGATGGCGCCGCGTGTCGTCGGTGGCGAAGTCGGCGGGCGTGCGGATCGCCCCGGTGAGGAAGCCGCGTCCCAGCGGCGAGTAGGGCACCAGGCCGATGCCCAGGCGGCGGCAGGTGGCGAGCACGCCGTTGTGCTCCACGTCGCGCGTCCACAGCGAATACTCGCTCTGCAGCGCGGTGATCGGATGCGTGGCGTGGGCGCGCTCGATCGTCGCCGCGGCGGCTTCGGACAGACCAAGCCAGCGCACCTTTCCGGCGCGCACCAGGTCGGCCATCGCGCCCACGGTGTCCTCGATGGGCACGTCGGGATCGACGCGGTGCTGGTAGTACAGGTCGATGCAGTCGATGCCGAGCCGGCGCAGGCTGGCCTCGGCGCAGGCGCGCACATAGTCGGGGCGGCCGCAGACGCCGCGGTAGTCCGGACGCGCCGGATCGCGCACGATACCGAACTTGGTGGCGATGACACGGCCCGCGCGGCGCCCGGCCAGCGCGCGGCCGAGCAGGACCTCGTTGGTGTGCGGCCCGTACACGTCGGCGGTGTCGAAGAAGGTCACGCCCAGGTCCATCGCGTGCAGCAGCGTGGCCAGGGAGGCCGCATCGTCACGCGGTCCGTAGAAGTCGCTCATGCCCATGCAGCCCAGGCCCAGCGCGGAGACGCGCGGTCCATGGCGACCAAGGGTTCGTGTCAGCATCGGCAGTCTCCGGCAAAGGCAGGCGGTCTGGGGCTCAGCGCAACACCTCGCTCATCCAGATCACGGGCGTCACGTCGGTGTAGCGTGCGATATCGGCCGTGATGGCGGCGGCATGGGGCGCGAATGCCGCCTCGAAGCTCGCCTGCGAATCGAACAGCAGGTGGCAGGCGATGCGGTAGGGCGCCGGCCGGTCGGGCGGCAGGCCGCACAGGCCGCGGTCGATCTGCACGCCGCGCAGCGCCGGGCCGAGCAGACGCTCCACCAGCGGCGTGTGCCGCTGCAGGTAGTCGTCCAGGTCGAAGCGTGAGCCGGGCGAGGCCGGATAGAGCACGGAAACGCGGAACATGGCAGACCTCCGGTCGGGCGTGTGGCCACTCTACGGCGGCGCGGGGCGCGGCGGATGCACACGCTGTCGACGAACGTGGGACTAGTGTCCACTGCCGGCGCGAGCGTGCGTCGGCTCGCCGCAGCCGCCGTCGTCGAGGCGATAGAGGCGGTAGCCGCGCACATCGCCCAGCAGGCGGAAGCCGCGGTCGAGGCGCGCGAAGTAGGCCTCGATCTCCGCCCGATCGTGCGGGTCGACCAGGTACAGGCGGCAGCGCTCGTCGCGCTGCAGGGCGTCGACCAGGGCCTCGCTCTGCGTCTCGGGCGGACCGTTGGGGATGTTCAGGCGGCGCACCTCGGCCGGACCGTACAGGCGCAGGCCGTAGCGCGGCGCCACTTCCACGAAGGCCAGCTCGCTCGGCGGCGCCGGCGCGGCGGCGTACACCGCCCGGGCCAGGCGCGCCTCGTCGAGCTCGGAGTCGACGAACAGCGGCGCCGCGCGCGCGGCCAGCAGCACGGCGGCCCACAGCGCCAGCGCCAGGCGTGTGCGCGTACGCGCGAGGTCGAGCGGCCCCAGCTCGCGCGCGGCCAGCAGGGCCAGCGGCACGAACAGCGGCAGCAGGTACAGCGGCAGGCGCGAGCGCGCGACGAAGAAAACCGCGAGCGGCAGCCCCAGCCAGCACAGCAGCAGGCGCAGTTCGGCGTCGGTCTGCCAGCGCACGCGCAGGCCGGCGCGGTCGCGCAGGGCGCGCCACAGGCCGCGCAGCAGCCAGGGCGTCCAGGGTAGGGTGCCGACCAGCAGGGTCGGCAGGTACACGACGAAGCCGCCGTACCACTGCTCGTGCCGGTGCATCTCGCTGCCGGCCACGCGGCCCCACACTTCCTCGACCAGGAAATAGCGCAGCAGATCGGGCGTATCGAGGGCCACGGCGAGGTACCAGAACAGCGCCACGCCGAGGAACAGCGCCAGCGCGCGCCAGGACGCCAACCGGGCGAGACCGGCCCGACCCTCGCTGCGCCAGGCCCACAGCGCCGCCGCGCCCAGCGGCAGCAGGCCCGGCGGCCCCTTGGCGAGGAAGGCCAGACCGGCGCCGAGCGCCATCAGCAGTATCCAGCGCTGGCGGCGCGCGGCGTCATCGGCCCACCAGGCCTCGACGAAGCCGAGCATGGCCAGGGTTTCGCAGGCCGCCAGCAGGGTGTCGGTGGTGACGAGGTTGGCGGCCAGGTAAGGAAAGGCGAAGGCGGCGTAGATCAGCGCCGGCTGCCAGGGTTGTTCCGGCACGAAGCGCCGGCCCAGGCGCCACACCATCAGCACCGCGCCGACGAAGGCCAGGGCGTTGGGGGCACGCGCGGCCCAGGTGTTCTCGCCGCCCAGGCGCAGCGCGGCGGCCACCGCCCAGTAGGTCAGCGGCGGCTTGGTGTAGTGCGGTACGCCGGGCGCGAGCTGCGGGTGCAGCCAGTCGCCGCTCTCCACCATCTGCAGCGCCACATCGGTGTAGCGGCCCTCGTCGGGCGCGTACAGCGCGCGGCTGCCCTGCAGGGCGAAGGCGAAGACGAGCAGGAGCAGGAGGGCCAGCGCGCCGCGGCGCCCGCCGGGGAAGGCCGTCATCGCGCGGCCTCAGTGCGCCGCGGGCGCGGCAAGCACATCCAGCGCCGCGGCCAGCATGGCGCGGGTGCCCACTTCGAGCGCGCCCTCGTCGAGGAAGAAGCGCGGGGAGTGGTTGCTGGGCGCGGTGGCCGGGTCCTGCCCGACCGGGGTGGCGCCGACGAAGAAATACACGCTGGGCGCCCGCACCGACTGGCCGAGCTGCGGGAAATCCTCCGAGGCGGTCCAGCGCTTGGCCTCCTGCACCTGTTCGCGGCCCAGCGCCTGCTCCAGGCTGGCGCGCACGCGGGCGGTGAGCGCGGGGTCGTTGTAGTTGACCGGGTTGCTGTTGCCGGCGACGGGGATTTCCTCGTCCTCGATGCGCGCGCCCTGCGCGGCGGCCACGTGCTGCACCACGTCGCGCAGCGCGGCCAGCGCCTGCGCGCGCTGGCCCTCGTCGAAGGCGCGCACCGTGCCCTCCAGATGCGCCGTGTCGGGCACGATGTTGAAGCGCTGGCCGGCCTGGAACACGCCGAAGGTGAGCACGGCCGGGTCCTGGCTGATGTCCAGGCGGCGGCTGACGATGGTCTGCGCGTCGGCGACGATCTGCGCCGCGGCGACGATGGGATCGACGCCCTTCCACGGCTGCGCGCCGTGGCTCTGTCGGCCGCGCACGGTGAAGCGGAAGGTGTCGGAACTGGCCATGGCGCCGCCGGCACGCAGCGCCACGGTGCCCACCGGCAGCGCGCTCACCACGTGCATGCCGAGCACCGCATCGGGCGTGAAATCGCGGAACACGCCGTCCTTGACCATCAGCGGCGCGCCGCCCTCCTCGCCCTTGGGCGGGCCTTCTTCGGCCGGCTGGAACACGAACATCACCTCGCCCGCCAGATCCTTGCGCCGCGCTGCCAGGGCGCTGGCCAGGCCCAGCGTCATGGCGGTGTGGGCGTCGTGGCCGCAGGCGTGCATGACGCCCACGGCCTGGCCGTTGTACTGGGCGCGCACCTTCGAGGCGAAGGGCAGGTCCACCTCCTCGGTCACCGGCAGCGCGTCCATGTCGGCGCGGATGGCCAGCCGCGGGCCGGGCCTGCCGCCCTTGAGCACGCCCACCACGCCGGTGTGGGCCACGCCGGTGCGCACCGTGAGGCCGAGCTTCCTCAGTTGCGCGGCGACCAGCGCGGCCGTGCGCGTCTCGTGATTGCCCAGCTCGGGATGCTGGTGCAGATCGCGGCGCCAGGCGGTGATCTGCTTGAGCAGGGTCGGATCGATCGATGCCGTGTCGGCGGCGCCGGCAGCCAGCGGCAGCAGGGCGATCAGGGCGAGGGACAGGCGGCGCATGGCGCATCTCCGGGCGGGGGAGCGCCATGCTAAGTGCTGGGGCGCGCCGCGGGAAAGCGCTGGCCTGCGGCACACCCCGGGCCGGCGCCCTCAGGCCAGATGTTCCAGCGCCAGGTAGGCTTCGCTGCCCATCTCGATCAGGCGCGATTCGGTGCGCGCGAACTCCGCGCGCAGGCGCGTGCCGTCGTACAGCTCGACGATGGGTGCCGCGGCGCTGAGCAGCAGCTTCACGCGGCGGTCGTAGAACTCGTCCACCAGCTCGATGAAACGGCGCGCGGCGTCCTCGGCCAGCGGGCCGAACTGCGGCACGCCGGACACCAGCACGGTGCTCCAGGTGCGGCCGATCTCGATGTAGTCGGCCACGGCACGCGGTCCTTCACACAGCGCGGCGAAGTCGAACCAGATGGCGTCTTCGGCCAGGCGCTTCACCGCGATGGCGCGGTCGTTGATGAGGATCTCGCCCGCGTCCCGACCCTCGCCGCGGGTGATGTGCTGGAAGGCCAGGGCCAGGGCGCGTTCCGCCTCGGCGCCGGGTGGAGTGAGGTAGGTGCGCGCCTGGCGCAGCGTGCGCAGGCGCCAGTCCTGTGCCGAGACCATCTCCACCACGCGGCAGTGCTGCTGCAGCAGGGCGATGGCGGGTAGGAAACGCTCGCGTTGCAGGCCGTCGCGGTACAGGTTTGGCGGTGCCGTGTTCGAGGTGGTGACCAGGCTGGTGCCGCGCGCCACGAGATGGCGCAACAGGCCGCCGAGGATCATCGCGTCGCCGATGTCGCCGACGAAGAACTCGTCCAGGCACAGCACGCGCGCCTGTGCGGCGATGTCGGCGGCCACCTCGCGCAGGGGATCGGCGCGGCCCTCCAGGGCGCGCAGCGCGGCGTGCACTTCGCGCATGAAACGGTGGAAGTGCACGCGACGCTTGCGCGCCAGCGGCAGGCCGGCGAAGAACAGGTCGACGAGAAAGGTCTTGCCGCGGCCCACGCCGCCCCACAGGTACAGCCCCGGCACGGCGAGCGGTGCGCGCCAGCGCGCGCGCAGGCGGGCGACGAGGCCGGTGTCGGCGGTGTCCCCGGTCGCCGCCAGTGCGGTGTGCAGGCGGTCGAACTCGGCCAGCACCGCGCGCTGGGCCGGGTCGTCCTGCCAGTCGCCGCGGGCCACGCCGGCGGCGTAGCGCTGGCTCGGCAGCGGCGCAACCTCGTCCATGCGCGGGGGCTCAGGCGGTGCTGCGCGGCGGCGGCAGGTGTTCGCGCACGCCGTTCTTCACCACGCCGCGCAGGTCCAGCAGGCGGCGGTGGAAGAAGTGCCCGGTGTCGGGAATGCGCACCAGGCGCGGCGGCAGCGGCACGCTCTCCACCCAGGCGTAGACCGCGTCCGGATCGACCACCTCGTCGGCTTCCCCCTGTACCACCAGCCAGGGGCAGTCGGGCAGATCGGCGCTGGCGAAGTCCCAGCGTCCCGCCGGCGGCGCGACCTGGATCAGCATCGCCGCGCCCAGGCGCCGCGCGGCGCGCAGGGTCACGTAGCTGCCGAAGGAGAAGCCGGCCAGCCACAGGGCGTCGGCGGGATGCACGCGCCGCACCCAGGCGGCGACGGCCGCCAGGTCCTCGGTTTCGCCGATGCCCTCGTCGAAGGCGCCGGCCGAGGCGCCCACGCCGCGGAAGTTGAAGCGCACCGTGTCCAGGCCGAGCTCGCGCAGACTGCGCTCCAGCGTGGTCACGACCTTGTTGTGCAGGGTGCCGCCGTGCAGCGGGTGCGGGTGGCAGATCACGGCGGTGCCGGCGCGCGCTTCGCCTGCGGCCACGTCGGTCCACACCTCCAGCACACCCGCCGGGCCGGGCAACGGAAAGCTGGCGGGCGAGGCGGGGAAGACTTCGGGCGGCGTGGCGAGGGCGGTGACGTTCATCGGCGCGGATTCTAGCGGAAGGCCGCGGCCGCTCCGTGCGAGCATGTGCGCATGAACCATCTGGCCCACGCCCTGCTGTCCGGCGACGACGAAGACCGCGTGCTGGGCGGACTGCTCGGTGACTTCCTGCGCGGCGCCGTGCCGCCCACCCTGCGCTCCGGCGTGCAGGCCGGCCTGCGTCTGCACCGCGCCATCGATGGCTATACCGACCGCGACCCCGTACTCGCCGCCCTGCGCCAGCGCTTCGTTCCGCCCTGGCGCCGCTACGCCGGGATCATCGTCGACGTGTGGTTCGACCACCTGCTGGCGCGCGACTTCGCGCGCTGGAGCGCGCAGCCCTTGGGGCCGTTCTCGTGCGCGCTGCAGGCCCTGCTGCAGCGTCACGCCGCGGAATTGCCGCCGGGGCTGCAGCGCTTCGCCGCCTACATGCAGCGCCACGACCTGCCGGCCGCCTACGCCGATCGCGGCGTGCTGGCGCCGGTCTTCGCCGGGCTGTCGACGCGGCTGTCGCGCGCCAATCCCCTGGCGGACGCCCTGCGCGAGACGGCGCGGCTGGAGGCGGATCTGGACGCCGCCTTCGCCGACTTCTTCCCGCGACTGGTGCGATTCGCGGCCGATTGGTGCGCCGATACCGCGCCAGAGGCGCGCCAGGGCACGGCCGCTACTTGACGGCGGTCAAGGCCTCGTGCGGGCACGGGACGACCATACCCGCGACCCATCCGGTCCTGTCGCAGGAGTTCGCCATGCGCCGCCTCGTTGCCCTCATCGCCCTCGGCATCGTCACGTTCGCCGCCACTGCCGCCGGGCCGCGGTCCGGTCCGCCGGACGATCGCGCGGATCGTTACGGCTGGAACCTGATGACGCCGGACGAGCGCACGGAGCACCAGCAGAAAATGCGCGGGTTCACCGACTACGCCGCCTGCCTC
>Ga0208826_1002703_pt1 | contig 12966 bp, 15 predicted proteins | sample AD_UKC115_MetaG_FD_184451 | JGI IMG/M metagenome (GOLD analysis project Ga0208826, IMG submission 184451) | Active sludge microbial communities of municipal wastewater-treating anaerobic digesters from Hong Kong - AD_UKC115_MetaG (SPAdes)... | ecosystem: Engineered > Bioreactor > Anaerobic >...
GCAGGGATTTCACCAGCCTGATGACTGCTTTTCTCGCTTCCGGGGACACCATTATCGGCACCCCGCAGTGTTGGGGGGATTGGGATGAAGACAATGCGAATGGTCGATATGACCACGACTTTGAAGACTTCGTCTTAATCTGGGCTTATCGAGATACCTTTACTGGCTACCATGATGGAGCCTCTGGTACAGTATCTCAATCCCAATGTCGTGCTTTCGGTTGGGTGATGCAAGATGCCGTTCCAGGGTTAGATATTAATTACCGCATCCTGGTAGATGGCAATTCGGTAGCGAGTGGAGTCGCTAACCAATATCGAGCGGATCTGACTGGAACCTGTACAGGTGGCACGTGTAGCTTTAGCCAGGATTTATGGGGGGTAATATCGCCCAATGTTCAACACACCGTACGCGTTCAGGGTCAAAATCCCTATAATTCCTCCTGGTTTGATCTGTCAGGGACAAATAAAACGATTCGGTGCTCACTCCCTCCCAGTGTGGATTTAAAAGTGAATAATCAGGATGGGACAATCCGCCTGACTTCTCCCGCTCAATATCTGTTGAGTTGGACATCCAGTAATGCAGATACCTGTACTGCCTCAGGAAGCTGGACTGGAACGAAGGGTCAGTCCGGCTCGACGAATTACACTGGCATCACCACCGGAAGTTACACCTATACGCTGACATGTTCCAATCCCATTGGTTCCGCATCAGATAGTGTCACTGTCAATGTCTACAATCCACCCGCAGTGGATTTGAAGGTTAACAACATCGATGGTCCTCTGACATTAATTTCTCCCGCAAACTTTACCCTGAGTTGGATCAGTCGCGATGCGACCAATTGTTCAGCAGACAGCTCAAATGGCAGCTGGGTTGGGAATGTGGTCGTAGCTGGAAATCAGCCTATGAGTGGAGTCCCGACTGGAACGCACACCTATACAATCACCTGTTCTAATCAGTATGAAACTGCTAGCGATTCAGTCACGGTTATTGTGATTGCGCCACTTCGCGGGACAATAGCGGTCACATATGCGCGTTTACTGTTGTTTGCTCCTAGCCTGGATCAACCCGCACAGACCCTAACTGGCGAGGTAACAGGTGGTGTTCCACCTTATTCTATTTTGGTGCAAGTTCGGGCACCATCGGGAGCTCAATTTTCTTTGAACCGCAACGGCTCAACCTGGTCGGTGACTCCTGAGAGTTCAGGAGATCTCAATTTTGGCACTACAGAAGAGGGTATCTGGACCGCATGGGCTGATTTGTCGGATGATTTTGGCCAGACATATCGAACACCCAGCGTAGTTTGGGAGGTGGCATGGCATCCCGTGCATGGTCGCCCGTAATCCGTATTCTATTAGCTGTCCTTACCGTGATGACCACTGCCAGTTGGGAGACAACATCTGTGAAGGCTGATAGCGATGGAACCTGCCAAATGGCATATGGCTTGACCCCAACATCTATTCCAGATTGGTTAATGCCAGTAAGCGGGAACACGAACCTAGCTACTGCCAATCGTTATGATGTTTTGGCTGCTGAGTTATTGTCATCCGGATTGGTCGATGGTGCTATCTGCCCAGCAGAAGGGTTGAATCCTGATGGCTCCGCAAATGGTTGTGGAATCGAACTTACTAAAGACCAGGTGCTCACCTGGCAAAATCAATTTGACTCGGTGATTCTCTCTTCTTCTCAGGCCGCAGAGTTACCGCCAAAGGTAGTTAAAGCTGTCATTGCCGTTGAATCGCAATTCTGGCCAGCGGCAAATTGGACTTTAGGGGAGATCGGGTTGGGTCAGATGACCATATATGGTGCAGACCTTGTTTTGATGTGGCGGCCGGCTTATTTCCAAACCATCTGCCGGCAAACATACGGTGAAATAGGGTGTACTACCCAATATCAATTCCTGGATTCTTCAACGCAATACCTATTACGCGGAATGGTTTTACGAGATATCGAGGCCACCTGCCCGAATTGTCCAGGGGGTGTTGATCTTGAAAAAGGAAACCAAGCGATACGAGTTCTGACGGAAACCCTCAATGCAAGTTGTTTGCAATCGACCAGGATTTTCAATCTGGCAACCGGCAAACAACCAGCTGCGTTTTTAAGTTATGACGATTACTGGCGTCTGGTTCTAGCAAATTACCATGCCGGCGCTGGGTGTGTTTATCAAGCTCTTCGAAAAACCGGAAATCCGAACAGTTGGAATAGCATTGCAGCCAATTTTTCAAGCGGCTGTGCAAGTGGCGCTGAATATATTCGACGGATTGAAGGGCAGATCAAACCGTAGAAAAAAGAGGTCTTATGGATTGGATTGTTTTTGGACTTGTTGTAACCTGGTTGGGAATCATCTCTTGGTTCGATATTCGAAAAAGTGAAATACCCCACGGCGCATGGGTGGTTATTCCTCTCATAGGCGCAGGTCTTTATCGGATCTGGCAGGGAGGTTGGGCTTTGTTTCTGCTTGCTGCCCTGGTTGCAACTGTCAGTGAACGGTATAGAATATCTCAAGCATTTGGCTGGGAAGAATTAAGACGAATAATCACCTGGCTCCCATTGTTATTTTTGGGAGCATTCCTCTCGAATCAATCTTCACCACTTGCAGCTTTGGCAATCATAGGCTTCTGGGCTGCTTGGGAATTGAAGTGGTGGGGTGGTGCGGACGCGGTAGCAGCGATATCCATAATACTGATCTATCCAAAGATAACTTTTATACTGGCATTTTTGATTGTCCATGTGATTGCGACCATCATGCTTACAATTAGATCTTTGATCAAGGAAAAAACGGCTCATTTACACAGAATACCAGGGCTACCGTTGATATTAATAGCAGTAATCTCACTTCAAATCGTGAATTTGCTGGCATAACATAAGGTGTTCTTTGAAGTAAAGAAGTTATAATCGAGATTAACAGTACCCACCACGCCTCTGCTTTGCATGCGCACCGAGGTGGGTCATTTTTTTCGATATAATAGATTTGTATCAAGTCCAATAGATTTCCCTTTATAACTTTATGATTCTAATATTGGGGATTTTTTTGGATTAGGATTGAATGTCAATATTTATCAAATGATAAATATTGACACGATATATATTATTTGATATACTCATTTTGGACCTTTGAGAGATAAATAATTGAGGCGTACATGGAAGGTTTTTCAGAAGAAGAACTACGTCGTCAAATCCTTAATTTCCTGAAAGACTTTAAGGAGCTGATGGGTCAAGGTCGCTATTATGTCAAGGAACATCACAAAAATATCCAAGCATTGAGGGATTTGGGAATTAATGCCAAGTTACGAGATGAATTAATTCTTTCGGTTGCTATGGAAGATTACTCATCCGGCCCCAATCCCGATGAATATCATCCCGGTCATTATTGGATTTTTGGCAAAAACATTGATGCTGTTGAGATTTACATCAAACTTAAGATTGTTACTTACAACAACGGGAATGAACGAGCTGTTTGTTATTCATTCCATGCTTCGGAACACCCTTTGAACTACCCGTTTCGTAGATGAAAGAATTATTAGCGATGAGTAAAGAATATGAGGCGAAAGCGATGAACGCATTTTGTCCAAATTGCGAAAAAGATACCGAACAAAAATTCGTGGATAAGGTTGAAGAGATCAGCATTCGTGGCGAAATGATCCCTATTCACATGGAGTACTACCATTGTGAAGAATGTGGTGAAGATTTTGAAATCCCTCGACCCGATTATGATCCATTAGATGCAGCCTATCGTGAATACCGAAATAGAAAAGGAATGGTGCAGCCAGAAGAGATCAAAAAATTCCGAAAGGAGTTGGGATTTACTCAAAAAGAATTGAGTGAGATCCTTGGAATTGGAATAGCTACTCTAAATAGATATGAAAATGGGGCTTTGCAATCCGACGCACATGATCAGGTTATTCGTTTGTGTATGCAGCCTGCAAATTTATTGAGAATTTTGGACAGCAAACCGACTTTGTTGCCTGAATCTACAAGGAATCGGATAATCCTTCATATCCAGAAATCAAATCAGGATTGTGGCGATTTATTAGAAGAAGCGATAGAACAATTCGGTAGTTATTCTCCCGATTTGCTGAGTGGATACCTAAAATTCGATGTCAATAAGCTTTTTCAAGCCATAAAATTCTTCTGCCTTAAAGATCGGGTGGTCAAAACGAAACTAATGAAACTTTTGTTCTATGCAGATTTTAAACACTTCAAAGATAATGGCATTTCGATTTCCGGTGCCCGTTATGCACATGCCTTTCACGGACCCGTCCCTGATCAATTTGAAACTTGGTTGGTTGCAGTTTCTGAATGGGAGAAACAAATCACCGTCGAAGAACAGACTTTTGGTGATTATGTCGGTGAAGTCTATACGAGTGGTGAGCCGGATTGGTCCGTTTTCTCCACTTCGGAGTTGGCAGCTCTCGCGTTTGTCAAGGACAAGTTCCAAAAATTCACCGCCAGACAAATCCGGGATTTCTCCCACCAAGAAAAAGGGTATCAAACTACAAAAGATGGTGAAATCATTTCCTATCAGTATGCTCAGGAGCTCCAAATATAGTTTTACTAATTTAGGATTGGCAGGTATGTTAGGCGAAGTTTCCAGTAAACCGGAACTTAGCTTTATATACAGTTTTTTGTGCCCACCTTGGATAACGCCATTCCATCACTATAATTAGATACAGACAATCATAATTTAAATCGTTGGCCGGACATGAACTTGCTGGATATGCAGACATGTCCGGCTTTTTTTTCAGACACCTATATCGTGAGGAGTACATTCTGATTGCCAGCATTGCATTATTAGCCCTGTTTTTTGCCTGTATGGTCTACGATCTCCGCAACCACCAGGTCCCCACGCCATTAACCGTTGGCGGGATGGTTGGTGCAGGTGTGTATGGCCTATTTAATGGCTTATGGGCTCCAGTATTGTTGATGATTGCATTGACACACGTATCAGATTTCAATCCCCGAGAAAAACGTCTAGCATTTGCTCTTACGTTGTCCGCATTTACTGCAATTTTTCAACCTTCAGCGACGTTGATTTGTCTTCTCATCCTTGTCGTGTGGCTGCTTTGGGAATTTGGTGTTTTGGGAGGTGCGGATGTCAAGCTGATAATTGCTGCTGCCCTGGTTCTTGGAAATCCAATTTTTCTGATCCCGATATCAATTGTCGGTGGAGTGCAGGGCGTAATCGCTAGCCTTCAGAAAAAGAGGGAAATTCCTTTTGTCGTATCAATTTTTTGTGGAACTTTGTTGTTCGTTCTCTATCCATATTTCTCCTGCTTCTTGGGAAAAATGTGATGAATTCGTTATCAAGGAAATTTCGGTTTTTGATTTGTTTAACAAACCTGTACGCAGGACTTCGTAAAGAAGGAAGGAGGTGATTGGCATTGCGTTTCCTAAAGGATAACCGGGGAATCGAGTCGACTGAGGTCGCATTGATCATTGCAGTAGTTGTTCTGGTGGCTTATGGTGCATACCGGTTGCTGGGCCAAAATATCACTGCCATCGTGACAGATATTGCTGGCAAAATCTAGCCAAATCAATGGTCTGCCAGCAATGTCCCCTTCGGGGATGTTCCTAAAACTGGCAGATCAATTATTCCTCAAGGAGGATTATGAGGTTTATTAAAGACAATCGTGGAATGGAATTGCTTGAGGCTGCAATTACAACTCCAATTGCGATTATGGTCATGTTGGCAATTGTTAACCTAGGGATGTTAGTCTATGCCCAACAGGCAGTGCAAGCCGCAGCCAGGCATGGTGCACGTATGGGAAGCGTGGCGCAGCAATGCCCAGCCTGTTATGCCATGAGTGGAGCAAGAGACGCAATCGCCCAGGCTGGGATTCTGGAAAATACTTCGGTCAGTGTCTTGGCTCCTGGAGGAAGTGCCGGCAGCATTTTAAAGATCCAAGTCAGCGGCAGTGTTCCCAACTTTATGGCTCCTCTGACCAGCCTGTTCCCTGGATTGCCAGGGCAGACGTTTACTGTCCGTGCCGATTCTACATTCAGGCAAGAAGGTTGGTAATATGCTGTGGCGAGATCGGCGTGGTTATTCAATGACTTTCTGGGCGGTATTCATTGGGTTGGTGATGATCCCTGCTCTGGCATTGGCTATTGAACTCGGACGGTATTTTTATGCCATTTCAGAAGTGGCAAAGGCAGCAGACGCTGCGGCAGTTGCCGCTTCCGCTGAGATCAATCAGCAAGTTTTTCAATATACCGGAAGTCTTGTTCCCACTTCAAGAACCTGGGGGAACGCTCAGGCTTATGCGACTTCAAATACAGCCAGCTTATCCGCTAAAGGGGTGCATGCCTTTGTTACAGGAATTCAGGTCAGTGGGGGAGACAACACCGTACGAGTCTCTGTGTCAGCAGATTTATCTATCCTGTTTCCATCAGTAGTTCCCAGGGTGCTTGTCACTCAAACTGGGGTGGCCAAACTACGTGCGCTGACGCACTAAACAAGAAAACTTTACAGCTTGTATATACCGAATATAACCGAAAAAGAAGATGTGACGGCGGGATTCTCAAAAGTTCTAAAAACGGTTGAATTCGCACATTATCCTAACTATTTTTACATGTTTTGCATGGTGTAACTCTATTTTGATAAATGAATAATAATAGGATAGTCTTTAATAAGGATATCCTCGATAAGTAAATTACCGTTTTCATTACTAGAAATTAGACCTTGTTCAAAGCCATTTAGGACATCAATCCCTGTGGCGTCCCACGAAGAATAATTCGAGATTATAATTTTTGAAGAAACGCCAAGGTCATTATCCACTGCTATCCCGTCTGAGTACAAGATTATTAATTTATCACCATTGGGTAATGAAAAACTATAATTTTTGATGTTATCCGCTTGACTTTGGATTTCGATAGGTATATTTTCTGCCATCGCTCCGTCCATTATGTTGCATAAATTTCCCGTAGTAGATCGAATTTTCATTAATCGGGGATCGACCATTATCCCCACATCAACCTCCATTCCAAGGTGCATCACAATGGCTCTTGCATAATACTTTGCAGCTGTAATTTCACTGTACATCCGAGGTTGGCTGGGACTAGGGTTTACTGGTGTCCTCCAGGTTAATTCATCAGCTCGATATTCCCCTGTAAAACCATGAGCAGAAGCCATATCTTTGATTTGTTGAATAAGAGATGGATATGAGTAGTAATATTCTCGAAATTCATCGAATTGTGGGGAATCTCCAAACAAGGGATGCCAAGAAACAACATCTACCATCGGCATAATATCAGATTGTAGAATTTGAAACAAATACTCGCGTGATTCTAAATCTTCAAGACCAGAGATACCGCCAACCATAATTTTGGCATCAGGATCAGCCTCTTTAATGACTGGTATTGTCCGTTTGACAAGGTTAATATAATCAACCGGTTCGATATACTGAACCGCAACACTATAATTTGGTTCATTCCAGATCTCGTAATAGTGGATTCGATCTTTGAAATGATTCACGATAAAGTTCACATATACTAAATATCGTTGGATTTCATCCTCTGTTTTGAACCTGGATGATATTCCTTCCCACCCTGTTGGATGGTTGGCTTTATCCCAAAAATTTAGAATATATGCAATCTCTATATCCTGACTTACGGAGGTAACCCAAATATCGTCACTCGGGGCAATGGTTAATTCAGCACTACCCCATTCTACATCGGGACCGTCGGTTTCATTTAACGTCAAACGAAGGATCCCCTTCAAACCAAGGCTTAGAAATTCATCATTTATGTGTGCATCATCTCGTATACACCAGGGCGAGTGGCATAGGCTACCAATGCGATTGCCAAATAGCTCTCTGGATGATTTAGTTTGGAGAGAGAGTATTGGTAGATCGTTTCCTTCCTGAAGAATCATGGTAGGAGGAAGCTGTGTTTGAGTGGGTAGTAACTGTGTAGCCGTAGGTGGGTTTTGAGTTGGCGTTGATGGTGTAAGTGTTATTGTTTGAGCATTACACCCGATTAAGAAAAATACAAGAACTACACCAAGAACTCGAAGTAAAAGTTTCTGGAAACCCATTTTTAATCCTTTTCGAAACAATTAGCTATGAACTCATTATATACCCTGCATTACAGAGTTATATTTTTATGGTTGATCAAATTACTCAAAAACCTTGATAATATTTTTTTTACAAGCTTCGAGATGTTTTCCATTCTTATTTTTCACTATTTGGAAACGGGCTTTTTCACCCATCTTGAACCATGCACTTAATTCTTTTATCGTTAAGGTGCTTGTCACTCAAACTGGCGTGGCCAAACTACGTGTCATCACACATTGATCGATTTTTTCCCATAAAGGAGCGTAGCCATTATTGAAAAGAAATTGACCACCTAGGATAAGCCCTTTGCAATTGTTATACTCTGATTGACAACTCAAAACTTCTTCATCTATCGTTGGCCGGACACAACCCACTGGGATCTGTCCGGCATTTTCTTTTTAAACCCAAGATGGCGAAGATTTCAAAAACAAGGAGGTCAGATGATAAACGATGTAGTTCTAGAAGGAATCGTGGTACGGGATCCATGGAAATTTATGGAAGACCTGTTCTTCCGGTTGGTGATCTATCGAGACAGTGATCTACCTGCCAAGAAATTGGATTTGGAACGTGATGCAGGTGATTACATCAACGTCCGGGTAAATGGTGGAGCTAATGGGCTGATCCACATCCGACGCGGTATGCGATTGCGAGTGCATGGTTTCCTCCAGTCTCGAGATTTCCGCGAAAGCTTGGAAGAGTTTATCAACAAAGCGCGGAAATCCAAGAATTGTACTGACCTGACGGTGGATATCAAAGCATGCGATTTGAAACAAAACCAGGTATTCATTGACCGAAACGTGGTAGAGGCAGTCGCCAGGCGCATTATTGTGTTGGATGCTGCCGCACCGAACGAAAAAAAAGCCAGATCAATTGAGAAAGTTACGACTGGCAAGCACGTTGAAGCGGAAAACGATTCACGTGAGATGGAATCTACTTCTGGAGAAATTGACGCAACTGCTGAATAACTCATCCGATCAACAAACCAAAGGTGAGCATGGGTAATTATCTTTTTGGATTACCTGCAAAAGGCCTACGCGTGTAAAAAAATAGAGAGATGGATGAGTTCAGACCTGAAGTGAATTCTTAATACTTCAGGGTACGTGGAGGATCACAAGATGACGTCCGAATCCCTTGCATAAAGCAAGCTGGATTTCGAGAACTGTCATCGTAAGCTCCCTTTGGTATTGGGAGCGAGTGATCCTCCATTTTATTCCCGGGAGTTCCCGGATAGTGGGCTTGCACTTTAACAAACAACCTTTTCCTCCCAGGAGGCGTTATGGCGTGCTGAGAAGCAGAGAGGTTCATATCACAAGGAGAAAACATTACTGTGTGGGTGGGATGAATGACTCATCCCACCCATATATTCTCACATCCATAGGGCTGCAAATGTCAGCGATGAAGAAAAAGTCTTCACCATTGTCGTTTTCTGCCCTGTGTTTATTCACGGGTAGCAAATAACGTCGGAACACTCCTGGTACTTAGCCATGAGTTGATCTTTCGAATCGACTTTTTGTTAATCAACGTCGGATATTTCCACAAGGAGGATTATGCAAAAAACACAAGACCTTACCCAAGCTCAAGTTGAACGTACTGAACGTGCACAATCTGCGATTCTCGCTGGCAAGTTCCAGGTCACCCGGACCAATCCCCACCAATGGACGGTCAAAAATGGCGACAAGCTACCGTATGTCGTCACATTGAGACCATCGCAAGGTGATTCTGAAGAGGTCAATTGGGCGTGTACCTGTATGGACTATCAGCAGCGGGGACCTCAGATTCTCTGCAAACACATTGAAGGTGTCCGCCTTTTAGAAGCGGCGCAACCACAAATTCACATAATTCAAGAAAAGGAGAGTCACATGAATGAAACCATCCCTTCAAATGATGGGAACCTGAGCGACCGGCTGAGCCGCATCCTCTGGGAACTTCGCCAGCCATTGGATATGTCTCGCGTCAAACGCCGCCAAGCGCCAGGTATGGGATCCGTCCCCTACCTGGAAGGATACGACGTTATTGATCGAGCCAACAGTATCTTTGGATTTACCTGGTCATTTGACTTGATTGGAGATCCGGTCATCGTGCGTTGGCAAAAAAAGGTGCTGATCTGGAATCAGCAGGAAAAACGCAAGATTCCAGCCCTGGATGCCAATGGGAATGTTCAGACCGAGGAAGTCGGTTTAGTGTATATCACCGGCAAAGTTTCTGTCGATCTGGACGGGAAAACTTACAGTCATGCCGATCTTGGTCGTTGTGTCTTCACTGGTGATACACCTGAAGCTCTTGATATGGCCTTGGCAGGTTCAGCCACAGACTGTCTGAAGCGATGCTTCCGCCAGTTGGGTGAACAGTTCGGCAATCTGTTGTATGACAAGGAAATTGCTCAAAACGCAGGCCTTGATCAAAACCGATCCAATAGCACCTCATCTACGGCAATTCCAACTTCGAAAGCAAATTCAATGCCTCCCACCACCTCTATCGTACGCAAGTATGGGGATGGAGTCTCTGTGAATGGCAATGTCTCCGAACAGGAGGCATTTGACCAATTCAAAGAGAAAACCGGGAGAGTACCTGCTTCAAAGGATGAATTGCGTAATTGGCTTGCCAGTCAACGTGCCACACCGACGCCTGCATCCGTTGCAGCGTAAAAAACCACATACCAAAGAGAAAGGAAAAACACAATGTACCAAACGATTATCCTCATCGGAAATTTGGGAAAAGATCCCGAAATGCGCTTTACCCCTGGCGGACAACCGGTGACCACCTTATCGGTAGCCACCAATCGTCGTTACAACGGTCAGAATGGGCAACCAGTCAAAGAAACAACCTGGTTCCGTGTCACTGTGTGGGGAAAACAAGCAGAGTCCTGCAATGAATTCCTACACAAAGGAAGCAAGGTATTAGTTGAAGGGCGTCTGACCCCCGATCCTGAAACTGGTGGGCCACATATCTGGGAAAACAATGGAAAGGTTGGCGCTTCATTCGAAGTAACCGCCTCGACCGTACGTTTTCTTTCTGGACGTGAAGACCAGGAGGAAGCAGAACCCGCAGTAAATAACCAGGTCCCGCCTAACTTAGACCCAAGCGAAATTCCATTCTAGCCAGAGTCAGAACGCACCGGCGAATCACAACGAAGGACATGCCATTCAGGGCATGTTCTTTCTCATTCCTATTGAAAGAACACAGGAGGAACACATGGTAAAAGCTGAAATCACAATCGGTACATGTTATGGAGATGCGATCATACCCGTCGAGGTAGTTGGAAAAGGCCCGAGACCTGGAACAGTCTGGGTACGCGCGCTCAATGGACTAGAGCCATTTACCAAGAACAGCCACGGTGGCCCTTATCAGGACAGCACTACGGTGATTCATATCCCTCACTTGAGGGATGTCCGTGTTGAGAATGATCCTGAAGAAGCACCAATCTGTGAAACGATTGAACCAGGAGAACTAGAAATCCAAATCTCTCCGCAGGATCACTTGCTTCCAGCGGATTGGTTTCTGGAGAGTGCTTATGAAGACCGAACTTGCTCCGAGTAGAACCGCAGGAACGGTTAGAAGCAGTCAGGGGATCCAAAAACCGCATGGTAGAGCAATGATCAGCGAAGACTTTACGGTGTTCACGCCGTCGGTTTCCGTCCAGGGATATCAATACCTGGTTGATTTTGGATCGGGCAGTGAACATCGTTTTCACAGGGTCAATAAAAACAAGGAGTGCACTTGTGGTGCAGCTTATTGCGAAGCGATTGATGCTGTTCGTTTTTACCTTCAAGCTGGCGGTGCACGAGCGCCTGATCCAGAAGGGATGCCTCCTTGTCCTATCTGTGGCAGCAAGACTTACCGCGATCGGAATTGGGATGGCAAGTACACCAAGGAATTGGGGTGGCGCTGCACAAAAGGCGGCCTGCGTCATTTCCTGGATGCAAAAGCTGAAAGGATAAAAAAGAACCTTGCAGAAAACCCCTGGCTCATACCTCCCGCACCTGGATACCCAGGTGTGCGGCGCGATGAATTGATGACCTGGGAAGAATGCGAAGCAATCAGCCGCAAGGTATTTCTTGAAACCGGATACGATCCGACCGCATAAATTACAGGACCCTAATGGACCCCGCAAGGGGCAAAATGGGGGGACAGCATCCCTCCAGGGGTGGTCTGTCCCCCATTTCACAGGAGACAGATATGAACAACCTACAACCGTACCTTATAGAAAGTGCACATCCTCAAACTTACAACTTTCCCCGGCTCAAGCACCTGCCCGTTCGTGAGCAGCCGGCTTTCCGGGTAAGCAAGGATTCAGATGCATGCAGTCTGGCTGAATTGTTGGCAGTCATCATTGGTGGTTCAAATCAAATTGAGTCCGCTGAACAGCTGCTGGCACAATTTGGCACGATCCAGAAAATTGCCCAGGCACATGTGAATGAGATTGCCAAAGTGCCGGGTATTAGCAACTTGACTGCACTGCGGCTCAAAGCAGCTTTGGCACTTGGACGTAAGCTCCTTCAACCAGAAGATGAACGCCCAACAATTCATTCACCTGGAGATGCTGCTCAAATCTTGATGCCGATGCTTGCTCATCGTGAACAAGAATTCATGGTTGTGATGCCGCTTGACACACGCAACCGTATGTTGGATGTGATTGAGATATATCACGGATCGCTTAATTCCTCGATGGTGCGGGTTGGTGAGTTATTCAAACCAGCACTGCAGCGGAACGCGGCGGCTATCTTGATCGCACATAACCATCCCAGCACAGATCCTACACCCAGTCCCGAAGATGTCAGCGTGACTCGTGCCATTGTCCAAGCCGGCAAACTTTTGGATGTGTCAGTCCTGGACCATTTGGTCATTGGATTATCACGATGGGTGTCCCTGAAGGAAAAAGGGTTGGGATTTTCATAATCCACAGGAGATAAAAATG
>Ga0208826_1002704_pt1 | contig 12965 bp, 13 predicted proteins | sample AD_UKC115_MetaG_FD_184451 | JGI IMG/M metagenome (GOLD analysis project Ga0208826, IMG submission 184451) | Active sludge microbial communities of municipal wastewater-treating anaerobic digesters from Hong Kong - AD_UKC115_MetaG (SPAdes)... | ecosystem: Engineered > Bioreactor > Anaerobic >...
CTTCGCCTGCGCCTCCGGGCCGACATCGGCCAGCGTGGTCGAGGGCTTGCGGCCGCTGTTGTCGCTGTCCTCGTCGTAGCCCGGCGCCTGCTGCATGCGCCAGTCCCACTCCGCCTTGTAGAGGGTCTCGAAGGCCTGGTCGGCGGCGTTCGCGGCGGGCGGCGTCGCGGCCTGCGCGGCGATCGGCAGCAACAGGCAGCAGGCGAGGGCGAAGGCTTTCACGGGGCGGCATCCGGCGGCGAAGTGGCCGGATCGTAGCATCGCGCTATCGGCTCAATGATCGTTGCGGTCGCGGTGCCAGCCGCGGTGCTTGATGTCGAGATAGAGGCTGTAGCAGGCGGTGAAGCTGGGGAACAGGTTCTGCAGGATGCCGACCGCGTCGTTCTTGCCGAAGATGAAATACGCCAGCGTCATCAGGCTGCCGAGGATGCTCATGTACCAGAACAGGCGCGGGATCACCGGCTTGCCGTGGCGCTTGCTGGCGATGAACTGGACCAGCCAGCGGCCGCCGAACATCAGCGCGCCGACCAGGCCGATCAGCTTCCATGGCGACATGTGGATGCCGGTCCATTCCAGCCACGGGATGGCGGTATTCATGACGTCCGGCGCCGATGCGATCATCGCGGCAACTCTTCCACCGCGGTGCGGCGGCTGCGCAGGATCAGCCAGGCCACGCCGCGCAGGTCCTTGATCCCGACCAGCGCGCGGTTGAGGTTGTTGTACTTGGACACGCCGGCGGTGCGGTGGCGGTGGTTGACCGGCACGCTCACGGTCTTCCAGCCGGCGCGCTGCATCAGCGCCGGCAGGTAGCGGTGCATGTGGTCGAAGTAGGGCAGGTCGAGGAAGGCCTCGCGCTCGAACAGCTTGATGCCGCAGCCGGTGTCCGGCGTGGAATCGCGCAGCATGCGGCTGCGGATCGCGTTGGCCCATTTGCTGGCCCAGCGCTTGCTGCCGGAGTCCTGGCGGTTCACCCGCCAGCCGGCGTACAGCTTGGTCTGCGTGTCGCCCGCATCGCGCTTTTCGACCAGCTTGGGGATGTCGGCGGGGTCGTTCTGGCCGTCGCCGTCCAGCGTCGCGATCCACGCGCCGCGCGCGGCCTTCACGCCATTGCGAACCGCCGTGCTCTGCCCGGCGTTGCTGAGGTGGCGGATCACCCGCAGTTCCGGCACGGTCGCCTGCAGTTCGCGCAGGCGCTGTAGCGTGGAATCCTTCGAGGTGTCGTCGACGTAGACGATCTCGAAGTCGATCTTGCCGCGCAGCGCGGCGACGATCTCGCCGACCAGCGGGGCGACGTTGTCCTCCTCGTTGTGCACCGGCACCACGACCGAAAGCTGCGGCGTTGCGCTCATGGGCTGCTCGACCTCAGGACTTGTTGCGCAGGCGTTCCAGCACGCCGTCGAGTGCTTCGAGGTTGCCGTAGTGGATCACCAGCTTGCCCTTGTTGCCGCGGCCGTGCTGCACGTCCACCCGGCTGCCCAGGGTTTCCGACAGCTCGCGCTCCAGCGCGAGGATGTCGGCCTGCGGTTTCGGTTTCGCCGCCGCCGGTTTCTTCGCCGCCGGCACCTTGCCGCTGGCCAGCTGCTGCACGCGATGCTCCACCTCGCGCACCGACCAGCCGTGTTCGGCGGCCTGCTTGGCCAGCGAGATCGCCATCGGCACCGCCAGCGACAACAGGGCGCGCGCATGGCCCATTTCCAGCGCGCCGGTCTGCACCAGCACGCGGATCTCGGCCGGCAGCTCCAGCAGGCGCAGCAGGTTGCTGACCGCGGCGCGCGAGCGGCCCACCGCCTCGGCGGCGGCGGCATGGGTCAGGTCGAATTCGTCGATCAGGCGCTGCAGCGCCTGCGCTTCCTCCAGCGGGTTGAGGTCTTCGCGCTGGATGTTCTCGATCAGCGCCATCGCCACCACGGTGCGGTCGTCGACCACCCGGATCACCGCCGGCACTTCGGTCAGGCCGGCGCGTTGCGAGGCGCGCCAGCGGCGTTCGCCGGCGATGATTTCGTAGGTGCGGCCGCCCTTGCCGCCGGCGCCGATGTGTTCGCGCACCACGATCGGCTGGATCACGCCCTGCGCCTTGATCGAGGACGCGAGTTCCTCCAGCCGCGCGTCATCCATCGAGCGCCGCGGCTGGAACTTGCCCGGGACCATCGCATCCACCGGCAGGGTGCGCAGCTGGTCGCCCGGCATCGCCTGCAGCGGCGGCGCCTCGGCGGCGGCCTTGGGGCCGAGCAGGGCTTCCAGGCCGCGGCCCAGGCCGCGCTTCTTGGCCGCGCTTTTCGCAGCGTCCTTGCCGGCGGTCATGCGGCCTTCTCCTTGCTGGCGTTGCCTTGTTCGCGCTCGCGCTGGCGGCGCAGCAGTTCGCCGGCCAGGCCCAGGTAGGCCACGCCGCCACGGCTGGCCTTGTCGTAGCCGATGATGCTCTGGCCGTGGCTGGGCGCCTCGGCCAGGCGCACGTTGCGCGGGATGATGGTGCGGAACACCAGCTCGCCGAAATGGTTGGTGAGTTCGGCCGAGACCGCGTTGGCCAGGTTGTTGCGCACGTCGTACATGGTGCGCAATACGCCTTCGATCTCGAGCTGCGGGTTGAGCCGGCCCTTCAGCGCCTCGATGGTGTCGAGCAGCGCGCTCAGGCCTTCCAGCGCGTAGTACTCGCACTGCATCGGCACCAGCACCGAATCGGAGGCGTTCAACGCGTTGAGGGTGAGCAGCGACAGCGAGGGCGGACAGTCGACGATGATGAAGTCGTAGCCGGCGCGCACCGTTTCCAGCGCCTGCTTGAGCTTCTGCTCGCGGCCGGCCGCGTCCATCAGCCGGATCTCGGCCGCGGTCAGGTCGATGTTGCCGGGCAGCAGGTCGTAGCCGTCCTCGCAGCGCACGATCGCCTCGCGCGCCTGCGCTTCGCCCAGCAGCACGTCGGTGATCGAGGCCCCGAGCTCGCGCTTGTCGACGCCGCTGCCCATGGTCGCGTTGCCCTGCGGATCCAGGTCGACCAGCAGCACGCGCTTGGGCGCGCGGGCGAGCGATGCGGCCAGGTTGACCGCGGTCGTGGTCTTGCCGACCCCGCCCTTCTGGTTGGCGATGGCGATGATGCGGGCCATGCGGCGTGCGTTTCCTTCGGGAGTGTTGGCGCGGGGGCGTGCCGGCGAACGGCACGCGGCCGTCGATTATGCCTCAGCCCGGCGTCCGCACGATTTCGACCAGGTGGCGCTCGGCCTCCAGCCCCGGCACCTGCAGCGGGTGCACCGCCGCGACCCGCCAGCCGGCGGGCAGGGCGGCGATCTCGTCCTCGGGCAGCACGCCCTTCATCGCCAGCAGGCGGCCGCCCGGGGCCAGCAGGTGGCCGCCCAGCGCCAGGATCAGCGGCAGGGTGGCCAGCGCGCGCGCGGTGATCGCGTCGAAGCGGCCCGGCGCAGCGAAGGCCTCGATCCGCGATTCGGCGACCTCGATGTTGCCCAGCCTGAGCTGGCGCGCCGCCTCGCGCAGGAAGCGCGCCTTCTTGCCGTTGCTCTCGACCAGGGTCACCCGCAGCTGCGGCCGCGCGATCGCCAGCGGGATGCCGGGCAGGCCCGGCCCGGTGCCGAGGTCGGCCAGGGACGCGATGCCGTCCAGGTGCGCGTGCATCGCCAGCGAATCCAGCAGGTGCTTGACCAGCATCTCGCGCGGATCGCGGATCGCGGTCAGGTTGTAGGTCGCGTTCCAGCGCGCCAGCAGGGCCAGGTAGGCCAGCAGGGGCTCGGCCAGCGCGACATCAAGCTGGAGTTGGCGCAGGCCGGACTCGAGGTCGGGGCGTAGGTCGTTCATGCGCGCATTGTAGGTGCGCCGCCTATGCCGGGCTGAGGTTGGCGTAGGCCAGCACCAGCCACTTGCTGCCGGCATCCTCGAAGTTCACCTGCACCCGCGCGTGCGCGCCGCTGCCCTCGACGTCGGTGACGAAGCCGGTGCCGAAGGTCGGGTGGCGCACATTGGCGCCGAGCCGGATCGCTGGCGCTTCGATCGCCGCGTGGCCGCGGTCGCGTGGGGTGAAGCGGTTCGACTGCGTGGCGTAACCCCCGCGCGCGACTTGCGGCTTCGGGCGGATCTCGCGCAGCAAGGGTTTCGGGATCTCGCGCAGGAAGCGCGACGGCAGGCCGTACATGTCGCTGCCGTGGATGCGCCGGCTTTCCGCATGGCTCAGCACCAGCTGCTGGCGCGCGCGGGTGATGCCGACATAAGCGAGCCGGCGTTCCTCGGCCATGCGCCCGGGCTCTTCGGCCGAGCGCATGTTGGGGAACAGGCCTTCCTCCAGCCCGACCAGGAACACCAGCGGGAATTCCAGGCCCTTGGCGCTGTGCAGGGTCATCAGCTGCACGCCGTCGGCGCCGGCCTGCGCCTGCCCTTCGCCGGCCTCCAGCGCGGCGTAGCTGAGGAAGGCGACCAGTTCGGTCAGCGCCGCGGCTTCCTCGTCGTCGCCGCGACGGAAGCGCGAGGCCACCGAGACCAGTTCGTCCAGGTTGTCGGTGCGCGAATCCAGCGAGCCGCGCGATTCGTTCTCGTAGTGCACGCGCAGGCCGCTGCGCGCCAGCACGTGGTCGATCTTTTCCTGCAGCGGCATCTCCGCGGTTTCCGCGGCGAGCGCATCGATCAGGGTCTCGAAGGTCGCCAGCGCATTGCGCGCGCGCGCGGCCAGCACGGTTTCGCCGCAGACGCGCTGCACCGCCCGCCACAGCGACACGCCATGCTCGCGCGCGGCGCGGCGCACTTCATCCAGCGTGCGTTCGCCGATGCCGCGGGTCGGCGTATTGACCGCGCGCTCGAACGCCGCATCGTCGTCGCGGTTGGCGACCAGCCGCAGGTAGGCCAGCGCATCCTTGATTTCGGCGCGCTCGAAGAAGCGCATCCCGCCATAGACGCGATAAGGGATCTGCGCCGCCAGCAGCGCTTCTTCGAAGGCGCGCGACTGCGCATTGCTGCGGTACAGGATCGTAGCCTCGCCGTAGCTGCCGCCGTCGCGCACCCACTGCGCGATGCGTTCGATCGCGTAGCGCGCCTCGTCGACCTCGTTGTAGGCCGCGTACAGGTCGATCGGCTCGCCCTCGCCGGCATCGGTCCACAACTGCTTGCCGAGGCGGTCGTCGTTGTGGGCGATGACGGCGTTCGCGGCATTGAGGATGTTGGCGCTGGAGCGGTAGTTCTGTTCCAGCTTCAGGGTGACCGCGCCCGGGAAATCGCGCAGGAAGCGCTGCACGTTCTCGACCTTGGCGCCGCGCCAGCCGTAGATCGCCTGGTCGTCGTCGCCGACCACGAACACCTGCCCGGTCTCGCCCGCCAGCAGCCGCACGAAGCCGTACTGGATGGCGTTGGTGTCCTGGAATTCGTCGACCAGCAGCTGGCCGAAGCGGTGGCGGTAATGCGCGAGCAAGGCGGGGGTGTCGCGCAGCACTTCGTGCGCGCGCAGCAGCAGCTCGGCGAAATCGACCAAGCCCGCGCGTTCGCAACGCGCCTGGTACTCCGCGTACACGCGCAGCATCACGTCGCTCCACTCGTCGTTGGCGGCGGGCTGGATGTGTTGCGGGCGGCGGCCCTCGTCCTTCTGCGCGTTGATCCACCAGGCGATCTGCCGCGGCGGGAAGCGGCTGTCGTCGATCTCCAGGGCCTGCACCACGCGCTTGACCAGCCGCTGCTGGTCGTCGCTGTCCAGCACCTGGAAGCTTTCCGGCAGCTTCGCTTCCTGCCAGTGCAGCCGCAGCAGCCGATGGGCGATGCCGTGGAAGGTGCCGATCCACATCCCGCGCGGCTCGCCGCCCAGCTGCGCGCCGATGCGCGCGCGCATCTCGCCGGCTGCCTTGTTGGTGAAGGTCACCGCGAGGATGCCGTGCATCGGCACCCCGAACACCTCGTGCAGCCAGGCGATGCGGTGGGTGAGCACGCGGGTCTTGCCGGAACCGGCGCCGGCGAGGACGAGATAGTGGCCCGGCGCGGCGGACACGGCCTCGCGCTGGGCCGGGTTCAGCCCGTCGAGGAGGTGGGAGACATCCATCGCGCCATTCTACCGGCGCGCATGTGTGGAAACCTCAGTGCGCGGCGCGCTTGCCCGGCGCCGCGCTCATCACCTTGTCGGTCCAGGCGATGCCCAGCGCCGACAGGATGAAGATGGTGTGGATGATGGTCTGCCACATCACCCCGGCCTGGGTGACCTTGGTGCAGGCGCCGCCGGAGCCCGACTGCAGCGCCAGTTGCGCGGCCTCGAACGCCGCCTGCGTCCCGCACAGCGGCAGCCCGCCCAGGGTGCCGGCTTCGATGAAGGTCTTCAGCAGGTGGATCGAGGAGATGCCGATGATCGCCATCGCCAGCTTGACCTTGAGCACGCTGGCGTTGACGTGGCTCAGCCATTCCGGCTGGTCCGGGTGGCGCTCCAGGCGCATGCGCGAGACGAAGGTCTCGTAGCCGCCGACGATCACCATCATCAGCAGGTTGCTGATCATCACCACGTCGATCAGGCCCAGCACCAGCAGCATGATGTCCTGCTCGCTGAGGCTGGTGGCGCCGTGCACCAGGTGCCACAGCTCCTTCAGGAACAGGATCACGTACACGCCCTGCGCCACGATCAGGCCCAGGTACAGCGGCAGCTGCAGCCAGCGCGAGGAGAAGATCAGCGCGGGCAGCGGATTGAGGCGGCTATCGTGGTCGGCGGACATGAGCGGCTCTGGCGAAAAATCCCGCGCAGGGTAGCGGGCACGGCCGACCCTGCCAAGCGCGTGCAACGCAGCGTTGCCGGCATCGACGCATGCGCGGCGATAAGGTGGCGACCCCACGCTGGAGACGCCATCGATGATCGACCTGCACTACTGGCCCACGCCCAATGGCCACAAGATCACCCTGTTCCTGGAGGAGGCCGGGCTGGAGTACCGCATCGTGCCGGTCGATATCGGCAAGGGTGCGCAGTTCGATGCCGATTACCTGCGCATCTCGCCGAACAACAAGATGCCGGCGATCGTCGACCATGTCCCGGCCGACGGCGGCGCGCCGATCTCGATCTTCGAATCCGGGGCGATCCTGCAATACCTGGCCGGCAAGACCGGGCGCTTCACTGGCATCGCCGATGGTGCGGATGCCGGCACCGCGCTGCGCCAAGGCATCGTCGTCAACGAGTGGCTGTTCTGGCAGATGGCCGGGCTGGGCCCGATGACCGGCCAGCACGGTCATTTCAGTGTGTATGCGCCGGTCGACATCGCCTACGCGAAGGAACGCTATCGCAAGGAGAGCGAACGCCTGCTCGGCGTGCTCGACAGGCAACTCGAGGGCCGCGCGTTCATCGCCGGCGGCGAATACAGCATCGCCGACATGGCCTGCTATCCGTGGATCAGCCCGTACGACAAGGCGCCGCTGGACCTTGCGCCGTTCGCCAACGTGCGGCGCTGGCAGGCGGCGATCCGCGCCCGCCCGGCGACGCAGCGCGCGTATGCGCTGTCCAAGCAGGTCAATCCGCAGGCCGGCAAGGAACTCTCGGACGAAGAAAAGAAGATCCTGTTCGGTCAGGGCGCGCGCTGACGCCCGAAACGACGACGGCGCCCGCGGGCGCCGTCGTGCCTGTCCTTCGGCGTTCCCGCCTTACATCGCCGGCTTCAGTTCGAACTGCGCCGGCGGCTCCGCGCCGAGCAGGTTCTTCACGAAGTAGTCCCAGCGCCGGCGCATGACGTAGTAGCTGTCCTTGCCGTAGCCGTGGTGCGCGTTCGGCAGCAGCAGCAGGTCGAAGTCCTTGTTCGCCTTCACCAGCGCATCCACCACCAGCAGGGTGGACTGCGGCGGCACGTTGTCGTCCATCAGGCCGTGCAGCAGGAACAGCTTGCCCTTGAGGTTCTTGGCGTAGCCGGCGTTGTCCTGGCCGGTGTAGTTGTTCGTGCCGTCGGCCTTGTTCTCCATCAGGCCGTGATAGCGCTCGCCCCAGTCGTCCTCGTAGCTGAGGTTGTCGTGGTTGCCGGATTCGGAGATGCCGACCTTGTACACGTCCGGGTAGCGGAACATCGCGGTCGCGGTGGCGTTGCCGCCGCCGGAATGGCCCCAGATGCCGGCGCGGGTGGCGTCGATCCACGGATATTTCGCCGCCAGCTGCTTCAGCGCGGCCACCTGGTCCGGCAGGGTGTTGTCCGCCATGTTGCCGTACCACGCGTCCTGGAACGACTTGCTGCGCAACGGGGTGCCCATGCCGTCTAGGGCGATGACGACGAAGCCGAGTTCGGCCAGCGCCTGGTGGTCGCCGCGCGAGGGCGCGAAGCCGCGCTTGCCGACCGAGCCGACCTGCGGGCCCGGATAGATGTAGGTGACGATCGGGTACTTCTTGTTCGCATCGAAGTTGGACGGCTTGAACATCAGGCCGTACAGCTCGGTCTTGCCGTCGCGCGCCTTGACCGTGAAATCCTCGGGCGCGACCCAGCCGGCGGCCTTCAGGCGGGCGGTGTCGGCGCGCGCCAGTTCGGCCAGTTGCTTGCCGTCGGCATCGCGCACCACCACCACCGGCGGCGCGCTGGTGGTGGAGTACGCATCGACGAAGCGCTTGCCGTCCTGCGACACGGTGATGTCGTGGTTGGCGTTTTCCGGGGTGAGCAGGACGACGTCGCCGCCGTCCATGCCGACCTTGTAGTAGTGGACGAAATACGGATCGCGCCCGGGCTCGCGGCCGACGCCGCGGAACCAGATGGTGCGCGAGGCCTGGTCGACATGCGCGACCTGGGCCACGTTCCAGTCGCCGCCGGTGAGCGGGCGCTTTTGCTTGCCGCTGGCGAGGTCGTGCAGGTACAGGTGGCCCCAGTCGGACTTCTGGCTGAACCACAGGAACTCGTTGCTCTCCGGCAGGTAGCGCCAGTTCACCGAGGACAGCGCCGGCGCGCTCTGGTACTGGGTCTTCACGGTTTCGGTGTAGACGTCGCGGACCTTGCCGGTGGCGGCATCGGCCACGCGCAGGGTGGCCGACTTGTGGCCGCGGTCGGTGCTGACGAAGGCCAGGGTCTTGCCGTCGTTCGCCCACTGCACGTCTTCCCAGCCGTTGTCGCAGGCGATGTCGTCGCTGCAGGTGGAACGGTGCTGGTCGGCCGGCATCTGCAGGCGCACGGTCTTCGGCGCGGCGCCGGACAGGTCGATGACGACGCGTTCGATCATCGTCACGTCCTTGTCGCCGACGAACGGATACTTCCATTGCTCGACCTTCGGCGCGCCGACATTGGTGCCGACCAGGGTCATGGTGCTGGTCTTGCGCTGGTCCTGCTGGAAGGTGGCGATCTTGTTGCCGTCCGCCGACCACACCAGGATCGCCTCGTCGGTGTGTTTCCAGCCGGCGTTGTCGGTGGCATAGCCGTAGTCGGGCTTGCCGTCGAAGGTGAGCTGGGTCTCCTTGCCGCTGGCGAGATCGCGCAGCCACAGGTTCCAGTCGCGGACGAAGGCCTCGCGCTTGCCGTCGGGCGAGGCGCTGCCCGGTTCGCCGCCGCCCTTCGCTCCTTCCAGCGCGCTGCAGCCGTCGTCGTTGCAGCGGAACGCGCCCTGCATGCCGGCCAGCCGCAGGCTGCCATCGGCATTGCGGCTGACCTGCAGCGGCGGCAACTTCTCCGCCAGCACCGGCTTGCCCTTGCCGCCGGCGGCCAGGTTCATCGCGTCCGCCAGCGCCTTGGCGTTGAAGGCGGCGGTCGACTTGCCGGTGGCCGGGTCGAGGCGGAGGACGCGCTCGACGCCATTGGCGCGCTCGCGATAGACCAGGCTGCCGTCGTCCAGCCAGGTCGCGCCGCTGACGGCATGGTCCAGCAACGGCGCGGTGCGGTCGCCCAGCATCCGCGCCGCGCGTTCGTAGTCGGCCGCGGTCACCTGCGCCATCGCATCGCCCGCGCCAGTCACCAGCAGGGTTCCCAACAGCCAGTATTTCGCATCCATCCCGATCCTCGTCGTTCAGCGCCCGCTGGCAACCGGCCCCGCGGGCAATCGGGCGATGCTAGCGCGCGCCGCGCCGCGCTGGCCCGTGACGAACGGCATGGCTGGCATACTCTTGCGCGCATGGAGAACACCGTCACATCCCCGGCGTTGGCGCCCGACCGCATCGCCGTGGTCATCCCGGCCCTGAACGAGGCATTGCGCATCCGCGAGGTGGTCGAAGGCGCGTTGCGGCATTGCCCGAACGTGATCCTGGTCGACGACGGATCGGACGACGGCACCGCCGAAGCGGTGGCCGACCTGCCGGTCACCGTGCTCCGCCACCCCAGCCGCATGGGCAAGGGCGCCGGCCTGCGCGACGGTTTCGCCGAAGCGCTGCGGCAGGGTTTCGACGCCGTGGTGGCGATGGACGGCGACGGCCAGCACAGCGGCGACGACATCCCGCGCCTGCTCGCCGCCGCCAATCGCTACCCCGGCTGGATCGTGATCGGCGCGCGCCTGCGCAAGCGCGCCAACCAGCCCACCTACCGCCGGCTGGCGAACCAGTTCGGCGACTGGGGCATCGCCTGGGGCACCGGCTACCAGGTCGCCGACAGCCAGAGCGGGCAGCGCCTGTACCCGGCCGCGGTCTGCCGGCTGGGTTGCAGCGGCATCCCGGGCGAGGATTTCGTGTTCGAGGCGCAGATCGTGATGTCCGCCGCGCAGCAACTGGGCACGCGTTGCGTGTCGGTGCCGATCGAGGCGCGCTACAACCAGGTCCACGGCGCGCCCGATTTCCGCCCCAGCCATTTCCGCCCGCTGCGCGACCTGTGGCGGATCACCAGCCATATCGTCCTGCAGTGCGTGCGCCGCGGCGGTCTGTGGCAGGTGCACAGGCGCGCGCGCGCCAATCCGCCGGTGATCGACGACCCGTCCGGCGAATTCGCCGCCGCCTCGCCGCTGGCGCAGCCACGCTGAGCCGGTCGCCCGCGGGCCGCGCGTTATCATCCGCGCCCCGATGCCTGCCATGACCGACACCGTCCCACGCCCCGCCGCCTTGCGCGTCGAATACCGGCGCGATCCGCTGGACGCGCTGCTGGCCGATCCGAGGTTGCTCGCCGTGTTCGGCTTCGGCGATGCGGCAGCTGCCATCCATGCCGATCCGCGCTACCTGCATGTCGCCCTGCAAGCGCATGGCGATGCGCCGTTCGAGTGCTGGTTCGTGGCCGGTGACGTGCAATGCGGGCGCGATGCGGGCATTGCCTGGAGCGCGGATGGCCTGCTGCAGTTCGGCGCGCTGGAAATCGACGAGCAGGGAGACATCGAATCCGCCGCCGCCGCCGCGTATGCGCGCCTGCAAGCCTGGCTGGCGCGCGGCGACTATCCGCACCCGCTGCGGATCTGGAACTACATGGATGCGATCACCGAGGGCGAGGGCGATGACGAGCGCTATCGCCGTTTCTGCGTGGGTCGCGCGCGCGGCATCGGCCGCGAACTGGCGCCGGGCGAACTGCCGGCCGCCACCGCGATCGGTCATCCGCGGCGCAGCGGCCGCTTCCAGCTGTACTGGCTGGCGGCGCGCGATGCCGGCATCCCGCTGGAGAATCCGCGCCAGACCCAGGCCTGGCGCTACCCGCGCCAATACGGTCCACAGGCGCCGGGCTTCGCCCGCGCCATGCTGCCGGCGGATGCCGGCATGCCGCTGCTGCTGTCGGGTACCGCCGCGGTGGTCGGGCATGCCTCGCAGCACGGCGATTCGCCGGCGGCGCAACTGGACGAGACCCTGGCCAACCTCGACAGTCTGGTCGCCACCGCGCGCGCGCGCCGCCCCGCGCTGGCGACGCACTTCGGCGCCGACTCGCGCCTGAAGGTCTACGTGCGCGATGCCGCCGCATTGCCGCAGGTCGCCGCGTTGCTCGAGGCACGCCTGCCGGCGGCGGTGCCGCGGATCGTCCTGCACGGGCAGGTCTGCCGGCGCGAGCTCGCGGTGGAGATCGACGGCACCCACGCCTGAGCCACGGACTCGCCGCGACCGGGCGGCAGGCGCATGCCGCGCGTGGCGGGGAAGCGAACGAGGGGCGATCGGCGTGGGTTTCGTCGCCTTGGCCTGATGGTGCCGGCGCCGCTCCCGGCCATTCCAGCATCGCCAAGCCTACGGGCTGCTGGCCCCGCCGCTGCCGGAGCCTCGTCCTCGTCACGGCGGGCACATCATCTCGACCGCGCCAGCCGGCCGCCTTCCAACGGCAACCTGATCGCGGCGGCGGCGGCGGCGCTGCGCTCTGCCTGGCATGCCTGGTTCAAACCGTTCACGATCCGCAACAGTGGATATGCCCATTCAGCCTTGTGGACATGTTGTGAAACCGCGACGGTCATTGCACACTCGCCCCGTCAGGGGGGAACTCTGGCAAAACGTGAAAACCACGCTTGACGGGACATCCCCGCTCCAAGCCCGTTGCTACAAGCAGAGGACATTCCAGAAATGAAAGCCACGACCCTGATCGTGCTGGGCGGATTGTTGTTCGCCGGCACGTCGCTTGCCGCGGAACCGCAGCAGGTCCAGAACACCGACAACAACTTGACCGCCGACAGCGGCATGAAGGTTGGTATTGATCCCAAGACCGGCAAGCTGCGTCGCCTGACTGCGGCGGAAAGCGCCAATTTGGATGTCCTCACCGCCAAGAACCGGAAGGCAGCCGCCGCAATGGCGAAGGGCAAGGTCGCCGCCAAGGAAGGCGTAACCACCGAAATCGTCAACGGCCGTTACATCACCTATCTGCCCGAGTCTGAAATGATCGAAATCCACGCGACCATCGGCGCCGATGGCAAGGTTATCGTCAGCCACGATGGCCAGCCCCTGCAGGGTGCCGTGGAGGCCGCGAATGAATAAGCGCCTTCTCGCGCCCGCGCTGGCCATTTCGCTCTCCTGTGGCATTGCCCAGGCCGCCGACCTGCAATTGTTCAATGCAGATCCCGCAAACGTCGGCCTCAACGATCCCACCCCCGCTGCACCGGTTGGTGGCAACACCGGCACCACCATCGGGGCGCAGCGCCAGTTCGTTTATCGTCATGCGCTGAGCACATGGGGCAGCGTCCTG
>Ga0208826_1002707_pt1 | contig 12955 bp, 11 predicted proteins | sample AD_UKC115_MetaG_FD_184451 | JGI IMG/M metagenome (GOLD analysis project Ga0208826, IMG submission 184451) | Active sludge microbial communities of municipal wastewater-treating anaerobic digesters from Hong Kong - AD_UKC115_MetaG (SPAdes)... | ecosystem: Engineered > Bioreactor > Anaerobic >...
TCTTTCGCCGCAACGTACAAGGTCGGATCGAAATCGCGCACTTCGCCGGCGATGCGCGTCGGGAACGCGCTCGCATCGAAGTGCGTGACCGGGCCGATGCCGCTCACGCCTTCACGGATGTTTTTCCATGCCGTCGTCACCTCGTTGCCAACCGGACTGACGATGCCGAGGCCGGTAACCACTACGCGTCGCTTGCTCATGACGTTGCCTTTGCGTTCCTGCTTGATAGCGAGAGTCGAGCAGCCGCCATCCGCAACGGCCACGTTCGATGAAATCCGCCACGGAACGCTGCGTTTTCAAACGCCCGTTCTGCGGAGACAAAAACGCAAACTGCGCCACTTGGGCGCAGTTCACGACATCCGATTCGACGCAATCAGGCTTTGACGTGCGCCTTGATGTAGTCCACCGCTTGCTGCACGGTGGTGATTTTCTCGGCTTCCTCATCCGGAATTTCGCATTCGAATTCTTCTTCGAGCGCCATGACGAGCTCGACGGTATCGAGCGAATCGGCACCGAGGTCGTCCACGAAGGACGCGTTCTGCGTCACCGCATCTTCTTTGACGCCCAGTTGTTCGACGACGATTTTCTTGACCCGCTCTTCGATGGTGCTCATGGAATTGCCTGACCTCTGTTGAGAGTGATACGGACACCGACAAGGGTGCGGATTGTAGTGGATGCGCCGCAACAGCGCCAGCGCCGGCGAAGGGCCGCGGTCGACGGCGGCAACGTGCGTCGAAACGACGATGCCGCTGCGGAAGATCGCACCGGAATACAAAAAGGTGGCAGTCCCGTCAGCCGCATCCCGGCACCCGAATCATTCACTACCGTTGCTGCCTTCCGGCCCTGGCGGGGTTTGCAAACTATCGTCGCGAGAGAACCAACGGGACCGCCATGGACGGACGATGCCGGCGCGTACCGGCGTCGATTTCGAATATGGCGGAGAGAGCGGGATTCGAACCCGCGAAGCGGGTATAAGCCGCTTACACACTTTCCAGGCGTGCTCCTTCAACCACTCGGACATCTCTCCGCATGCAACGACCGGATCATTCCGCAGAGTCCGGCTGTTGAAGGCCGCGCAGGATACAGGACGCGCGCATGGCAAACAAGCAACATCCGTCCCGTCGCGCGGCATTCGAGCACAAACCGCGGCGCGGCTCCGCATCTGGCAAGACAGCGCATCTTGCCGGGGTCGGCAAGACTGTCGAATCCGAAGCGGGCGTGAGAACATCCGCGCGGGGAAAGCAGACGATTTCGGGGCAAACATGACGAACGACATTCTTCTCGGTAAAAGCCAATTGGCGAAGAGCCAGACGCCGGATATTTTCCTGCGCGCGAAATACGGCAATCGTCACGGCATGATCGCAGGCGCGACCGGTACGGGTAAATCGGTCTCGCTGATGGTGATGGCCGAAGGTTTCTCCAAACTCGGCGTGCCGGTGTTTCTCGCCGATGTGAAGGGCGATCTGGCCGGCATGTCGCAGGCCGCCGTCGTCAACGACAAGCTGCAAGCGCGGCTGGACAAACTCGGCGTCGCCACCTTCGCGCCGAGCGCGAATCCGGTCATCTTCTGGGACATCTACGGCAAGCTCGGGCACCCCGTGCGCGCGACTGTGAGCGAGATGGGGCCGACCCTGTTCGCGCGCCTGCTCGAACTCAACGATGTGCAGTCCGGCGTGCTCGAAATCGTGTTCAAGGCCGCCGACGACCATGGCTGGCTGCTGCTCGATCTCAAGGACCTGCGCGCGATGCTCAATTTCGCCGCAGACAAGGAGCATGCGAAGGAACTGTCCGCGCAATACGGCCTCATCAGCCCGACCTCGATCGCCGCGATCCAGCGCGCCCTGCTGCAACTGGAGAATGCCGGCGGCGATGCGTTCTTTGGCGAGCCGGCGCTCGATCTCGCCGACTTCATGCGTCAGGACATGTCCGGGCGCGGCATCGTCAATATTCTCGCGGCGGATCAATTGATCCTGAAGCCGATGTTGTACTCGACGTTTCTGCTGTGGCTGTTGTCCGAGCTGTTCGAGAAACTGCCCGAAGTCGGCGATCTGGACGTGCCCAAGCTCGTGTTCTTCTTCGACGAAGCGCACCTGTTGTTCGACGACTGCCCGCCGGCGCTGCAAAAGCGCGTCGAACAGGTCGTGCGTCTGATTCGCTCCAAAGGCGTCGGCGTGTACTTCTGTTCGCAAAATCCGGACGATGCGCCCGACGTCATCCTCGGCCAACTCGGCAATCGCGTGCAGCACGCGCTGCGCGCGTTCACCCCGCGCGATCAAAAAGCGGTCAACGCCGCCGCGCAAACCTTTGCGCCGAATCCGCTCGTGGGCGATATCACCCAAGTCATCTCCCAACTCGGCGTCGGCGAAGCGCTCGTATCCACGCTGCAAGAAGGTGGCGTGCCGCTGCCGGTGGAGCGCGCGCTGATCGTGCCGCCGACTTGCCGCATCGGCACGATCAGCGACGCCGAACGCGCGACGATCCGCTCTCGCTCGCCGGTTGGCGGCAAGTACGACACCGCGATCGATCGCGAGTCGGCTTACGAGATTCTGACCCAGCGCACCGGTTCCACCGCATCCGTGCCCTCGATCGACAATCGCGCAGGCGGCACCAGCCCCGCGCAACAACCAGCGGCGAGTTCCGGTTGGAGCAAAGCCATCAGCGATGCTGTCTTCGGCACCACCCGCCGCCAAGGCATGATCGAAACCATGGCCAAATCCGCCATCCGCAGCGGCGGCAGCCGCATTGGCACGTCGCTGGTGCGCGGCGTGCTCGGCTCGCTGCTGCGCAAGTGATCTGTCACGCAGGCCCATGACCCGCTGGCGCGCCGCGCAAGCCGCATCGACCGCGATCATCACGGCTGCGGGGCAGGCGCGGCTCAAGGCGGAACTCGACGAACTCTGGCGCGTGCGCCGGCCCGAGGTGGTCAAGGCGCTGGCTGCGGCGGCGGCCGAGGGTGATCGCTCGGAGAATGCCGAGTATACGTATCGCAAAAAGCAACTCGGCGAAATCGACCGGCGCGTACGCTATCTGAGCAAGCGCTTGCCGGAGTTGAAAGTCGCCGATGCCGCGCCAAGTGACTGCGGCGCGATTTTTTTTGGCGCATGGTTCGCCATCGAAGACGAGGACGGCCGCGTTCAGCGCCTGCGCATCGTCGGCCCGGATGAAACCGATGCCAAGCTCGGCTGGATCAGCATCGATTCGCCACTCGCGCGTGCGGCGCTGAAGAAACGCATCGACGACCAATTTGATGCGCCGTTGCCAGCGGGCAACAAACGCTTCGTCGTGATCGACATCGACTACGCACCACGCATCTAGGTCAGGCTATAGGCCTCACGCCCAATCCAAATCCGGCTTTACGTGCCACGACGGCACGTGTCGGGCGCAACGCGGCAAAGTGCCGGTTGCGCCCGATTGGTCGCGCTCAGACGCGCTGTCGCGTGCGGCGCAAGCCTAGGAAGGTTCCGGCCAACAGCGCGCCAAGCAGCAGGAGCAAGCCGCCTCGCGTCAACGTCGGCGCGGGCGCCGCCGGCACGTACACGAGCACGTTCAGCGTTTGCGTCGCCGCAGGCTGGGCGCCATTGCTCGCCGTGATCGTCAGCGGATACGTGCCAGTCGTGCCCACGGCGGCCGTGCCGCTCAATGTCGCCGTGCCGTTGCCGTTGTCCACGAAGGTCAGGCCCGCAGGCAACGCACCCGTTTCACTCACCGCAGGTGTCGGGGTTCCCGTCGTCGTGAGGGTGAAACTGCCGGGGCTGCCGACCACGAAGTAGGCCGTGCTCGGACTCGTGATCGTCGGCGCCTGATTCACGGTCAAGGTGAAAGTTTGCGTGGCGTTCGGTGACACGCCGTTGTTCGCGGTGAATGTCAGCGGATAATTGCCGACGGTTCCCGCCGCCGGCGTGCCGGCCAGCGTCGCCGTGCCGTTGCCGTTGTTGGTGAACGTCACGCCGTTGGGCAGTGCGCCGGTCTGGCTCAACGCGGCATTGGTCGGGAAGCCGCTGGTGGTGACGGTGAACGTGCCCGCCGCACCGACGGTGAAGGTCGTCGCGTTTGCGCTGGTGATCGCCGGGGCTTGATTCACCGTCAAGGTGAAGGTCTGCGTCGCGTTCGGTGCCACGCCGTTGTTTGCGGTCAACGTGAGCGTGTAGGTGCCGCCCGTGCCCGCTGCCGGTGTGCCGGCCAGCGTCGCCGTGCCGTTGCCGTTGTTGGTGAAGGTCACGCCGTTGGGCAGCGCGCCAGTCTCGCTCAACGTCGCATTGGTCGGGAAGCCGCTCGTGGTCACGGTGAACGTGCCCGCCGTGCCAACGGTGAAGGTCGTTGCGTTTGCGCTGGTGATCCCCGGGGCTTGATTCACCGTCAAGGTGAAGGTCTGCGTCGCGTTCGGTGCCACGCCGTTGTTTGCGGTCAACGTGAGCGTGTAGGTGCCGCCCGTGCCCACTGCCGGTGTGCCAGCCAAGGTCGCCGTGCCGTTACCGTTGTCGGTGAAGGTCACGCCGTTGGGCAGCGCGCCGGATTCGCTCAGCGTCGCATTGGGAACGCCCGTCGTCGTCACCGTAAACGTGCCCGCCGTGCCGACGGTGAAGGTCGTCGCGTTCGCGCTGGTGATCTGCGGTGCAACGCTTGCGGAACCACCGATGAGATTCCCTGCGGTATAGGCTCTGGCCGGGCCGCAATTGAAACATTCGGCGGCAGCCGGGCTTCCAATATTGAGCGCCACCGTCCCCCCCGCATTGCTCAATGCGGTGACGCCCGGCAAGCGTATCTGACGAGACGACCCATTCAACGTAAATTGCGCACCGACGATAGTTGGCGCACCGGAGAAGTAAAGGGCCGAGGATGACGCCGTGCTGTAAGTCGCGGGGGGAAAGGTTGTGGTATTGCCGCCGGCAACCGAAACGTTCCAGTTCGACAGCGTGTTGGTATCGGCGTCAAAAACGAACGACCCACTGGCCGTGCCGCCATCGCTGAACGTCACCCCGCTCAAGGTCCAAGTTACCGGAATGGCGAAGGCATTGGAGACCAGCGCCAGCGCCAATGCGATGAGAAAAACCGCTTTGCCGAAAAAGCGTTTGCGATCGAACATGAAAGTTCCCCCAGTGGAATTTCGTCGGGCGCATCACCGATTCGTCGCACGCATCACCAAAATGGTGAGTGCCTGACGCCGGTGGGTGCTACGCGGATGGTAACGGATTATGCAGCATCTTGAGTAAGAGTGAATACCGGCGGGTAGCTTCGCCCGCTTCGCAGTGGTCGAAAACAGGCTGCTTCGCGATAAAACTTCTCGTGGATGTTGTCGGTGTGCCAGCCGGGGATGCCGGACAGCGGCAGCGGGCGCAATTCCTGCGGATCATTGAGCACCTCGCGTGCGCGTATCGCGCGCGCAAGGCATGCGGGCATCTCCGCGCACGGCGCGAGCGCGAGGGCTTTGCCGACGAGCAACTGCCCCGGCCGCAACGCATGTTCGAGCAGCGCATGGCCGAACACATCGATGCGAATGCGGCCATCATGCCAAGCCGTGCGTTCGCGCCAGAACAACCCATGCCAGTCGTGCGCGTTCCACAACGCGAGCAAGGCGGGATCGCCGACCTGCACGATCACGCCAGCTTCGTCGAAATGGGTCAGTGCGCACTGCGCGCGCGTACGCTGTTTTGTGCCGGCAACGGCAATTTCCGCGACTTGACGCGCATTCAACGCCGACTTGATTTGCGGATAGCGCAGCCAGATCAGTGCATTGAGCAGGTCGTGCCAGTTTTGTGTGCGCGTGGCAACTTGGCCGCGCTCGGCGATGCGCTGTTCGTAGTGCAGGCCATCGCGCAGCAATTGCGGGGTCTGTTCGACGAAATGCGGCAAGGTGGCTTTTGCCGCAATTTGTACTTTTTCGCACAGCGCTGCCAGTTGCGCGAACGCAGGCCACGTCGGGCCGTGCAGCAGCGTCGCGAACTCATCCCACGCAGCGAGCGGTTGACGCTCGAACACGGCAGACTCGACCGCAGCGCGCGCGGGCGCGACGAAACGCATGCCGTGCCGCCGTCAACTCGCGAGGCAACCGAACAGGTCGTGCTCATCCGCCGCCTCGACGTGCACATCGACGAACTGCCCCGGTTTGAGTTTCTGGCCATCGTGAATGTGCAGCAGGCCATCGATTTCGGGCGCGTCGGCGGCGGTACGTGCCACCGCGCCGTCCTTGCCGGCGTGATCGATCAGCGCTTGCACAGTCGTGCCGATCTTGCGTTGCAGGCGCGTCGCGCTGATTTGCGCCTGCTTGGCCATGAAGCGTTCGAGCCGCTCCTGTTTGACTTCCTCCGCCACCGCACCGGGGAGCTCGTTCGCTTTGGCGCCATCGACCGGCGAATAGGCAAACGCGCCGACGCGATCGAGTTGGGCTGCGTCGAGAAAGTCGAGCAACCCCTCGAACTCGGCGTCGGTCTCGCCGGGAAAGCCGACGATGAAGGTACTGCGCAAGGTGATTTCCGGGCAAGTGCGGCGCCAGGCGAGCACGCGTTCTAGCGTCTTCGCGCTCGCCGCAGGCCGCTTCATCAGCTTCAGGATGCGCGGGCTCGAATGCTGGAACGGGATGTCCAGATACGGCAGGATTTTTCCCTCCGCCATCAATTCGATGACCTCATCGACATGCGGGTACGGATACACATAATGCAGGCGCACCCACGCGCCGAGATCGCCGAGCGCGGCGCACATCTCGGTCATGCGCGTGCGCACTTTTCCCTTTTTCCACTCACGCTCGGCGTATTTGAGGTCGACGCCGTAGGCGCTGGTGTCCTGGGAGATGACGAGCAACTCGCGCACGCCATTTTTCACGAGCTTTTCGGCTTCGATCAACACGTCGTCGACCGGGCGCGAGACCAGATCGCCGCGCATCGAGGGAATGATGCAGAACGTACAGCGGTGGTTGCAGCCTTCGGAAATTTTCAGGTAAGCGTAGTGTTTTGGCGTCAGTTTGATGCCGATATCGTCGTTTGCCGCGCCGCGCTTGCGCTTGGGCGGCAACAAGTCGATGCGCGGATCGTGTCTGAGCGGCAACTGCGCATGCACCGCGTTCATCACGCTGGCGTAATCCTGCGGGCCGCTGATCGCGAGCACATCGGGATGCGCCTCGCGAATCACCTCGGCACGCTTGCCAAGGCAGCCGGTGACGATGACCTTGCCGTTTTCTTCCAGCGCCTCGCCGATGGCATCCAGCGACTCCTGCACGGCGGCGTCGATGAACCCACAGGTGTTGACCACGACCACATCGGCCGCGTCGTAACTCGGCACGATTTGGTACCCCTCCACGCGCAGCTGGGTGAGGATACGCTCGGAATCGACCAGCGCCTTGGGGCAGCCGAGGCTAACGAAACCGACTTTTTGCGAAGATTTGGCCATGATTGTCGATAAAAACGGTAATTTTCCTATTATACTAGGGAAATTTTTCGCCGTGGTCGGTCTTCCGCTCCAGCAGGCGATTCGTGGACGAAGTCGGTCATCCCCGCCTCATCCACCCCGCTTGACGTACTCGAGTACTCCTTGGGCGATCGCGAATGGATTCCTTGTCGACTACCGCTGCAACACCGCTCGCCGCGAAGCGTCGAGCGAGCACGACGCTCAAGCGACTTCGTGTCCTGCTCGTTCTCGCCACCACCGCTCTGGTCAGCGAAGTGGCTGTCTGCGGTGAGCCGACGCCGTATGCGCAAGCCATCCTCACGGCCCGTCAGTTCGCCGAAGACGCCGACATGACGTTGTCCGCGCTGCCGCGCGTGGCCTACCAGATCGGCGGTTTGCGCGGACGCATCGGCACCGAGTACCGACTGGCGCTGCTGTATGCCGCCATGAACGACGACGTGTTGGCCGCCCGCTATTGGCAGGCGATGGACGCCGATGCGCGGCGCGCCGGCGACAACCCCGCGCGCGGCACCGCGTTGATCGCGCAAATCTACGCCACATTCATCAGCGGCGACTACGACAGTGGCCAGCTTCTCAACGATCAGCTCATCGAAGTGGCGCAAGCGGCGAACAGCGAGCGCATGAGCGCCACGGCGCAAGAATACCAAGGCGTTCGCGACCGCCGGCATGGGCAACTGGACATCGCGCGCGACCACCAGTTGCATGCCCTGTGGCTCTATCGCCTGATCGGCGATGCCGCCGGCGAGTCGACGGTGCTGACCAACCTGGGCACGATCGCGCGCGACAAAGGCGATTTCGCCCAATGCCTGGACTATTTTCTGCAAGCGCTCGCCATTCGGGAGCGCATCGATGTCCGCCTCGCGGTTGCCTACCGCAACCTCGCCCTGCTCTATCGCGAACTGGGAGATGTGCAGACCACACGGCAGTATTTCGAAAAGGCATTGGACGCGTCCAATCACCACTTCGAAGCCGAATACTATGCGTCAACGATCGGCGTCTACGCGGCCTTCCTCAACGATATCGGCGAATACGGCCCCGCACTCGACAAAGCCAGCGAAGCACTGATCATCAGCGCCGCCTTGGGCGATCGTCCTTCGACTGGATTCGAACAGCTCGAAGTCGGTCGTGCCCAACTCGGTCTGCACCGCACCGACGAGGCAGAAGCACACTTCAACGACGCCTTGAGGATCGGTCAAACCATTCAGCAACGCGAACTGATCGCGCGCGCCAAACTCTCGCTGGCGGAAATCGCCTTGGGGCACGGCGATCTGGCAACGACCCATCGTCTGCTCGATGAAACGGCCCCGAGCCTGAACAGCGCCGGATTGAAGGCGTATCTCGCCCAAGCCTACTCGCTGCGCGATCGCCTGGCCGTAGCCGAGCACATTCCGGCGGTGGCGTACGAATACGCCCACCGCTACTCCGCCTTGCGCGAAGAGTTGCTCGGCGTGCGCTCCACGCGTCTGCTCGCGGCGATCGAAATACGCAAAATACGCGAACAAAGCCAGCAAAAACTGGAGCTGGCAGAGAGCATCAACGAACTGCAAACCGAGCGCCTTGAGCGCGGTCGGCACGAGCGCTACTACAGCATCGCCGCGATCGTCGCCCTGCTCGCCATTCTTGCGCTCTTCTCGGCCTTTCTGGTCCGTTTCAGGCGATTGAACCACGCCTTGTCCAGGCACAACGAACAGTTCGAGCGACAGCGCGGCGCCTTGATCGAAGCCAACCGCCAACTCGAAAGACAAGCGCACTCGCTGTACCAAGCCACGATCACCGACGCACTGACGGGCACGCGCAGCCGATCGCATACGCTCGACGAACTGGCGCGACTGTTGGCGAAGTGTCGCGCGCAACGGCGCAATCTGACCGTCCTGCTGATCGACATCGACCATTTCAAACAGGTCAATGATCGCTTCGGCCATCTTGCCGGTGACCGGGCGCTGATCCAGACAAGCCGAATCATCGATGCGGCGCTCCCTGCGGACTGCCTGTTCGGTCGCTTCGGCGGCGAAGAATTCGTCGTCGCTTTCGCCGACCACGACGACGGCGCCAGCGCCGAACTCGCCGAACGTATCCGGCGTGCCGTCGCCGAGCCCATGCCCGACATGGCGATGGCGATCACAATCAGCATCGGCGGCGCCATGCTGAAAGACCGGCCTGCGATCAAAGCGATCGACCCGCTTCTGGATGCCGCCGATCATGCGCTGTACCAGGCGAAACTGGATGGCCGCAATCGAATCCGGGGGTTCTCGCCGGCTTGACTTTGCCGCCGTCGGATTTACCCTGCCTCGACTCCTCGCATTCGGACCCCGGCATGGGTGAAACGATCCAGATCGGCACCACGCGCACGCAATGCATCGGCGCCTACCTGGCCAAACCTTCCGGCATGCCCCAGGGCGGGCTGGTCGTCGTCCAGGAAATTTTCGGCGTCAATGCGCACATTCGCAGCGTCGTCGATCGTTTTGCCGCGGCGGGCTATGTCGCCATCGCCCCGGCTTTCTTCGACCACGTCGAACATCGCGTCGAACTCGACTACGCACCGGAAAGCTGGGCGCGCGCGCGCGAACTCGTTGCGGCAACGCCGTTCGAGCGCACGCTGGAAGACGTCGCCAGCGCCGCCGCCTCGATCGCATCGAGCGGCCCTGTCGGCGTGGTCGGCTATTGTTGGGGCGGCACCGTAGCGATGCTGTCGGCCATGCGTCTGGGACTGCCCGCAGTCGGTTACTACGGCTCGCGCAACGTCAATTTCCTGCACGAGCCGCTGCGCGCACCGACGATGTTGCATTTCGGCGAGCGCGACAAATCGATCCCTGCCGAGGCGATCGCGCGGCATCGCGCAGAATTGCATTTCGCCGACGACGTGCCGCCCGCACAGCGCGAACTGGCGATCCACGTCTACCCCGCCGATCACGCCTTCAATCGCGACGCCACCCCGGACTGCCACGACGACGCCAGCGCGGCGCTCGCCCGCGAACGCACCCTCGCTTTTTTCGCACGCCACCTTGGCGGCGCGCGATGAACGCACAGGCGTTCGCACTGCACCCGCAGCTGCTCGCGGATACCTTCCCGCTGCGCGATCTCGCCTTGTCGCGCGTGTTGTTGATGGATGACGCGCGTTACACCTGGCTGATCCTCGTGCCGATGCGCGCCGACCTGCGCGACTGGATCGACCTCGTGCACGCAGACCAACACCGTCTGACCGACGAAATCGACCTCTGCTCGCACGCGCTGCGCACCGTCGCGCGCCCGGACAAGCTCAACCTCGCCGCACTCGGCAACATGGTGCCGCAACTTCATGTTCACCTCATCGCCCGCCATGTCGGCGATGCCGCGTGGCCGAGGCCGATCTGGGGCGTCGGCGAGCGCACGCGCTTTTCGCCGGATGCGCTCGCGACGCGCAAGTCGAGCCTGCTCGCGGAACTCGCACGCCATTTCGAGCGATGAACGCCATCGACATACACGATCTCGGCGATCGCACCTTGCTGATACGCCTTGGCGACGACATCGATGCCGCAACCAATGTGCGTGTGCATGCGCTGGCCGACCATCTGCGCGCGGCACGGTTGGCGGGCATCGTCGATATCGTGCCGGCTTACGCCAGCATCGCCGTGCACTACGATCCTCTCGTCTGGTTTGGCGCTGCAAGCGATCGTTCTCCGGGCGATTGTCTCGCCCAACGCTTGCGGGCATTGCTCGCGCCGATCGATGCCGGCGCTCACGTCGACACCGTCGGCACGAACGATGCACCGGTCGACATTCCGGTTTGCTACGGCGGCGACGTCGGCCCCGACCTCGCCGATGTCGCGCGCCACGCCGGGCTCGACGCGCACGATGTCGTCGCTCGACACATCGCCGGCGACTACCGGGTCGCCATGCTCGGCTTCGCGCCGGGATTCCCCTACCTGCTCGGCCTTGCGCCGTCGCTGCACATGCCGCGGCGCGCAAACCCGCGTACGCGCGTGCCCGCCGGCTCGGTCGCGATCGGCGGCGCGCAAACTGGCATTTATCCGCGCGAACTGCCCGGCGGCTGGCAGATCATCGGGCGCACGCCGCTGTGCTTGTTCGATGCTGCGCGCGAGCCGCCATCCTTGCTCGCAGCGGGCCAGCGCGTACGCTTTCGGGCCATCGATGCGGAGGAATTTCGCGCGTGCGCCGAGCGAATCGCCGATGCCGCGAATGCGCCGTCATGACCGGCCTGCGCATTCTCTCGCCAGGGTTGCTTGCCAGCGTACAAGACGCGGGACGCAACGGCTTCGGCGCGATCGGGATCGGTAACGCCGGCGCGATGGATTCGGTGGCGCTGCGCCTGGCCAACGCCCTTGTCGGCAACGCCCGGGATGCCGCCGTACTCGAACTCACCCTGCGCGGCCCGCGACTGTGCTGCGAAGACGATACGTTGATCGCCATTGCCGGCGCGCCGATCGAGGCGCACTGTGGCGATGACGTCGTGCCGAACTGGCGCCCGGTACTGCTGCGTGCGGGCAGCGAATTGCGGCTCGGCGGCATGCGTCAGGGCGCCCGCGCCTATCTTGCCGTCGCGGGCGGCCTCGACCTGCCGCGCAGCCTTGGAAGTCGCTCCGCCGATCTCAATGCTGGACTCGGGCCGATACCGCGCGCCCTCATCGCCGGCGATCGGGTGCCGATCGCAGCGACCGAACTCCGACAGATTCCGTGCGTAGCGCAATTTTTTGCCGCCATGCGCGACGACCATCGCAACGTCGTCGCACCGCGCTGGTCGCTCGATCCTTCACCGTGGTTCGATGCGAATCGCGCACGCCCGATTCGCGCCATTCCCGGCGCCCACTTCGATCTTCTCGACGCGGCGTCGCAGCGCACGCTGTTCGGCGCCGAATTCCGTATCGGCGTCGACTCCAATCGCGTCGGCTGCCGCCTCGAAGGCGCGCCGCTGCGACTCGCCGCACCGTGCGAACTCGTCTCCGAAGGCGTCGCCCCGGGTACGCTGCAACTGCCGCCGAGCGGCATGCCGATCGCGCTGACCGCCGAGGCGCCGCCGACCGGCGGTTATCCGCGCATCGCCCACATCCTCAGCGTCGATCAACCGCGCTTCGCACAGCTTCGCCCCGGCGACGGCGTGCGCTTTGCACAAACCGATTCCGCCGATGCGCAAATGCGTTATCTTGAGCGCGAACGCGCACTGACCCGACTCGAAACTTGGATTCATGCGCGCCTGCAACGGCCCTGGTAACGAACCGCGATGAACATCGATCTGAACTGCGACATGGGCGAATCGTTCGGCGCCTGGGTGATGGGCGACGATGCAGGCGTGATGCCGTGGGTCAGTTCGGCGAATGTCGCCTGCGGTTTTCATGCCGGCGATTTCATGACCATGCAGCGCACGGTCGCCCTTGCCGCCGAGCACGGCGTCGCCATCGGCGCGCATGTCGCCCTGCCCGACTTGCAAGGCTTCGGTCGTCGCGAAATGATGCTTTCGCCGGATGAATGTCATGGCGCGACGCTGTACCAGATCGGCGCACTGGCCGCGATCGTGCGCGCGCAAGGCCAGCGTCTGCACCACGTCAAGCCGCACGGCGCGCTC
>Ga0208826_1002708_pt1 | contig 12949 bp, 11 predicted proteins | sample AD_UKC115_MetaG_FD_184451 | JGI IMG/M metagenome (GOLD analysis project Ga0208826, IMG submission 184451) | Active sludge microbial communities of municipal wastewater-treating anaerobic digesters from Hong Kong - AD_UKC115_MetaG (SPAdes)... | ecosystem: Engineered > Bioreactor > Anaerobic >...
TTAAAAACTAATGGAGAGTTTTCAAGAATTATTATACGTAGAGTAGTTTTGGATGTAATTTAATGGTAAACAGCGCGTGATTGAAAGTTGGTTCTTACTTATAAAAAAAAATGATGCTTCAGCTGTGAAATTATGAAAATTATTTGTACAAATGTGGTGTTGATATGTTAGAATGTACTAGCTATGATGAATCTTATTGATAAATTGAAAGGAATAACAGTTTATATGAGATATTTTACAAGGAGATTCAGCAAGTTTAAAGCACTGTTTGTCATTATTGCAAAAAAACTCAATGCCTTTAACATAGTAATAATATATGGTATTGTGGGAGCCCTATGGATTATGCTTTCGGATAAAGTGCTTTCCATATTTATAAGTGATCCTGCGAAAATTGTTCAGATATCCATATATAAAGGATGGTTTTTTGTAGCATGTACGGCACTGCTGTTATACATTTTAATTGACAGTAGTATTAAGGAGATAAATAAGTCAAAGAATGAGTTAAGGCTAAGTGAAGAAAGGTATAGGATGGTTATTAACAATACCACTGATGGTTTGTGGGAGTGGGACATAATTGAAGATAATATTAACATACCATCTTCCTTAAAGAAAATTTTATCCTATGAAGATGAAGAGATTTCACATAAGTCAGCTGAATTTGCTGATTTTATACATCCCGATGAAGTCTTTTTTGTAAAAGAAAACATAAAGAGGTATCTGTCTGGAGAAACTCCAAGACTTGAGCTTGAATTCAGGGTAAAGTCAAAAAGCCTTGAGTATTTGTGGATTCAAATTAGAGGACAGGTGATTAAGGATAAAGTTGGAAATCCTGTAGGGGTGATTGGAACGGTTACCGATGTTAATGAACGAAAAATGACTGAGGTGGCTTTGACAAAAACAATGAAAGAGAATGAAAGGTTGCTAAGCGAAGTAATTGAATATGATAAGCTTAGGACGGAATTTATTACTAATATATCCCATGAATTCCGCACTCCGCTCAATGTAATACTTTCGGTTGTACAGGTATTGTCAATTTATGAGAAGAAAGGAAATAGTACGGTCGGCCTTCATAAAATAAATAAGTATATGAAAAATGTTAAGCAGAATTGCTACAGGCTGCTTAAGTTAATTAACAATCTTATAGATGTAAATCGAATAGATTCAGGTTTTTTTCAACTACAGATGAATAATGAGAATATTGTTGAGATTGTAAAACAAATTACAAGTTCTGTTAATGATTTTGTAAGCATCAAGCAGCTAAAGCTTACATTTTCGTCTAATGTGGAGGAAAAGATTATTGCATGTGATGCTGATAAGGTTGAAAGATTAATGCTAAATCTGATATCAAATTCCATTAAGTATACAAAGCCTGGTGGAGAAATATTTATAGACATCGTTGATATGGGTGAAGTTGTAAAGATTTCGGTGAAGGACACAGGAATTGGTATTGAAAAAGATAAAATTCCTATTATCTTTGACCGTTTCAGGCAGGTTAACACATCCCTTGTTAAAGATTCTGAAGGAAGTGGAATAGGACTGTACCTTGTTAAATCCCTGGTAGAGATGCATAATGGTGAAGTAAAAGTTATTAGTGAGCCCGGTGTGGGAACTGAGTTTATTGTGTCATTTCCAGTTGTATTATTAAGTGAAAAGGAAATGGAATTTATACCCAGGAAAACTTTTGCTGTGAATAATGATGGGGTTGAAAAGGCAGAAATAGAATTCTCGGATATATATGTTACTCAATAGAGTTTGCTATTTAAGCATTAATGGCAAATATATTCTATATATTGAGATCAGCAGTATTTAGCTTGCCAGTATAAAGCCTTATTGGCATAGCATCATTTTTTGCGGATATGTTCATAACAAAATTCTGATTGGATGACACCATAATACAGGAACCTTCCAGATTAATAATACTGTTAAAAATCTCAGTTAATCTATTAAAAGTACCTTCTTCAATAGATTCGACATCGCCAAAGTTAAATACTACTTTTATAGGTTTAATTGATGAAATTCTCTGTACACCCAACTTTAAAGCTGCAATGTTTTTTTCACACATGCTTTTGGTTATATTGATGACGGATATTCCATCTTTAGTTTCAATAAAAAATGGCCTCAGGATTGTACTTTCGGGTTTAGCCTGCTGAACTGGCATAGAAGGGTGGGTGGTTTTCTGTTTTTGGACAATCATGTTGTTGCTGTCGGTTTTTGATATAGAGCAGGTAAGCTGTAGAACTTCATCTACAACATCTATTACTTTTTCATAGGAAAAAGGTTTGACAATATAGTGTTTTGCACCAGTTTGCAGAGCTTCAAGGATCATTAGTTTTTGATTGAGTGCACTTACCATAATAATCTTTGCCTCAGGGTAGGCACTAAGGATTTTTTTAACACCATCAATTCCACTTAAAATGGGCATAGTTATATCCATAGTTACAAGATCAGGCTTATGGTTTTCATATTCTACAAAGGCCTGAACACCATTTGTTGCTTCTGCCAATACAGTGTGACCGGCAGATATTAGAATGTTTCTCAGGTTTCTTCTTGCCATGGAAGAATCATCCACAATTAGTATACTAGCCATTATAATGCCTCCTCGTAGGTTATTTTGTTTGAAGAATGTTCTAAAATTAAGTTTAGAATTACTTATCAAGGTATTTGTGAAACAAACATTTATAAATCAAAAAAGGTTTTTGTAAACTTTACTATAAGGAGTTTAAGAAAAATATATCAATGTTGCCTTTGTCCGAAAATAATGAAGTGGTCCAGATTCCGTCAACCGAGTGCTGAATTTTCGGATTCTGTGCGTGAAAAGTAATGGGGGGACAAAGGGCTATAAAGTCTTCAACATGAGGAAGAAATTTGGAGAAGTTACCCATAATCATGTTGGTACATTCTGCTAGTAAATCTTCATTACTTATTTCTTCATCCTCAGGTTTTACAGAATCTAAAATAAAATATGACAATACACAGTTTAGCAGACTTTCATCAGCTGTAAAAAGGAATGTACCATTAATAGCTCCTTTTATCTTGATTAAAACTGAAACTTCCCTTAAGTTAAGAGCGTTGACTTTTTTGACTTTTTCCCCACTATCGGCGCCAGAAAGACACACCTGTCCCTCGAAAAAACTTTTTGTTGTATCAATAAGTGAGCTCATAAATTCAACCTCCGAGATTAGTGGCAAATCAGCGGTTGAAGAGTAAGGAATTAAGAAAGTAAATTCGGTTCCCAAGCCAATGGAAGTAGTTACTTCTATACTTCCATTCAGCTTATCCACTTCATCTTTTACAGCACTCAATCCAATACCTCTGCCGGAAAGATCCGAGATTTCGCAATTAGTTGAAAAACCGTTAAAGAAGATTAAAGAAATAATCTCAGATTCACTTTTGCTTCTTATTTCATCTTCTGTATAAAATCCTTTTTCAAGTGCTGTTTTCCTTATGAGATCCAGATTTAGTCCAAAACCATCATCGGAGATTTTCAAGATGATTATATTATCCATAAGTTTTGCTGTGCATTTAATATTTCCATATTCGCTTTTACCTGATTTTTTACGTTCATCCCAAGGTTCTATTCCATATTCCATTGTGTCCCGGAATACATGCCCCAGGGATTTCGCAAAGGAGCTATACTTTTGAGGATCTACATAAAATTCGCCACCTTCTATCACAAGCGGATTTACTTGTTTGCAGAAACGGTCAGACAGTCTTAAGACATAGCTTGTATAAGATTTAAGTAGTTCCTTGAATGGTTTGTACCTTAATTTTCTTATATCCGGTATAAGCAAACTGTAGTCTGTAGGTGACATCACTGATAGCATTTTATTTTCAATTTCTAAAAGTTTTTGTTTATCTACTTGAATTACATCAGTGTTTTGGAAGAACGAATCTCCAAGAATACTCTTAAGTATAGAAAGATCCTCATTCAGCCATTCCGATATATGGTAGTCGGATAGAAATATTTCCATATCTTCTAAACACATATTGTTTTTATTTTTCATTAGTGCGCATAAATCAGATTCAAACCGGTGAAGGTTGGCTGATATGCCCTTTAGCCCGAATTGGCTGAAACTGCCTTTATAAGTATGTATTGCTCTGCAAAGTCTTATGATAATATCTTCTATGCTGTAAGATGTATTAATGATTTCGAATACCCGGAATGTGCAAAAGTTATCATAATCTTGAACGCAATCAATAAAGTCTGAGAAGTTTGTAACTATGTTAACTATCATTTTTAGTACATTTCTATCTTCTTCCATTTGTATTTGGAGTGTATGTCTTTCAGTTATATCCGTAAGGATAAGCATAACTGCTTCGGATTGATTGGAAATATATGTTATTACTTTGTACTCAATATGTATTTGTTTGTTGTTAATAGTAGCTTCTTCAGGCAGTAAACTTAAGTATGTCGCTCTTTTGGATACATCTTTTTCTGTAAGAACTTTGGAGGTAACACTTTGCATTAATTCTTGCTGAACCCCATTACCAGGAAAAATCAACTCGGAGATATTTTCATTTTGAATTTCACGATTGAATATTCTCTTGCACTCAAGACTATAATTTTCATCAACAGTAAGATCGATACCGAAAGTCAAAAAACCCTGTCCCGCATTGTCTAAAAGGTTTTTAATGGATTCGGTTTTCTCTAAAACTTTATTTTCAAGTGTCTCAGAAAATTTATTCAGGTTTTCTTTTGTGATTTTGAGTTCATTAATCATATGGGTGAGGGCTGCGTTTTTATGTTCAATTTCTTTTGAATAATTCCTTATTTTTCTACAAGTAATTGAATAGATCAGGACAAGGATAAAACTAACAATACAGATGCAAAACATACTGAGAAGTGCTGTTATGCAATAATATTGATTCATTTCTGTAGCGTAAGGATGGTGAAGTACAATAAACAATATGGCAAAAAGTGCAAGCACATTTGAAAATACAAGTCCTGCAATTAAAAGCGTAAACTTATTTTTATTTGTATAGGAAACCTTCTTGTCGTATATTTTCATAATATGCACCTTGGTATGAAAAAGATTTACTGTAAAAATATTGCAAAGCAAACTTGATAATATCGATTGGAAAAGATATATTTACATATTAATATTATACCAGATATATATCCATAAGGCTTATAGGTAATTAGTCCTAGTACAAATTTCTTGCAATAATGATGCTTTTGAGCTAATAAATACACTTGGAATTTATTGAAAAATAGCGTATAATATTATTACCAGCATGATTTACATACAAAAATATATACGGAGGTGCTTTAGGTATGAAGATAAAGGATTTGCTTGAGAAAAGAAAACAAGCAAATAAAAGAGCTGCAAGGAAGAAAGCCGCCAAAAGTATTGCAGTTGGGGCAGGTGTAGGAGCAGCTGTCGGATTGACGGCAGGAGTATTACTGGCACCTAAATCAGGAAAAGAAACAAGAGAAGAATTGGCTGAGAATGCAAAAGCAGCAGCGGGCAAAGTAGCAGAGGGTACGAAAAAGACTGCTGAAAAAGTAGCAGAAGGAACTAAAAAAGCTGCCGTTTTGGTAAAGGAAAAAGTATCTGAAATAAAGAGCAGGAAGACGGAAGAAAAGCATCAGGAGAAAGCAGAAGACGAGGCTTCTGATAATTAAAGTATATATAATTTTTTGAGTAATAGAAAAAACAAATTGTTCAATTTGTTTTTTCTTTATTTGTAGAATTTGCGAATTAAGTTTTCTAAAATTGAGGGGGTGGAATATGGATATTTTAATTAGTGTCGGGGATTTGGTGAATTTTGCAATATATTCCTTAGGTGCGGCCGCTTTAATTTTACTTATCATTGCACTGTTTTTTGTCATCAGGTTTGTAAGACGTTTGGACAAGCTGGTTGAAAAAAATACTGAGTATATTAATAAGACTGCAAGCTTATTACCTGATGTAGTAGATAACATAAATGACGTATCGGTAAGTTTAAAAAATGGAATAAATAAAGCGGAGGAAACAGTTGAAACTATTGAAGATTACATATGTGATACGGTAACAACCGTTACTGAAGGTACTGAGGGACTATTTGATTTTGTAAGTGTTGTAAGTGAAGTTTTGAAAGCTGTTTTTGGGTATTTCCCATTTGGGAAAAAGAAGTAGGAAAGGTTAAATAAAATTAGCTATGGCTTTGAGCCATAGCTAATTAAAATATTACCATTTGCTGTTAAAATTTCTATTGCCGCCACCGAAACCTCTGTTACCGCCGCCAGAATTATTCCTTCTCTGTTGTTTCTTAGCCTGTCTGCATGTTGGGCATCTTTGAGGTTCGTTTTGGAATCCTTTTTCCTGATAAAATGCTTGTTCTCCTTCTGTAAATACGAAATCAGAATTGCAATCCTTACATGTAAGAGTCTTGTCGGGCATATTGATAATCCTCCTTAATTATTGGATTTAACCTATTCTAGACATATTCATCCAATCTATTAAGGAGAACATGAGTCTAAATATATTAAATCTCATTACTACTTAAATTATACCATACAATTGATAAGCAAATCAATATCTTTTACTTGTACAATTAAATGTAAAATTTGGAAACAATAATAAAGCAAACAAAACAAGTTTATTGCATTTATCACCTTTTTACAGTATTGGTTCATATAATAAATAAGGAACAACTGAGTAATTTGTATGTGATAATTATATGTACTATTATAGAACGCCTTATGTAACTGAATATAATAGGGATAAAGCTGTGCAATATGTAAATAAATGGGCACTTAAGCGTAATCCGGCTTATTTTAACTTCGATAAGTTTGGTGGAGATTGTACAAATTTTGCATCGCAGGTGATTTTTGCAGGAAGCAGAATTATGAACTATACCCCGGTATACGGCTGGTATTATATTAATTCAAGCAAAAGAACAGCTTCATGGACAGGTGTTAATTATCTTTATAACTTTCTCATAGGTAATAAAGGAATAGGTCCTTTTGCAGAGCAGGTAGATTATAAAGATATAAAACCTGGTGACATAATTCAGCTTTCCTTTGGAGGCGCCCCGGATTATGATCATACACCTGTAGTTATAAATACAGGCTCAACTACGAAACTTGAGGATATCCTTATTGCTTCTCATACCATAGATAGAATTAATTACCCGCTAAATGGCTATAGCTGGTCCGATATAAGGTTTTTACACATTGCGGGTGTTAGAAAGGTATAGGTGAAAGCAACCTTAAGTTCTTGGTTGAGAGAATTCCATCGCAGATGCTGTTAGGGATTCGAGATCAAGAAGGAGTATCAGCTTGTCGCCGGCTTTAGCAACGCCGCTTATGTACTTGTGGTCAAAAGTAGTAAGTGTAGGTGGTGTTGCTTCTATTGCATCATCTTCTAATTGAATAATTTCGTCAACAGCATCAACTGTCATACCGATATACATGGAATTTACGTTGACAATTAATATTTTTGAATCTTCTGTATTAATATCAGAAGTCGGAGTGTTAAATTTTTTCCTTAAGTTAAACAGGGTGTAAACCTTTCCTCTTAAATTTATTAATCCATCAATGTATTCCGGCGCATTGGGAACCTTAAATACAACCTGTGTGCGAATTATTTCCAATACACGTGCAATTTCTACTCCGAAGCTTTCGCCATTCAACTTGAATATAACGTATTGCTGAGACATACTAATCCCTCCATGTAAGTTTTTGTTGGTTGCATGTATTGAATTTATGTATGAACAATAAGTGTTTATGAGAACAAAGATGAAGTTTATATAGACTTTAGCAATACAACATAAAAGAACAAAAAAGAAGGGGAAATAAAATTGCCCTTAATAATATTATACCAAGTAATAGTGTTAAGGGCAATGAAAAGTTCAGGTATTATAAATTACTTATTTTGCAAAGATAATAGACGACAAACTACCCCAGTGTTTCTTCAACAGCGTTTCGTACTTGTTATAGAACATTTTTTTATGGCCTTCTTCCCACTCTGCAAGACTTTCAAGAAATTCTTTTGCCTGAACATCCTTTACTTCTTTTGCTGAGTTTTTATAAAACAGCGCAAAGTCATTTTCCATCAGATATGCCATTCTTATAATTGACAGATCCGATACTTCTTTATCATCTTCAGATAAAACATCTGAATTTGAAGAAATAATTGAGGGGTCAATAGATCTAAAACTATTATCTACTACCCATGAGATTGTTATAGGCGGTTCCTGATACTCAAGCTGTTCAAATTTTGTTTTCAGAACTTCAAAGTGATGTTTTTCCATTTGTGCGAGCTCATGGAATAAATTTCTAATCGATTCAGATTGAACCTTGTCCATATAATAAGTATAAAACTCCTCTGCATCTTTTTCCATTCGCATGGCAAATTTTATTATTTCTTTCACTTTATCCATTGATTTAACACCTCCAAATATATTAATGCCCTTATCCAAGGAGGTTTAATCGTATAAATTAAGATCTGTAGCTTCCGTTAATTTTCACATAGTCATAGGAGAAGTCGCAGGTCCAGATTCTATCACTGGAAGTTCCTTTTTTCAGATTAATCTTAATTTTGACTTCACTTTCTTTCAGAATTTGTTTTGCTTTAGTTTCATCAAATTTAAGAGCGGCACCATTCCTGCACACCATTAAATCACCTATGTAAATATCAACAAGATTTGGGTCGAAATCAGCTCCCGAATATCCTGCAGCTGTCAAAATACGCCCCCAGTTGGCATCTTCACCGAATATAGCTGTTTTCACAAGAGGTGACTTTGCAACAGAACTTACAACTTTATAAGCATCTGCAGCATCCATAGCACCGTCAACTATTACTTCGATAAGCTTGGTAGCACCTTCTCCATCTTTTGCGATCATTCTTGAGAGATTTGTGCAAACATATTCAAGTGCGGATTTGAAGGTCTTATACTCTATATCTTCCTTTAAAATTCCTGCATTATCTGCTTCACCGTTGGCTAGCATAATTACCATATCGCAGACGCTGGTGTCCCCATCTACTGACACTCTGTTAAAAGTATGACCTACTGTTTCCTTGAGCGCTTTATCCAGAAGGCCGCGTGAGATGTTTACATCCGTAGTAATTACGCCTATCATGGTAGCCATATTCGGGTGTATCATTCCTGAACCTTTTGCCATACCACCGATTCTGATCCTCTCACCCTGTATTTCTATCTCTACAGCAATTTCTTTAGATACAAGGTCAGTTGTCATTATAGCTTCGCATGCTTCGTGTCCACCGGACTGTGATAAAGCAGCAATAGAAGTTCTTATGCCAGAACGAACTTTAGGCATATTTAGAGGCAGACCGATTACGCCGGTAGATCCGATAAGCACATTTTCAACATCACATTGGAGAAGTTGAGCAGTAAGATCCGCTATTTCCTGAGCATCTTTCAGACCCTGTTCACCTATACAGGCATTTGCATTACCACTGTTGATCACAACCGCTTGGGCATAGCCGCTTTTTATGTGATTCATAGTTAACTGAAGGGAATGTCCTTTAACTACATTGGTAGTAAAAACGCCTGCTGCAACTGCAATATCATCCGAACTTACTATTGCCAAATCCTTCTTGTTGTTGTTCTTTAACCCACAGGCAACACCTGAAGCTTTGAAACCTTTAGGGGCAGTTACACCGCCATCTATAACATTTATCATTTTTTTCACTCCATTTTATTTTAATATCGTTTAAGTTGTATTATACATAAATAATTAGCTTCATTCAACGGGTTACGTAATTTTTTTCCAAAGGTTGAACGATATAGTGGTTGCAATTGAATTAAAAGGGCAATGTTATGACATATGTCTGTAGCCTGGTTGAAAAAAGGGTAATTAGACCTATTTATGTTTTGTGTAATGCGTAATATAATAATTGTGTAATATGCAAATTGCGTTTTTCTTTTACAACTGTATAGTTTTTGTTAAGCAGTTGTTCCCTTTAATTCCAGATAAAATCATTGAAATTAGAAAGTCTAGAGGTTATAATAGTGAAGATTCGTCACTTTATTCTCTAGTGTCTGGCAACAGTAATACTATCTAAAGCTGATGTTCCGTAGGTAATTTATTTTCAGATCAAGTGTAGTACAGACGGGTGAGTTACATCATAAATTATTAAGAAAGGTTTGACTTTTGTAGTATACGAACCGTCTATTTAAAAATATTTTGAGGTTGGACTGAACAAATAGTTTTGATAAATTAGTGTAAGGGGATGGTTAAATGTCTGAAGCTAGAAAGGTTGTAAAGAAACAAGAACTACCTTTGCTGCCTCTAAGAGGTCTTACAGTATTTCCCTATATGATCCTCCATTTTGATGTTGGCAGAGTAAAGTCAATAAAAGCGTTAGAAGAAGCAATGATAAATAATCAGCTTATTTTCCTGGTTACTCAGAGGGATGCAAAGAATGATTCACCAAATGCCGATGATATTTACAAAATTGGAACCATATCAAAGGTTAAGCAGCTTTTAAAGCTTCCAGGTGATACAATAAGGGTTTTGGTAGAAGGAATAAGCAGAGCTGAGATATCTGAGTTTACTCAGACAGAGCCGTTTTTTATGGCAGAAGTTGTAGAAAAAATTTATGTGGATGATGAGGATAGCAAGGTAGAAGTAGAAGCTTTAAAGAGAAGGGTTATATCAACGTTTGAAGAATATTCCAAGTTTAATAACAAGATTTCGCCTGAAACAGTTTTGTCGATAATGAGTGTTGATGACGCCGACCAGCTTTCAGATATTATAACTTCAAATCTGACACTAAAGGTGGAGCAGAAGCAGGAGATATTAAATGAGTTCCAACCTAAAGTTCGACTTGAAAGGCTTTTGGAGATTATAGTCAAAGAAATCGATATTATGCAGATTGAAAAGGATATAAATATTAAAGTCAGAAAACAGATGGACAAGATGCAAAAAGAGTATTATCTCAGGGAACAGCTAAAGGCTATACAAAATGAACTTGGTGATAAAGAAGGTATTACAGGCGAAGTTGAGGAGTATAAGAGAAAGCTTAAGGAAGGCAATTTCAATGAAGAAATAGAAAAGAAAGTATTGAAGGAATTGGACAGATTACTGAAGATGCCTTCAGGTTCGGCAGAGGGTTCGGTTATAAGGACTTATCTGGATTGGATATTTGACCTTCCGTGGAACAAAAAAACAGACGAAATAATTGATCTCGATAGAGCTGAGGCTATTTTGGACGAAGATCATTATGGGCTTGAAAAGGTCAAGGAAAGGATTATTGAATACCTTGCCATAAGGAAGCTGAAAAATGATTTAAAAGGACCAATTCTATGTCTTGTTGGACCTCCGGGGGTTGGTAAGACGTCGATAGCGAAGTCTATTGCCCGTGCTTTGAACAGAAATTATGTGAGAATGTCATTAGGTGGAGTAAGAGATGAAGCCGAGATAAGGGGGCATAGAAGAACCTATGTCGGAGCTATGCCAGGAAGGATTATTGCTGCCTTGAAACAGGCCGAATCAAAGAATCCCCTAGTTTTACTTGATGAAATAGATAAAATGAGCAACGATTTCAGAGGAGATCCCGCTTCTGCGATGCTTGAAGTGCTTGATGGTGAACAAAACTTTGCGTTCAGGGATCACTATATGGAGCTGCCTTTTGACTTGTCCGATGTTTTGTTCCTTACTACTGCAAACAGCCTTGATACTATTCCAAGACCTCTTTTGGACAGGATGGAGGTTATTTCACTTACCAGTTACACTGAAGAGGAAAAGGTTAATATATCTACAAAGTATCTTTTCCCAAAACAGATTGAGGCTCACGGACTGAAAAGAGAAAGTGTAAAAGTAGATGAGCATGCGGTCAGGGATATAATAAACTGTTATACCAGAGAAGCAGGGGTCAGGAACTTAGAAAGACAGATAGCAACAGTATGCAGAAAAGTAGCTAAAAAGCTTGTTTCTTCAAAACAGCAATCAATAAAGATTACGCCATCGAATTTGGAGAAATTTCTAGGTACCAAAAAGTTCAGATACGATAAAGCTAATGAAAAGGATGAGATCGGTATTGCAACAGGTCTGGCATGGACACCTGTTGGTGGGGATACGCTATCAATCGAAGTGAACCTCATGGAAGGTAATGGGAAATTGGAGTTGACAGGACAGCTCGGAGACGTAATGAAGGAGTCGGCAAGGGCTGCTATGAGCTTTATACGTTCTAAGGCTGAACAATATATGATTGAAAAGGATTTTTACAATAAGTACGATATTCATATACATGTACCGGAAGGAGCCATACCAAAGGATGGACCTTCAGCTGGTATAACACTTGCAACTGCAATGGTTTCAGCTTTGACTGGAATACCTGTAAAAAGAAATGTGGCTATGACAGGAGAAATTACTCTGAGAGGTCGTGTTCTTCCTATTGGAGGGCTTAAGGAAAAAGTTCTTGCTGCTCATAGAGCTGGTATTGATACTATCATCATTCCACTTGATAATAAGAAGGATCTTGAGGATATACCTGAAAATGTAAGGAAAAAAATAAAATTTGTTATAGCTGAAGGAATGGACACTGTTTTAAATACGGCTTTGGCAAAGACAAAAATAAAAAATCTGAAGAATGTACATGGAGATGAGAAGATTGCTATTGCAAAAAATCATTCACAGATCCATGAAGAAAACCAACCTATAATTGAACAGTAGTCTTGCTTAAAAAATAACGGGGCCATTTGGCCCCTCTTTGTTTTGTTAAGGAAATTATGTTTCTTAATTTTTTTGCCTGATTTAGTTTGGTTTGAGGCTTGAATTTTTAATGGTTATATTTGCACTATTCCACTTATGATCCCGTTTTCGACAGTTGAGAGTTTAAGAAAAACCGACACCACATATAAACACTGGGTTTGCCGGTTTTTTCTGTAAACGAAAATGTTGTATGTGTACACTATCTTAATATTTTTCTAATAATCCCGTTTAATTCCTTTGGCTTGTAATGAAGCCTGTCCAGATTTAGGGGTATTAGTTTAGTCA
>Ga0208826_1002709_pt1 | contig 12949 bp, 14 predicted proteins | sample AD_UKC115_MetaG_FD_184451 | JGI IMG/M metagenome (GOLD analysis project Ga0208826, IMG submission 184451) | Active sludge microbial communities of municipal wastewater-treating anaerobic digesters from Hong Kong - AD_UKC115_MetaG (SPAdes)... | ecosystem: Engineered > Bioreactor > Anaerobic >...
AAAAACTCATAATCTAAACTTGCAAACCCCGAGGAAACACTTTTTAAATCGTCAAAAAAATTATAGATAAGTTCGGCTAAAGGAAGCTCATACTCAAAAAAGAGAGTGTTTTCGTTAGGATATTCCATTTTTTTCAAAACAGCTCTTCTTTCTGTACATAGTTTAATAATCTGTCCCGAATATTTAGACGGACATACTATTTTGCAAAGTATCCAGGGCTCTTGGATTTCTTTTATAGAGGTGGGTTCCGGGAGATCAGCTGGGGATGTGATATAAATCTTCTCCCCTTTTGTGTTTATTATTTTGTACTTTACGGCCGGCGTTGTAGATATTAAATTCAAATCATATTCACGTTCAAGTCTTTCCTGAACAATTTCCGCATGTAAAAGTCCCAAAAATCCGCATCTAAAGCCGAATCCCAGCGCTGTATTATTCTCGGGCTCAAAAATGAGAGAGGCATCTGAAAGAGATAATTTTTCTAAAGCCTCTCTGAGTCGGGAAGATTTAGAATTTTCTATCGGATAAATAGATACAAAAACAAATGGTTTTATTTCCTTATACCCCGGAAGGGGAGAAGCGGGGTTGTCTTCCCACGTTAGTGTGTCTCCGACTTTTACCGCCCGTATGTCCTTAAGTCCTGTGGCGATATATCCTACTTCCCCTGTTGATAGTTCGTTGGTTTTTACTCTTTCTATTTTTGTAAAGCCAACTTCCTCCGGAATTGAAGATGCTTTTGTGGCTAAGAATTTAATCTCCCGTCCCTTTTTAAGTTGAAAATTCCCGTCAACCAATTTTATATTTGCGATAACACCCAGATATTCGTCGTAGGAGGAGTCAAATATTAAAGCTCTGGAGGGTTTTTCACTATCTCCGTTTGGAAACGGTATGTCGTTGATTATTTTTTCTAATAATTTTTCTACACCTTCTCCTGTTTTTCCTGAAACACACAATATGTCTTCTTTTTTAAAATTAAATGTTCGGGCAATATCAGATTTGAGTAATTCAATATCGCCGGTGGGTAAATCTATTTTATTTATTACGGGTATTATTTTTAGACCTGCTTCTAAAGCTTTGTAAAAATTGGAAATTGTTTGGGCTTGTATCCCTTGAGTTTTATCAACCAAAAGTACAGCGCCTTCACAGGCGGCTAAAGATCTTGAGACTTCGTATGAAAAATCAACGTGCCCGGGAGTGTCTATAAGATTTAGCTGATATCCCAAATAATTCATTCTTATGGCTTTAAGTTTTATAGTAATTCCTTTTTCTCTTTCCAAATCCATTGAGTCCAAAGTTTGTTCAATGATATTTCTTTTTTCTATAGTGTGAGTAATTTCTAAAAGTCTGTCCGCCAAAGTAGATTTGCCGTGATCTATATGAGCTATTATGCAGAAATTTCTGATGTTTTCCTGTTTCATGGAGTGATTATACAGTTTTCTGTTCGGTTGCGGTTAGGTCAACGGCCTCTGCTTCAATGTTATTTTTAGAGATTTTCATTTTCCCTAAAAGTTTGTAGAAAAGCTGGATTTCCTCTACTTTTAGCAGATGTGTCATTATCAAATATGTTGATAATCCAACTATTCCTGCCACTATTGTAAGGGCTAATAAATTTATTGTTCTTGTTGTATCAAAAACAAATTGATCCAGTAGTTTCATCGGGATGTAAAGCATTATTCCGGTTAAGGCGGTAGCCCAGCAAATTTTTGTAAACGGAATTAATAGTTTTTCCTTATTAAAACCGCCAACTTTTTTATTCAAAAATATCATTAAAAACAACGTATCAAGTATTGATGTAATAGTGTATGAAAAAGCTAAAGACCAAACTCCAAAATTTAGTTCCTTTACAAAAATTAAAGAGATGCAAACATTTGTTATAGCTGTAGCGATGTTTATTATTACCGGGGTTAGAGTATCTTTGAGCGCGTAAAAAGCTCGGGTTATTAAGTAGTTTGCACTCTGCGAAAAAATTGAGATGCTAAAGAAAGCCAGGGTTTGCGCCGTTCTGATTGTAGCCTCCCATGGAAAATTGCTTACTCCGTAGATAAGTCTTATTGCAGGTACCCTTAAAACTAATAGAATTGCGCTTACAGGCATTACCAAATACAGCATTTGTAAGAGCGAGGTTGAAAATGTTTCTTTGAATTTTTCTTTATCTTCGGGTGTAGATTGGGAAGAAAGAATAGGTAAGCTCGCGGCCGCCATTGATATACCAATTAAATTAACCGGAAAACCCTGCAGTTGATCAGCAAACCTTAAATAAATAACTGAAGAAGCGGAAATTAATATTGCCAAACTATTGTTTATGGTCTGGATTAAGTTGGCGATGAGCACACTTGTAATCCTTGGGGGTATTAATGAAAAAATCTTTCTGAAGTTTTTGTCGGAGAAGTTTATTTTTTTGGATAATTTGAAACCGGATTTTTTAAGAAGCGGTATTTGAATAGAGAAGTGAAGAACAGCGCCTAGCACTGTTCCCATCGCCGGTCCATAGATGCCGAATTTTTCAGATAAAAAAACTATTCCTAAGATCATCCCTATGTTGTAGAAAACCGGTGCCAGCGCGGGAATGAAAAAGTATTTAAAGGATTGCAGTACACTTGTTGATAAACTTCCCGCTACAAGAAAAATTTGTGAAACGAGCATTATTCTCATAAGATTAGATCCAAGAGTCACCTCTTCTCTTGCGAAGGTATATACAGAAAGAGCTTCTATAATTTGCGGGGAAAAAATAAATATTACGGCTCCGATTGTTATAAAAAAGAGAAATGTTGAGTTTATTATTGACGACGCTACTTGAAATGCCGAATCCTCATCTTTTGATAATAAACTTGTAAATATCGGAATAAACACAGTTGAAACCGCTCCGACTATTATCATGGAATATAATAAATTGGGGATTTTATCAGCTGTATAAAATATAGCCAGATCTTTTGATACCCCAAAATTAGAGGCTAAAAGTCTGGTTCTGACTAAACCTAATACGGCGCTTACGCCGCTTGCTACTGCTAATATAAACGCCGCTGATAATATTGTGTTCTGTGTTTTAAAAAGAAATTTGCTGAAATTTTTCGGCTCAAATTTTAATTTTATTTTCATTTCCTATTTTTTATACCTAGAATTAAGGCGGTTTAAATAATTGCTTTTTACTTTAGCGGTAGTTATGATATTATACAACCCGATTATGGCAAATACTAAGTCAGCAAAAAAGAATATTAGATCTTCTGCAAGAAAAAAGAAACATAATGATATGTGGGAGAAGAGATATAAAAATGTAAAAAAGTCTTTATCTGAGTCGATTGGTGCTAAAGAAGATTTCAAAATAATTTCAGAAAAGTTTACTCTACTGCAAAAATACTTAGACAAGGCAGTTAAGGAAAAAGTTATTCATAAAAACAAGGCAAATAGAGTAAAATCTAATTATGCTAGAAAAATTTCTGCCCTCGTTCCAAAAAAAGAAGAACGATCAGAAGCAAAAACTACAAAATCAAAAGAACCCGCAGAGCCCGCAAAAGTTTCAGGAACAACTAAACCTGCAAAACCCAGGAAGTCCTCGACAGGAAAAGCAAGAAGCTCAGGAAAAGAAGAAAAATGAAAAGGAAGAAAATTTAGCGCCCGGGTTCAATCTTATCTCTCAATTTCAAAATTTTTACGTTGTTCCTAAGTATGCTGAAAAGATTATATCCTTAATAAGAAAATTCATCGTAATTGTAAGTGTTGTATTTGGTGTTTTGTTAATATTTAATTTTGTTGTTTCATATGTTATTCAATTTCAAAAAAGTTGGCAGGAAGAATTAGTGCGGGAAATTGATAGTTATGCCGGGGTGGAAGAGAAGGCCAAACGTATAAGTGATAAAACCTTTTTGTATAAAAAATTTTCTAATGACAGAAAACTTTTATCTGAAAAATTAAACTACGTTTTAGATAATGTTGGTTACGATGTAACTCTTGAAGATGTACAAATGGATCATTTGGGTTTTGCGCTGTCTCTTTCGGGAAAATCTGCGCTGGATTTTACAAATTTAATAGTAAGATATTTAGAAGGGGATATGTTGTCTGAAATTGTCATAGTTTCAGCTAATTTTGATAAGTCAGAAAATGACTTTAATGTAAAAATAGACGGAGTATTCAAATGAAAGAAAAAAAGGAAGAAATAATTAATTTTCTAAAAAGAACCCTCTCTAACGAAGCTTTGTCAGTTAAGATTTACATTGTTTGGGGCATTTTGACATTATTAGTGTTTGGTATTTTTGGACTTTACCCGGTGTCTAAAATTTTTGTTTCAAATGTTAAACTGCTCGATGATTTGTATACCAATAATTTGAAGCTTGAAAAGAAAATAGAAGATTTGAAATCGGCAAAAGAAAAGGTAGACATTGTTGGGGAGGATGCTGATATTTTGGATAATTTCCTTCCGGATGAGTTTTTAGCGCAAAACTATCTTGTAGATTTTTCACTTTTGGCGGGAGAAGCGGGGTATGCGTTAGATGGGGTTAAGTTTGAAGAAGTAGAGGGATCTGAAGTTGTTGTGTCTCTAAATTTATCAGGTAAAGGAGATTTGAAATATTTTGTAAAAAGTTTAGAGGAATCAAGAAGACTCAACGAAATCATTGATATAAAATACTCAGTACGGGATCGGGAAGATTCAGTTAATATAGGTGTGAAGTCTTTTATTGTGGGGGAAAAATGAAAAATTTCTTAACCGCTTTAGGATTATTTTTAGTAGTTTTACTTATATGGTTGCTCATTGGCGCGACAAAATTTGATAGGAATATTTTTCTTCCTTCTTCAGTACTTGACAAAGCGGCTCCTCTAAATGTTAATATTGATATAGAGTTCATTAAAAGTTTAAAGAACCCTGCCTATGGATCAAACGGACAATAGCAGTTACAGCGTTAAAAGTCAGACCACAAAAGGATTAAGTACCTTTGTGTTGACGCTGTCTATATCCCTCATTGTTTTTAGCGTTATTTATTATTTAATGACTGTAAAAACTAATCAGCAAGATGAGTTTTCATCCTCTGATATTTCATTAGAGACCAATTCTGTTGGAGTAGGGGTTTTATCTAGCGAGGATACTGGCAGTAGCGGTGAGAGCGATAAATTTGTTGATGCAAGCAAGTCTGTTTTTGGAGATATAGCAAGGGTTTCTCCCGACACTTCTTCAAGACAGGTTTTAGCGGGATCTACTTCTGCTCCTTCGGGTGATTATAGCGGGGAGTACGTGGAAGATACTGCGGTTACTAGTGATGTTAGCCAAACCACATCCGGAAATTTGGAAACCGGAGTGACTAGTATAACGATTGGTTTAATGCTCTCAATGTCATTTTTTATATTCGCGATGCTCTTTTTGTACAAAAACCCGCGAAAAATAGCTTTAGACTCATTTGAGAAGAAGTCAACTAAAAACTTGTAAATATAGTTTTCAGAAAGTTTTAATCCACTAAAATTGCTTTCACCAAAAGCCGCTTTGTTTTTGTTCCTGCCGGCCAGCATGTCATTAAAGTTACTGTTGATTCGTTAAGATATTTTGGTCTCCAGATTTCAAGGGGGTTCACTTCGTTTGGAAAAAGGGTTTCTTTTTCTTTTACTTCATAAACCATCTCTTTACCCTTGTAGTTGATGGAAAACTTGTCTCCGGCTTCTAGATCTCCCAAAGTTGAAAATATGGTTTTATAGTTTTTTGGGTTAAAAAACCATGGAAGTACTGAATGTCCGTAAATAAACGCATTTCCCGGTTCTCCCGGTAAAGAGGATCCTTTGTAGTGTCCTAAAAATTCATCAGGGCTTGGACCGTCAAATTCGCTTTTGACCAAGGCATTGGTAATGTTAAGTTTTGGTATTGTGATATAAAAATACTCCGGAATGCTGTCTTCTTTTTCAACATACTGCGTGTTTTCTTTTATTTCCTGAAAATCAAAGTTTTTAAATCCCGTTGCCACTCCAAGAACCGTTTGCTCCATCGGCTTTATTACCTTATCCTGAGTTTTGAAAAAAATTAAGGGTAAGACCACCTGAGTTCCGAGTACCACAAACCCAAGCCCCATAAGCAATCCCGAAAGTATTCTAGTTTTAAAGAAAAAAGGAAGATTTACCGTTTTGTATATCGGATCAGATGATTTGTCTTTTATATAAATTTTTTTGTCTGACATTTTTACAATTTATTTAAGAATTTAGTACGGTCTCTATTGTTGTTGGAATTAATAAGTCTTCGTCTATTTCGCTTAGTTTTGACTCCATGTCTATTTCTCTTAATTTTTCAAACAACTCTGCTATTTGTTCTTGGGAAAACAATTTTGATTGTGAATATGCTTTTCTTTTTACAAAATTGGACATTTTTTGATACGAGGGCGACTCAAATTTTGCAGATGCTATCGTTCTTAATCCGTAGTTTAGCATAGAAAAAATTTCAAAGGGTGACACATCGTCTTTTAAAAGTTTTGACAACTCCTGGTAAGCTTTTCCTCTTTGTTTGTAAAAGACTGCATCTACGAAATTAAATATGTTGCTTTGAGGAGCAATTTCATTAAGATTTAATTTAGCTTTTAGATTTTTTATATTTTTTATAAAAATATTACTTTTTGGAAGTTCTTTTTCCGACAATATTATCAAAGTAGTGTCTTTTGGTATTTTTTCCATCTTTTCAATAAAAGAGGATAGATCCATTCTTCCGGCATCCGATATATCTAAAACTATAAAAGGAGGGTTTCCAAAAAGATCTCTTGAACAGCTTTTTTCCAGTAGTTGTGTGGGAGTAATTTCAGATATTTTTAATTCTAACCTTGATTCCAAACCCATTTTTTTCTGTTGATTTTGTATTAATAGCCGGGATTTTGAAACATCGTCTCCGTGAACTATGTATATCATGCAAACATTTTAACTTAAAAAAGGAATTTATATAAGGTGCGTGATTATTATTTACCTTCAAATAGATATTTTTGTACGTAGGCGTGGATTTGTGAGTAATCTCCGGTTTGAGGCACTAAAACCCAATTTTTTCCATATAAAGTTCCATCAGTCGGATGGTATAACAAACCTCCTGTATCCGGATTGTCGCTATTATCAATCACTATTGATTTTACTTTTTCAAAATCAAGCTTTTGAGATAGTTGATATAAACTTTGAATTACTTGAAAATCTATGTCGGTTTCAACATTATTTACATATTGATTATAAAGTTCTTTAAGCTTAGGAATATTCGTTAATGTTTTAAGTGATAAAGCTTTGTTTTTTACTGCCAGTATTACATTTTGTTGTCTTTTAGATCTTGCAAAATCAGTTCCTTCACCATTATCGCCGTGTCTGGAACGGGCATATTTAAGGGCGGTTTTTCCGTCCATTGATTGTAATCCCTGTTCAAATTTTATTGTTTCATATCTGCATGGAAAAACTGCCAGAACATTTATTTCCTCTCCCGCTTCTTTAATTATTTTATCCGCTTCTTCCTGTGTTTTTCCGCATGTATCAGCTTCTTTTCCCTCAATAGGGTAGGCATAGTCCGTAAAAGATTTTTCCACATTTATTTCTATCCCACCGAGCGTGTCTATTATGTTTTCAAATAAATCGAATGTTACCATGACATAGTAATGGATAGGAATTCCTACAACTATTTCCATTTGCTTTTTTAGCTCCTCAATCCCGGCGTTTGCATATACTTCGTTGATTTTTGATGAATAAGTATATCCGTTTTCAAGTGTATAGTTGCTGATCCAAAGATCCCGAGGCAGGGAAATAAGCACTACGTCATTGTCAACATTTCCTATAGAAGCGACTAAAATTGTATCCGTTAGGGAATTCCTCCCGCTTTCAGAACCGAGATTTCTTTTATCAGAGCCAAGAATTAAAATGTTTGTTCTCCCGTCCGTTTGTTTTATATCTATTTTTTCTGTACCGCCAACAATGGATATAGGACTAAACTCCTTTTTTATTCTGTCCTTGAGAAAAAAGAAAAGAACCCCAACTGTGATAATTACGGCGAATAATATAAAAGGCCTGGCTAAACCCCTGCTTTTGGTGTTTTTTTTCAAAAGTTCTTTTTGTTTTGATATGTCAGTATATTTCATTTAAAGTTTTAAAAAACGTAGGGAAACTTTAATCCTGAACGTAATAACGAATTATAGCGGCAAAAATTTCCGAATCAAGACTTGCGTTTCCCGCCAAAACTCCGTTTAGTCCGTTAATTTTTGAGATTGAAGAGGCGTTTTTTTCATTGACTGACCCGCCGTATATTAGCTTCGCTTCGGGCGGTATCATTTTTCTTATTTCATTGGTAATAGCGGAAATTTTTTCCGGATCTTCCGCATGATAAACTCCGTTCGTTGATATATTTTGGGGATCTTCCCAGGCCATTATGCACCCCTCTTTGTAAAGTTTTATTAAATCTGCCGGATTTATGAAGCATATTATCGGAGTTATGTTTTCCTTCAGACACACGTCTCTTTTTCTTGCGACCACTTCAATCGGTTCCTGTCTTTCGCTGTGTCCGATGATTGCATATCTGCAGAAACTTTTTATTTGAAATGCTCCCGTTTCTCCCGTGTGGGGACCTCTGTCAAAAGGGGAGACATCTTGTACTCCAATTTCTACTCCCATTTTTTGGGAAATTTCGTGCATTGCGGGAACGAATATTAAAGAAGGGCAGAGAATTATTTTAGGCCATCTTTCTTCGGAAATTTTTTTCTTTTTCCAATCTTTTTTTATTTTTTTGTAGTATCTGCTAAAAGGTCCGACCCAGTCGGCGAGGTCTTTTGAGTCCATATTCATTTTCCAATTTGCGATTACATATTTCATATTTTTTTAATTGTTTGTTCCACAAGAGTAGGAAGATTTTCTATGTCTTCGTGGGTGTATTCGTATCCCAGCGAATTTAAACATGAAAAAACCGTTCCTATGTCTGTGTATATTTTATCTGCATATTGACAGGCGACAAGACTATTTAACAAGATATTTCCTCCTATTTCTCCAATTTTGGATTTCCCACACCCCATCGGACAACCCGAGCATGAAGGATAACCGCCCATTTCAACGCTAAGCTCATCTTTTCGATTGAGTATTTCTTCATATAAATTTTTGTATTCGTCAAAGTCTTTAGGGGAATATACTTCTGTTCCTGTGATTGATAATCCTTTTATGTTTTTTTCAATAAATTTTTTTTCTAAATAGTTTTCCGGAGTAGTGAAGTATTGGTCTGAAATTACTTTTTCCCCATCAAATTCTATTACAGTTCTTTTTCCCGGGAGGCCTAAGGATTCTAGGTCCGTACTGCCTTCTTTTAAAAAGGCATCTGAGTTTTGAATTTCTATTACAGTTTCTTCTTTTGCCGTTCCATGAATTACTATTGAATCCAACCCCGCGAATTTTATTCTTGTTGATATGCTTCCTCCTAAGTAAATATCTTCCACAGCCCCATCGTTGATTAAAACAATTGATGCTTTTGATACAAACGGAAAGAATCCATTAAGAGGCCCTGTGGATATGATTAGAGGGTTTTTTTCCGAATACATTTCCAGTAGTTTTAGCCCCAGTCCCGTGCCTCCAAAATAGTTGTTTAGATCTGTGAAGCTTTTCGTTTCAGCTTTCTGTGCTTCTAAATCTATATCTAATATTTTTTTTACTGTAGTATTAATCATTTTGTAAATTTTCCTCGATCATAAACCTTTTTTTTCGTTCTATATCTTCTTCTTGCTCGGCGCTTTTTTCGTGTTTTTGATCTTTGCCATCTACCAAATCCTGTTCGATTAAAACTTCAAAAACTTTACGTGGGCAAACTGACGATATTTTCTCTATATCTAAGATATTAATTCTTGGGTCTATTTCTAATTCAAACTCTACATTTTGTTTTCCTTCGGACTTTTTTCTAAAAACTCTAACGAGAGATTCTTCCATCCCGACTTTTTTTAATTGTCTTTGCGCTTCAAAGACGCACATTTCACACCCGATGCATTTTTCCGGTTGCGTGGGTTTTAATATTTTTGGCATTGTTCCAAAGCTTCTATCCCGGGAAGCGTTTCTTTTGTTAGAAATTCAAGCATTGCGCTTCCGCCCCCGGATACGAAACTGAATTTGTTTAATAATCCTAATTTATTTATTGCCGCAACGGTGTCTCCTCCTCCGATGATGGAGTAGAGTTTGTTGTTTTGGGTAAGTTCCGCTACTTTTTCCGCTATCACTTTTGTTCCGGAAATATATTTTTCTTCTTCATACATTCCTAAAGGTCCGGCCCACAAAATTGTTTTGGATTTTTCAATTATTTCTGTAAATTTCTGCCTTGTTTTTTCATTTATGTCTTTCGAAGATGTGTCTATGTTATCAGATAATATTAGGTTTTGAGTAATTTCTTTACTCCAGTTTGCTGAAAGAAGAGAACTTAACATTATGTAATCTGCGGTTTCCTGAAATTTTTCTATTACGGGAAGTTTGCTTTCTAGTTTTGAGCCCCCAATTATAACTGATAAAGGTCTTTCGGGATTTTCGGTTACTTTTTTAAGATTGGATATTTCTCTTTGGAGTGCAATTCCGGCAAAAGACGGGAGAAATTTTGTTATCCCGGTGATTGAGGCGTGATTTCTATGGCAGGTGGCAAAACTATCATTGACATAGATTTGGCCTTTTGATGCTAATTCTTTTGCAAATTCCTCATCATTTTCTTCTTCTCTTGGATCAAATCTTAGATTTTCCAAAAGTTCAAAATTTCCTTCGCCTAAGTTTTTGTTGAAGTAGGGGAGAAGTTTTTTTGTGCTTATTTCAGGTAAAAAAACGCCGTCGGGTCTGCCGATATGCCCCGCAATTATTGGAAACCCGCCCTTTTCTATTATGTATTTTAGCGTTGGAAGAGAAGAATCGAGTCTAAAAGTTTCTTCTATGACGCCTTTTTTTATGGGAACATCAAGATCGCACCTTACGAGTACTTTTGTGCCTTTATTTATAGGAGCTTCGGACAGCGGTTTTATGTTCATGAGGATATTTTAGCACGTTGCCGCCCGGGCCGTGCCTTGGCCGGGCTCAGCCCGACCTACGCCATCATTAAGGCCATTTCGACGAGTCTGCAGCTGTATCCCCACTCATTGTCGTACCAGGCAAAAACTTTTACTAAGTTTCCGTCTATTACTTTTGTCATTGATAAGTCAACAATAGCGGAGTAGGGATCTCCGATTATATCTGAGGAAACAAGCGGTTCGTAGGTTGTTTTTATGACATCTTTGTATTTGGGATTTTTTGCAGATTCTTCAAAAACTTTGTTAACCTCTTCTTTTGTGGTGTTTTTTTCAACTAGAGCTGTAATATCTGCGATAGAGCCAGTGATTATGGGAACTCTTAAAGCTGTTCCGTCAAACTTTCCTTTTAATTGAGGAAGAACTTCTGTAGTTGCATCCGCGGCCCCCGTTGTTGTTGGGATTATATTGTATCCGGAAGAACGTGCTCTTCTTAAATCTACTTTTTCTCCGGCCGGGGGGCTGTCAACGACATTTTGATTGTTTGTAATTGCGTGAATAGTGCTCATTCCCGCTTTTATTATTTTAAAATTGGAGTCCAAAACATCTAGGACAGGGGAGATGCAGTTTGTTGTGCAAGAGGCGTTTGATATTGCGTTTTGTCCCAAGTATTGAGATTCGTTAACTCCCTTCATAAAGGTTTGGATTGTGCCACCTTTGACCGGTGCGGAGATAATTACTTTTCTTGCCCCTGCTCTTATATGTGCAAGTGAGGTATCGTCTTTTACAAATTTTCCGGTACATTCAAGAACAACATCTATACCTAATTTTTTCCACGGAAGTTTTTCGGGATCCTTTTCGGATAAGATGATGGTTTTTTTGCCTTCGACAACCAGATAGTTTTCTGTTCCTTTTTTATCAAAAAAATCTTTTTCACCTTTGTTATCTTCAAGATTTATTCTTTTTCCGTCTTCTTCCAGCCAAATTTCCTTATCGTAAGTTCCGTAAACGGTATCGTATTTTAAAAGATGCGCTAAAACACGGGGGTTTGTGAGATCATTTATAGCTACTACATCAATATTTTTTTCAAAAGCAATTCTGAAGGAAGACCTTCCAATTCTTCCGAATCCATTTATAGCTATTCGGGCAGTTTTATTTTCCATATTCTTAATGATACCTTAAGAAAGGTGCGAATCAAGCCAGGTTTTTACCATTTCTTTTGGCATTGCTCCGACTTTTCTATCAATTTCTTTTTCGTCCTTTAAGAGAACAAATGTCGGTATGCTCATGATTCCAAAGTCTGATGCGAGATCGCTTTCGGACTCAACATCAACTCTTTGAAATTCTATTTTTCCGGTGTAATCACCTTCTAACTCTTCAAATATGGGGGTCATTATTTTGCAAGGACCGCACCAATCTGCATAAAAATCTAGTAGTTTTAGCATATGTTTTTTGACTTCCTCCGGGCTCAGCCCGTGCCGGGCTGAGCCCGGGGTTTCGGAATTTTGTACAACATTGTATATGATAGCATATTTCGGACTGAGCCCGGAGTAGCATGGCCCGGTGGTATAATTTAAACGTGGAAAAAAACAAAAATATATTTCCCCTTATTGTCATACTTGTTGTAGTAGTGGTTCTCGTCGGAGGAGCATATTGGTTTGGAAAAAATATTATGCAGGATAGTGCTTTTGTAGATGTACGGGAAGTTTCCGATGACGGAACTAGGGAAGGTAAAGAAGATACTAAAAGTTCAGGAGAAGGGGGTTTAACCGGAGAGGGTAGCGCCTCTGCCGAAGAATCTTCTGCTTCATACTCCGCCACCTCCGGTTCCTTTTCCTTTTCCGCGCCTGCTGCTTCGTTCATCGCTTCCGAGGAATCCGATGAGAGTGTGATAGAAACTCTAAAACTCCTTTTTGCGCAAAAATACGAAAAGAGATTAGATGATGTTTTCGTGACCATTTCAAAAAGAGAGGGGAATTATCTTGTTGGTGGTGTCAAATTCGCAGGAGAAGAAACCGAAGCTT
>Ga0208826_1002710_pt1 | contig 12948 bp, 7 predicted proteins | sample AD_UKC115_MetaG_FD_184451 | JGI IMG/M metagenome (GOLD analysis project Ga0208826, IMG submission 184451) | Active sludge microbial communities of municipal wastewater-treating anaerobic digesters from Hong Kong - AD_UKC115_MetaG (SPAdes)... | ecosystem: Engineered > Bioreactor > Anaerobic >...
CGGATCGGCGCGCATTTCATTCCGGACGGATGAACCGACCACGGCTACAGTTTCGTATGGCATCGATTGCGCCACCCCCACAAGGAAGGTGCAGGATGCAACGCTCACGAAACAACATAGAGTGACAATGGGGAGTTTGGCCCAGGACACCCTCTATAATGCGCGAATTAAGGTGCAGGATTCCGTCGGGAATTTCAGCCTCAGCGCATGCGTTCCGTTCAAGACGGAGAAGAAGGTTTGCGGCCAAACCTATAATTTGGAATCAGGCACGCCCGCAGTGTTTTCGCATCAAGCCGCGCTGGGCAGCGACAGTTGGGCTGTGGCCGAATCGCCCTATGCTCATTCTCCCTCGCATGCCTGGTTCTGTCCCAATCCCGCCACGCCGACGGATTCATGGCTGACGTTTGCCTCCTCCAGTCAGATATTGCCCCGCGCAAGCCTCGTCTTCTGGCATACCTTCGGCCTGGATGCTGATTATGATGGCGCGGTGCTGGAATACAGCCTTAACGGCGGAGCAAGTTGGAATGATTTGGGGCCATTTATCACGCAGGGCGGATACAATAGCCTCCTGCGCGCCACAGCCAGCAATCCCTTGTCCGGGCGGCGGGCATGGAGCGGCAAGGCCATGGACGCCATGACGCGCGTGGAAGTTAATCTTGCTTCCTTCGCAGGAAAGAACATGACCTTTCGCTTCCGCATGGGCTGCGACAATTACCAGGGCGGCGAGGGCTGGCTCATTGATGACGTGCGCTTGTGCTCGTCGCTGGGATCGCGCGGCGTGGTGCAACTGAATGCCGCTAAGTATCGGCGCGGCGAAAACGTAATGATTTATCTCAGCGACCTCGATCTGGCCGGCCAGACCACCGCGTTTGCCCAAGTGATGTCCTCTTCCGAGGCATCCGGCGAGATGCTGTCGATGACGGCCTTGGGCTCAGGTCATTTTATGGCATCCGTCCCGCTCGTGAATAACCCTGCCAGCAACGATGGCGCACTAGGGGTCAGTGATGGCGATGTCATTTCCGTTGTCTATCAGGATCAGGATGACGGCACCGGAACGCCCAACCTGGCCAGCGCCACGGCCATTGTGGATGCCCGCTGCGCCACGGTTTCGCAATGCGAGGCGACCACGATCACCAGCCGCGCGGCTTATGTGACGGTTAAGACCGATGAACCCGCACACATCGGGCTGCTCATCTCTTCCGCCAAGGACAAGAAGCAATGGACGATCAACAGCCCGGCGGCCACGACCGAATTTAAAACATTGCTTACGGATTTAACTCCGTGCTCATTGCATAGCGTCAACGTCATCACCACGGATACACTGGGCAATGCGTGCACGATGGATCGCTTGCCGGCGCATTTTGTGACGCCCGATGATCAACTGATTCTATTCGAAGATGCCGAAGGCGTGACAACGCTCGTGCATGGGGCGAATTCCGGCATTGATGATTGGGCGCAGAGTGTGGATGCTAACGCGCGAAGTCCGGTTCGCTCCTGGCAGGTTTCTGACCCTCAACAACTGAGCGACAAATACTTGCGCACGCAGCCTTTCACGATTCAGCCAGGCGACATGCTGACGTTCTGGCATACGTATCAATTTGAGATGGCGGGAAAAGCTTACTTCGATGGCGGTGTAGTCGAAATCTCAACGGATGGCGTGAATTGGGAAGATTTAGAGCGCGGATTCGCTTATGACACGGCTTATGATGGGGCGCTTTCGACCGTCTTTGATAATCCGCTGGGCGGGCGGCGCGCCTTTACCGGCGGTAAAATTGGAACGATGAAGCCGGCGTTTGTGAAACTAGACCGCTGGGCAGGGGCCAACCGCATGATCCGCTGGCGCGTTGTGACGGACAGTTCGGGCAGCGATGTCGGCTGGCATATCGACGATGTGCGCATCGTGCACCAGCAATCCTGCGGCACGTATTCCAATGGCGTAAAGAGCGGGCACTGGCGTTTATATGATTAATGAGATAACAAAAAATAAGATCATATTATGCCCCATCTGCGCTGCGAACCGCGTGCGGCAATGCTTTGTCAAGCAAGGCATTGCCGTGCTCGCTTGTGAAGAATGCACCGTGCGCTTTTGGCAGCCAAAGGAAACAGAAGCCGTCGCAGATATTTACAATGAAAATTACTTCGTCGGCGAAGAAACGGCCAATGGTTATAACAATTACCTGATGCTGGAACCGGGATTGCGCAAAACATTTCGCAAACGGCTGCAACGCATTCAGGCGATGGGCGCGCCGGGAAAGAAGTTGCTCGAAGTGGGCTGCGGCACCGGCTTTTTTCTGGATGAAGCGCGCAAGGCGGGGTTTGAAGTCATAGGCGTGGAATTGTCAGGCTTCGGCGCGAAATATGCGCAGGAGAAGCTTAGATTGAATGTCAAACAGGGCAAGCTGCTTGAGCAGAATTTCGCATCACAAAGCTTTGATGTGGTGTGCATGTGGGATGTCCTTGAGCATCTACCTGATCCGTTGGCGGACATGAAAGAAGTGCGGAGACTGCTCAAACCCGGCGGCAAACTCCTGCTCAGCACCGGAAATGCGCAAAGCGCCATGGCGAAATTAAGTGGCGCAAATTGGCACTTATATACCCTGCCGGAACACTTATTTTTCTTCACGCCTTACAGCGTCGAGGCTTTGTTGAAAAAGGCAGGATTTTCTGTAATAAAGATTTCCCATCCCGCCCTGCATCTGCCCATCAGTTACTTGGCCGAACGCTTGCGCAAAACCTTGCATTTGCCCACGGGATTCCTAATAAGAATACCTTGGATTGTGCCGGTGAATTTATTTGATGTCATGACGGTGGAGGCCAGGGCCAATGAATAAATTTCTGCCAATGCTTGTGCTGATTCTGTTATGTGGATGCCCGCGCACTTCATCAAATGAGACCTCATCTAATAATTTTGTCGCTAACGCTTCATTTTCAGGGAAGGATGAGTCAGGCAGGCCTCTTCAATTCGCCGGCTATTCACCTTCCGGCGCACTGCAGGTGAAAGCTCATAATGGCATTATAACCGTTAGCAAAGTTGCCGATGGTACTTTGTCATTGATGTATCCAACACAGGTAGTTCCCATTCGGCCCAATAAAAGGTATCGCATCAGCGTGGAAATCAGCACCGAAAAGCTTATAAGCTATGTGTTCCCTGAGGCGCAAATCGTGGCTTTGAGGGCACATCGCAACGAGCCAGTGGAACTAGTCCCTGGAAAACGTATTCCTTCGAAATCAGCACTCCTGAAAAGGCTTCCTCGCTGATTGTGACGTTCGGCCGTTCGTATGATTTTGAAACAGGAACTTTTTTCTTGCGCAATCCCCAGGTGACCTCAATATCATGAAATGGACACGCTTGATTTATCTTTTTATCTTTTATCCATTGGCACTTGCACTTTTGGTGCTACTGGTGCAACGCGTTTCCGCAGTAATTATTGGCAATTTTCACATGCTTCCACAAGGCGATGACTCTTGGTGGAATGCTTATGCCGTTAATGACAGTATTCATAACATATTTCATTCGCGTTTTGCGACACGGCCACGCTTTTTTGTAAATACAATGGTGCAACTGGGGTGGCAGACTTGGCCCAATGCCGATATGATTTTTATGGTGCTGATGATAACAGGCAATATCTTGCTGCTCGTTTCTATCTTTCTTGCCACATCGGCAAGTTCAGGGGCATTGGCCGCAGTAATAGCATGCATTTTTCTCCTCAGCAGCACGATTTATTCTTACATTTTCTTCCAGCGCTCCGTGTATCTTTATACGCTATGGGCGGCAGCATTTTGTATGGCTGCTGTAGCCGCTGTTGCCCTGGGTCGTTTGCGCAAGTCCAGAATATGGCAAAGGTCTTTTGCGATAATAGCTCTCCTGTTCTTGGTATTAGCGGCAACCTGTCGCGAGTCAATGTACTTTGCCATTCCCGGATTGATTCTCTTTTTTGCTTATCCTTATTTTTTGCAAATCGCAAAAAAACTTAGCTGGCCTCAGCGAATTCTTATGGCTACGGCGGCAACCCTGCTCTTATTTGCCGCATTGCTGGTTGTTCCCTTTTTGCGCAATGCCGTTTTAAGATTTTTTCATGGCAAGAGCGACATTATTGATTTTGGCGCGATTGCTCCGAATGTGGCAACAGTGGGGCAGGACTTCGCAATCATTTTTTTGGTATTAAGTTTTACCTTATCGGGCTTTCTTTGGGCCGCGAAAAAATGGCTGATCCCCTTTGCTTTTCTTTTAATGATTACTGCCGCCATGGCTCTCTTTTATGCATATGGGCATGGTGATACTTTTTTATTAGGCAAGTATCTCTTTGTATTGGGCACGTTATTTTGTCTACCGATTATTTTTTTTATTTTCGCACCCCGCCAGCATCCCGCAGCTCTGCTTGCTATAATAATGCTGCCGAATTTTGCTTTAAGTCTCTTGGTTCGCGGTTGTTCTTATTATTTCTTCGAAGCCATCGTGTTGGGAGTTTCCATGTGCGCTTGCCTTTTAGTCGAAATCTGGCGCGAAGGGAGGAATTGCAAGGTTCTGTCGATGGCATCGTTTTTTAGCATATTTATCCTATCCCCGTATATATGGAAATGGGGGAAGGAAATTCATGCGCAAAACCGCTGGATACGTGATGAAAAGGCATGGCGCCAGGGATTGCCACAGCGCGAATTGGATGCATTTGCAAATCGCCCTCATCCAACATGGGAGTATGTTCTATCTCCGGAAATGGGCAAGAATGATTATAACTATTCCTATTGGTACTATTCTGTTGCCGCAGTTGCTGCCGTGCGTGCAGGTCATACAATGGACCACCATCTTCCATCTTATTCTACCTCTGATTTCGTCATTCCATTCCCGCACGGCCAACTTGGACGTTTTTGCCTGGTGAAAAAGGATGAGAAGGTCGCGGATGGAGGCAAAACATTTGAGGCCACTTTTCACCGCGATCAGATTCTTATTGGGGCACGGCTCAAGAATAATGATAAGAATAATTTGTATAACATCGGCAAGAAAATTGGTCAGGGTGCGTCCGATCTTTCTCGATTCATTCCCGTGACGCCCGGGCGTCAATATATGCTGGGCTTTACTATTGAACCCGAGGAGGACGCCTCCAACGCTATGGTCATGGCAACCCCATTGCCGGGTGCACAACTGAATTGGGAGTTTCCCATTTCATTACAAAAGGGGAAGCGGCGTTTATTTTATACGTATATCTCTCCGTATTTCTGTAACACTGTCCTGATAGAGCCAAATCCTATAGTGCTGGAGAATAATAAACCCCGCAAAGCAAAATGCCTAATCACGAATATCTTTTTCGTTGATGTGACCGTTTTTTCAACAAGCGAACAACTCAACATGGCGCAGGAGTGCCGACTGGGCATGCTATGGAACGATTAGACATCGTAGTCCCTGCCTATAATGAGGAGAATAATATTCCTCTGCTGATCGAACAACTGCAGATGGTGTTTGCATCACATGCAATCGACTGGCAGGTCTGCTTTGTCGATGATGGAAGCAAGGATCAAACCTGGGTTATAATTCAACGCATGGCATCGCAAAATCCTCGTATTCATGGTCTTCGTCTCAGCCGCAATTTTGGCCATCAGTCGGGCATTCTCGCCGGTATGGAATGGTCAACCGGCGATTATGTGCTAAGCATGGATTGCGACTTGCAGCATCCGCCTGAGGTTATTCCCTGTATGCTCGAAAAAATACGTCAAGGCCATGATATTGTCGTCGCTACTCGGCAGGAACAGAAAGTAACTTATTTTAAAAAATATACAAGTGATTTTTTTTATCGTTTATTTAATGTATTAGCCGATACGCGTCTGGCGCCGAATGCGGCGGATTTCCGGCTGGTTTCGCGCAAAGTGCGCGACGGTTTGCTTCGACTGGAGGAACGCGATATGTTTTTGCGCGGGATGGTGTCGTGGATAGGATATGACATTGGTTATGTGACTTACGATCAACCCGATCGTCAGCACGGGAGTTCCAGTTACACCTTGCAAAAAATGCTGCGCCTGGCCAAGAACGGCATTGTTTCCTTTTCTTCCCGCCCGCTTTATATTGCCTTTCTGCTGGGAATTGCCTTTATTCTGGCCTCGCTGGCATACGGATTTTTTATCCTGATGGCTTTCCTCATGCATTTGCCCATGGGCAAGGGATGGCCGTCGCTTATTCTCTTTGTCATGGCTTCCTCGGGCATTCAATTGTTATGTATTGGAATTCTGAGTGTTTATGTGGCATCCATTTATAAGGAAGTGAAACATCGCCCGCATTACATGGTGCGCGACAAGACGGATAAATAACTATGGCTACTTCTTATAATAGTTTGCGTGAATTTGTGGACGATCTGGAGCGGCAAGGCGAACTCGTGCGCATCTCCGCCGAAGTGGATCCCCATCTGGAGATCACCGAGATTGCCGACCGCGTGATGAAAATGCCCGGCGGGGGCAAGGCATTATTATTCGAGCATCCTAAAGAGTCTCATATTCCTTTGCTCATCAATGCCATGGGGTCAATGAAGCGCATGCAAATGGCGCTGGGCGTGCAGCGCTTTTCCGAAATTTCCGAGGAATATCTTGGCATGGTTGACCCCGGCGGCGCCAAGTCGCTGATGGATAAGTTGAAGTTATTGGGTAAGCTAAAGGGGCTGCAGGATGCGATGCCGCGCGAAGTAAGTTCCGCCCCGTGCCAGGAAGTCATCCTGCCGGAGCCTTCGTTCGCGCCATTCCCCATCATGACATGCTGGCCGGGCGACGGCGGGCCTTATATTACTCTGCCGATGGTGTTTACGCGCGACCCCGAAACCGGCATGCGCAATTGCGGCATGTATCGCATGCAGATTTTTGATGAGCGCACCTGCGGCATGCACTGGCATATCCATAAGGGAGGCGCGGAGCATTATCGCCGCGCCGCGCGTAACAACCGTCGCATGGATGTGGCCGTCGCGGTGGGATGCGATCCGGCCGTCGTTTTCTCCGCGATGGCGCCGCTGCCGCCTGATTTGGATGAAATGATTCTCGCTGGCCTCATTCGCAAACGCGCCGTAAATATGGTGCGCTGCAAAACCGTGGACTTGGAAGTTCCCGCCGAAAGTGAGATTATTTTCGAGGGGTATGTTGAGCCAGGCGAAACGCGATTGGAAGGCCCGTTTGGCGATCATACTGGATTCTATTCTCTTCCCGATCAATTTCCTGTCTTTCACCTTACAGCAGTAACACACCGGCGCAATCCCATTTATATGTCTACCATTGTTGGGCGTCCACCGATGGAAGATTATTATTTGGGTGCAGCGGTGGAAGGTTTGTTTTTACCTGTAATTAAAAAGCAAATGCCGGAAATTGTGGATTTGCACATGCCAGCCGCCGGGGTATTTCACAACTTACTATTAGTTTCCATTAACAAAGCCTATCCCGGACACGCCCGCAAAGTTATGAACGCCATTTGGGGAACCGGGCAGATGATGTTTTCGCGCATGATTGTCGTCGTGGATGCGGATGTGAATATCCGCGATTACAATGAGATCGCCTGGGTGGCTACCAATCACATCGATGCCAAGCGTGATTTTGAAATCGTCATGGGGCCGGTAGATGAATTGGACCATGCCTCGCCTTATCCGGATTACGGCTCCAAGGTGGGCATTGACGCCACGCGCAAATGGAGGGGCGAAGGCTTTGACCGCGAATGGCCCGATAAAATAGTGATGCGTGATGACGTGAAGACCCGCATTGATGGTATTTGGAATTCACTTGGGATCTAAATACTAAGTTCTCTCAGCGCTTCAATGATGCGGTGCACTTCCTCTTCTGAATTATAGAAGTGCGGCGAGAAGCGGATTTTGCCGGTTCGCGCCACCACATAAATATTCTTCGCGAATAGTTTTTTCACCAGCGTCTCGCAATCAATGCCATCTTTCCGCGCCATGAGTATTCCAGAAAAATGCTGTTCATCCAGCGGTGAATCGATCGTCCAGCCCAGCCGCTGTAATTCTTCGGCGAGCAAGGATGTCAAGGCATGAATGCGCGCACTTACATTTGAAATGCCATATTCCAACAATAAACTTAGTGCCGCGCCCAAGGCATGCGCGCCAAGCATATTATGTGAACCTTCTTCAAATCTTCGCGCATCAGGATATAACGGCAGCGCGCGGTCTTCATAATTTGAATAGCCCTCGCGGCTGCACCATCCAGTCATCAATTCATTCATCTGCCCCACGATGTCTTTATTACAATACAATAGCCCCATGCCTTCCGGCGCGAGCAGCCACTTATGTCCATCAGCGGATAAGAAATCGATCCCCCATTCCTTGGCCGCCACTGGAATTGCGCCCAGCCCCTGGATGCCATCCACACAGGAAAGGATATTATTTCTTTTACATATTTCGCCAAATGCCGCGCCATCGATCCGATACCCATTGGCATAGCCCACCAGTGAAATGGCGGCCAGGCGTGTGCGCGCATCGATAGCATTTGCAAAATCCTTCAGGTCGGGCCGGCCATCGCGCAACGGCACTACGATTTGTTCCACGCCATAATATTCCAAATTTTTCCATGGCCAATAATTGGCGGGAAACTCACCTTCGAAAACAACGACATTATCGCCTTCGCGCCAGTCGATGGAATTGGCAATACACATCAGTCCATGCGTGGTGCTCTTAACGAAAGCCACTTCCTCTGTCTCGCAGCCAATCAGCCGCGCCCCCAGCTCGCGCGTCTTCTGCAATTGAGCTTTCCAATCGAGATACTCCGTGGCGCCCGCCGTAGCGGCCTGCTGCGCAAATGCATTAATGGCTTGCACCACGCGCTGAGGCAGCGGCGCCACTGCGGCATGATTGAAGTAAACCCAGTTTTGGGTAATCGGAAATTCTAAGGGAATATCCATATTTAAAGAAGGTATGTTCATCATAACCTCAGTTTTTAGATGATTTATAATGATCTGTCCTCCCCGGCGGGGACGACCTACTATTTCATCCGCCGTATCGCTCAAACCATTCCATGAACATGAGCAGCGTCCATAATTCCTTGCGATTATCGCGGCGATTCGCCAAATGCGCATCAACTAAGCTTTGCACTTTCTCCGTGCGGAAGAATCCTGTTCGGCTCAACGACTCCAGCGAAAGTTTCTCCTGCAAGTGCTGCTTTAATGGCCCGCGAAACCATTGCCCGATCGGCATGCCGAACCCCTTCTTGCGCCGAGCAATAATATCATCGGGGATCACGCCGCGCAGCGCCTTCTTCAGAATATATTTGCGCATCGAGCCATGCAGTTTCTGATTCGAGGGAACTGTCGCCGCCCACTCGACAAATTCATGATCCATCATCGGAGCGCGCGCCTCCAACCCATGCGCCATGCTGGCCCGATCAACTTTTACATGAATGTCATCCTGCAGATATAACTTGCAGTATTGATAAATTGTGCGGTTCAAATCATCGGCGCCCGCGCAGTTCTGCCAATACTGATCCGCCACCGCATATGCCTTTTCTACATCCACTTGTTTTAATAGTTCCGGCGATAAAATCTGCCGCTGCATGGCGGGCGTGAAGGAACCCAGCCAGGCCCAATGTCGTTGTGGCGCTGGAAAATCCACTCCGCGCAAGAATCGCTTCACTTTAAAATCCAAACTTATATTGGAGTGAGAAGTCGGCAGCCATCCGGCCGCAGCCATCGATGCCGCCCGAATTGGCCGGGGCAAGCATGCCGCCAGTCGTCCGGCGGCATGCGCCGCAAAGGGATCATAGCCCGCAAACAGTTCGTCCCCCCCATCGCCTCCCAAAGCCACCGTCACATGCTCGCGCGTAAACTTGCTTAAGAGAAATGTAGGCATGATTGATGGGTCGGCAAACGGCTCATCCAGGATCGACGCCACATCCGGCAGCGTCTCGGGGATGGCCGATGCGCGAAGCGGCTGAACGTAATGATCCGCGCCGAAATATTCCGCCACTCGCCGCGCATACGCTGACTCATCAAAACTCGGCTCATCGAAGGAGATCGTGAAGGTTTTGATATCTTTGGATTCGCGCAACCGCGCCATCATCGCCACAATGGCGCTGGAATCAATGCCGCCGCTTAAGAAAACACCCAGGGGGACTTCGCTAATCAACCGCCGCTCAACAGCACGCTGCAAATGTTCCAGCAACTCGCGCGATAACTCCTCATCGCTGCGTTCGCGCGGCGCAAAATGGATGTCCCAATATGAGCGCTGCACAACATCCTGTGTCTGCAGCGGCGTATGATCCAACTCGAGGCTGAACCAATGCCCGGGCTGCAATTTGGCCACGCCCTCAAGAATTGTCATCGGCGCGGGCACGTACTCAAAGGCAAGATACGCGCTCAAGGCGGTGGGCGAAATGCGCGGCTTGAAATCGGGGTGGCAATAAAATGCCTTCATCTCGGATGCAAAGAGAAACTGACCATTCGTGATTGTGTAATAGAACGGCTTCTGTCCCATGCGGTCGCGCGCGCAAAACAATCGGCGCTGACGTGCATCCCATAAGGCAAAGGCAAACATGCCATTGAAGCGCTGCAGGCAATCGGTCCCATATTGTTCGTAGGCGTGGATGATGGTTTCGGTGTCGGAATGCGTGGCGAAGCGATGCCCAGCCTTCTCCAGTTCGCGCCGCAATTCCGCGAAGTTATAAATCTCGCCATTGTAGACAATCGAGACGGAGCCATCTTCGTTCGAAAGCGGTTGATGCCCGCCCGCCACATCAATGATGGACAGCCGCCGATGCCCCAGCCCCACGGGCGCTTTGATGAGCAGGCCTTCATCATCCGGCCCGCGATGGCGCAGGCAGCGCGTCATGGCCTCCAGCGCATCACGCGCGGGCTGGCGCTGGGGATCAAGGCAAAGGATTCCGGCAATTCCACACATACCCGCAAGCATGCGCTACTGAGCGGCGTAGGGCAATGGCCTTGCTGACTAGATTCTCCCGATATATGGATAGGTTAGCCGGTAACTTGTTGCTGCAAATTGGGTTCGAATGGAATTTTTTGTTTAGGACGGCGAGATTTCCGAGGATGGGAAGTTGCGAGGGAATTTGGCGGGATAAGACTATCTGGGCACGCTGCTGGACGGGGTGGCGGTGGCTTCGCTGAAGGAGGGGAAGAAACTGCTGAGCGTGCCGCTGCCGACGCAGCATAAGCGGTATTTGCGGATTAATTACACGATCGCGGGAAGCAATGCGACGGCGGGGAAGATGGATGCGGTGCGAGAGCGCGCAGACGGCATAGGAAAAGCGGGCTTGGGGCTTTGGGGAAAAGCAAGCCCTTGCTTACGCGCGGGCTACTGCATGAAGGCGCAGCCTTCCATCTGCTATTTTGTTATCTGTTATTGCCTTCGCGGTTCAGTTCGTTTTCAAGGCGGATGCAGGCCGGGAGGCCTCACCACAATAACAACAACGCATGCAGGTGGGAGCCTGCACCACAATAAGAACTGCATGCAGGCTGGCATTTGCCTCTCAAGCGAGGCGATAGCCTGCACCAAAATTCAAACTACTGCGCCAAATCCGCGTTATTTCACCGCCGCGACTTCCTCGCTTCGCGTTGGGGCATACGGCGCATTAACGGGCGTCAGGTTCACCGTCACCTCGAACGCAGCGCTTTGCGCCGGGCTGAGCGAGAGATTCCATACCGGCATAACGCATGTGCCTTGATACACGCGCTCGAAGCCGGCTTCCGATAAGGACACCGTTTCGATGGGCAAACGCCAGACGGTGGCGGGTTGGCTGAGCGCGAAGCTGATGCGCAGGTCGCGCCATTCATCGACCAGCCCAAACACAGTAGCATCACGCTGTTCCATCGTGGCGCGCGGCTGCGGCTGATCGGCCTTGGTGCCGCCATCGAGGAAGAAGTAGCGATCCGACGCATCGGGCGCCAGCACGTTGGCGATCATCTCCAGAGCGTAACGCGCTTCGGCCTGCAGGTGCGAGGTGTTCATGATTTCATCGCGAATGGTGAAGCGCGCATGCTCAGGATCGGCATGGATGCGCCGACGCAATGTGATCGTGCGCACGCCGCCTTCCTGATACAGCCCGCCGTTGCGCATAAGCACCACTTGCGGCATGCCATCGGCACCGACATGAGCCGATTCAATTTCGAAGGACTGATTCACAAAATCGCCGTCTTCGTGATAATGGCCTGAGGCAAAGTCGTGCAGCGAGGTCCACGGTGCGAGGAAATGCGCCAGCCCGAACGTGCGCCGATACCAATCATAGATCAGCAGTTTTTCGAGCCCTTTTTCCTTGGTGCGCACGATGTCGTGAATGCTGGCCGTGGCGCTGTCGGTGTTCGCCGTTTCCTTCTGGCTTTCTTCCCACGTCACTGCCTGCGCCACCTTCGCATGATACGCCTCGCGGCGGCGGGTGAGCGTATCCGCGATGTTCACATGCGAGCGAACATCATCCACTTCAGCCAGCGAACCGCCTGCATTGGGCTTGATGCATAAGGTTAGTTTCGGAGTTTCGATGAAGATTTCGTCAAAGCCGTCCGCATCAAAATCCTCTTTCTCAATAACGGCCGTTTGACTTGACTGGCGCAGAGCCGCATCGGCCGCGATGATTCGCTCATAGACCGCGTTGCGCAGATGCGGCAGATACAGCCCGCCAAAGACGCCATGCCAATAGCCGCAATTGCATTGGCTCTCCCACAGATAAGCTTGAGCTTGCTCAGCGCTCTTGCGCTCTTCGGGCGAGACGGCTTGCTCCAAGGCTCTGGCCACTTGCTGGCTCAGGCGCAAACTGCGCTTGTGCATCTGGTTGCTTTCATCGTATTTCGCCAGGAAATTGCGCCAGAATCCGCCGCGAATGAACGGCTGGATCTGCTTCCAATCCTTTCGCTCTTCCTTCAATTCCTCATAAAACTCTTCGAAGCGCTCGACCGAATCCGGCGGCAGCGCCCATGTCATCATTTCAATATAGGAGGAGGTGGGCAGATAAATACGACCGCGAGGCTTCACTTCC
>Ga0208826_1002711_pt1 | contig 12946 bp, 9 predicted proteins | sample AD_UKC115_MetaG_FD_184451 | JGI IMG/M metagenome (GOLD analysis project Ga0208826, IMG submission 184451) | Active sludge microbial communities of municipal wastewater-treating anaerobic digesters from Hong Kong - AD_UKC115_MetaG (SPAdes)... | ecosystem: Engineered > Bioreactor > Anaerobic >...
CAGACCGCGGGCTGGCGATCGAACACGTCGGTCGAGGGCATCGACACCACGCGCACGTGCTTGCCGAGGCGCTCCGCCGCCTCCATCGCCAACCCGACTTCGGAGCCGGTGGCGATCAGGATGATCTCCGGCGTGCCCACGCTGTCCTTGAGCACGTAACCGCCGCGCGCGATGTCGGCGACTTGCAGCTCGTTGCGCACCTGGTGCGGCAGGTTCTGGCGGCTGAACACCAGGCAGCTCGGACCATCGGCGCGTTCGATCGCGGCCTTCCAGCTGACCGCGGATTCCACCGCGTCGCAGGGACGCCAGACGTCGTTGTCGGGGATGTAGCGCAGCGAGGCGAGGTGTTCGATCGGCTGGTGGGTCGGGCCGTCCTCGCCCAGGCCGATCGAGTCGTGGGTGTACACGTGGATCGCGCGCACGCCCATCAGCGCGCTCATGCGCACCGCGTTGCGCGCGTAGTCGCTGAACACCAGGAAGGTGGCGTCGTACGGAATGAAGCCGCCGTGCAGGGCCAGGCCGTTGCTGATCGCGGTCATGCCGAATTCGCGCACGCCGGAATAGATGTAGTTGGCGTTCGGGTCGTTGCTCGCCACCGACTTGCTGCCCTTCCACAGGGTCAGGTTGGAATGCGCAAGATCCGCCGAGCCGCCGACCAGCTCCGGCAGCAGCGGCGCGAAGGCCTCGATCGCCATCTGCGAAGCCTTGCGGCTGGCGACGGTCGGGCCGTCGGCCTGCAACTTCGCGATGTAGGCGTCCGCGTCGGCATCGAACGCGGCCGGCAGTTCGCCCGCCATGCGCCGCTCGAATTCGGCGGCGGCCTGCGGGTGCGCGGCCTTGTAGGCGGCGAAGCGCGCATCCCACGCCGATTCGGCGGCGGCCAGGTCGCGCGCGCGCCAGCCCGCGTAGATCTCCTGCGGCACCTCGAACGCGCCATGCGTCCAGCCCAGCGCCTCGCGCGTGGCCTGCACTTCGTCCTTGCCCAGCGGCGCGCCGTGGCTGGATTCCTTGCCGGCCTTGTTCGGCGAACCAAAACCAATCGTGGTGCGGCAGCAGATCAGGGTCGGCTTGTCTTGCGACTTCAGCGCGGTTTCGATCGCGGTCCTGATCTCGACCGGATCGTGGCCGTCGACGCCGCGCACCACGTTCCAGCCGTAGGCCTCGAAACGCTTCGGCGTGTCGTCGGTGAACCAGCCGTCGGTGTTGCCGTCGATGCTGATGTGGTTGTCGTCCCAGAACGCGACCAGCTTGCCCAGGCCCCAGGTGCCGGCCAGCGAGGCGGCTTCGTGGCTGATGCCTTCCATCAGGCAGCCATCGCCCATGAACACCCAGGTGCGATGGTCGACGATGTCGAGGCCGTCGCGGTTGTAGCGCTGCGCCAGCAGCTTCTCCGCCAGCGCGAAGCCGACCGCATTGGCCAGGCCCTGGCCCAGCGGACCGGTGGTGGTCTCGATGCCGGGTGTCATGAAGTTTTCCGGATGGCCGGGCGTCTTGGAATCGAGCTGGCGGAATGCCTTCAGGTCGTCGATCGACAGGTCGTAGCCGCTCAGGTGCAGCAGCGCGTACTGCAGCATCGAACCGTGTCCATTGCTGAGCACGAAGCGGTCGCGGTCCGCCCACTGCGGGTTGCCGGGGTTGTGCTGGTAGAAATCGTTCCACAGCACTTCGGCGATGTCGGCCATGCCCATCGGCATGCCGGGGTGGCCGGAGTTGGCGGCCTGCACCGCATCGATGGCGAGGAAACGGATCGCGTTGGCGAGATCGCGGCGGGTAGGCGTCGTCATGGGGCGTCGAGGGGAGGCGCCCGGCGGCGTGCGGGCCGCCCATTGTCCCATCCCGGCACGGGCCGCCGCCAGCGCGGCCGGCAAACCCGCGTCAGCGCACGATTTCGTCGAGGTGCTCGATCGCCTCGTCGGGCAGGTCCTTCTCGCCGCTGCGGTGCGAGACCACCACCGCGGTGGCCAGGTCGCCGGTGACGTTCAGCGAGGTCCGGCACATGTCGAGGAAGGTGTTGACGCCGAGGATGATGCCGATGCCCTCCGGCTTGATGCCGATGATCCCGCAGATCATCGCGATCACCGGCAGCGAGCCCGAGGGGATGCCGGCGGTGCCGATGCCGCCGAGGATGCACAGGATCAGCACCAGCAGCTGCTGCCCGATCGGCATGTGCAGGCCGTAGACCTGGGCCAGGAACAGCACCGTGATGCCCTCGAACAGGGCGGTGCCGTGGTGGTTGGCGGAGGCGCCCACGGTCAGCACGAAACGGCTGACCTTGCGCGGCAACTTGAGGTTCTCCTCGGCCACGCGCAGGGTCACCGGCAGGGTCGCGGTCGAGGATGCGGTGGCGAACGCGGTCAGCGAGGCCTCCTGGGTGCCGCGGAAGAACGCCAGCGGCGACATCCCGCCCATGATCCGCACCCACAACGGCAGCACCACGAAACCGTGCAGCGCCAGCGCCACCAGCACCGTGACCACGAACCACAACAGGCTGCGGATCACGTCCCAGCCCAGCTGCGAGGTCAGGTTGAACATGAACGCCGCCACCGCGAACGGCGCCAGCTTGATGAACATGCCGATCAGGTGCATGCAGATCTCGAACAGGCCGTGCAGCGCCGACTTGAACGCGCGCGTGCCGGGGGTCGGCTTCATCACCAGACCGATGCCGATCATCAGCGCGAAGAACACGATCCCCAGCTTCTGCTTGTCGTCGGCCATCGCGCCGACGATGTTGTGCGGCACGATGTTGACCAGCAGGTCCATCAGCCGCAGCTCGTTGCCCTTGCTGACGATCTCGCCGGCCTTGGCGTTGCTCATCGCCTGTTCGACCAGCGCCGGGTCCATGTGGGTGCCGGGCTGGAACAGGTTGGCGCAGAGCAGGCCGATGCCGACCGCCATCGCGGTGACCACCGCGGTATAGATCAGGGTCTTCCAGCCCAGCCGGCCGAGCGAGGCGATGTCGCCGAGTTCGGCCACGCCCAGCACCAGCGCCGAGAACATCAGCGGCACCACCAGCATGAACAGCAGGTTGAGGAACACCTGCCCGAACGGGCGGGTGCCGTATTCGATCAGCCCCTGCACCCAGCCCGCATCGGTCGCGGTGGCATGCACCACCAGGCCCAGCACCGTGCCCAGCATGAAGCCGACCATGACCTTGACGTGCAGCGGCATGCCCTTGCCGCCGACGGCGGATGGCGTGGGATCGGTGGAATGCATGGCGACGCTCGCGTTGCGGACAAGGCCGCGAGCTTAGCAAAGACGCCCCATCACTCCGGATACAGCGGCGGCAGCAGGGCTTCGGCCTTGCGCGCCGATGCGCGCCAGCGCGGACCTTTCGCGAAGGCGCTGCGCAGCGCGGCCAATGCGCCCTGCGCATCGCCGCCGCCCCAGCGCGCCGCCTGCAGGCGTCCGACCGCTTCCGCTTGCGCGGGATCGGCAAGCCGGTTGCGCAACGCATCCAGGTCGTCGCCTCGCGATCCGCCCGCCGCGCACAGCGCGTGCGCGATGGCGGCAAGGTCGCCCTGCTTCAACGCATCCGCCACGGCCGGTGCGGACGGCGCCGCCAGCGCGGCACTCCCGGCATCCGCATCCGCAGCCGCCGGCGGCGAACGCGAACGCCACCACGCGAACGAGGCCGCCACTCCGGCCAGCAAGAGCAGCCATGGCGCGAAACGCTTCAGCGCATCGGCCGCGGCCGGATCGCCCGCATCGGCCACCGCGGCTTGCGCCGCCGGCGGCGCCGACTCCGGCGGCGCAGGCGCATCCGCGCCCGGCGCGACCTGCAACTGCAATGGCGGCAGGGTCGCCGTGCGCGCCACGCCCCGGGCCGCGTCCCACCACTCGATGCGCGGTCCCGGCAAGCTCAGCGTACCGGCGCGCAACGGCACGATGGCGATGCGCCGGCGCAACGTCGTCCGCGGGCGGCCTTCGACGAACTGCTCGTCGGACTGCGCCGGATCGGCGAACACCTGCGCCTGCGCGCTGTCCGGCATGGTCAGCGGCGGCAACTGGCTGGCACTGGCGCCATCGGCGATCGCCTCCAGCTCGATGGTGGCCGCTTCGCCTGCGCGCGCGTTGCGCGGGGCCTGCACGTAGCGCAACGCGAGGTCGCGCAACGGCAACCAAGGCTGCGGCGCATTCGCGGGGATCGGCTGCACCTGCAGGCGCTTGGCCGGGGCCGCCGCGGACAATGGCTTGCGTCCATCGTCGAACACGTCGTCGAACAAACCGCCCACCGCCTGCCCGTTGAAGCGCGCACCGGGAATCAGCAACGGCCCGCTGCGCTCCGGGATCAGCAGGTAGCGGCGCTCGACCACGTTGTAGCGCCTGCCGCCGATCTCGCGCTGGTACTGGAGGTCCTCGCCCACGCGCTGCAGGCTGGCGCCCGGCACGTCGTCCTGGTCGAGCTGGCCGGACAGCAGCGGCACCGCCACGTGCAGCCGCACCACCATCCCCACCGCCTGCTGCACATAGGGCTGCGCGGCATCCAGCACGGTCTCGACGAAGGCATCGCTACCGCCGCCCGCGGCTTGCACCGCTGGCGGCAACACCGTCAGCCGCAACGGCGGCGTGCTGGAATTTCCCACGCGCAATGCCGGCACGCCGATCACGCCCGGCCCGCGCGGGCGGATGCCGACCGCGAACAGCGACTTCGTGCTGGCGCGTTCGTTCACCAGTTCGTAGCTGCGGCGCACGGTCTGCCCGGCGATGTCGAACTGCGCGGCCAGCGGGCTGTAGTCGATCAGCCGCACGGAGGCCGATGTTTCGATGTTGAGGGTGGCGGTCTCGCCATAAGTGATCTGCGCGCGGTCCAGCCATGCGCGCGTCTGCGCCAGCGCCGGCAACGCGCACAGCGCGAGCAGCAAGCCCAGCATGCGGGCGAACCGGCGGATCATGGCCCGCGGCCCTGCCGGCGTTCGTATTCCAAGCGGAACCTGGTGCGCAGCAGCGCGCCCGGATCGTCCGGGACGCGTTGCAGCTGCGCCTGGTTGGCGATGCGCCGCTCGCGCTGTTCCGCGGTCTCCTTCGCCTGCTGCGGCTTGCCTGGGGCTTGCTGCTGTCCTTGCCGCTTGCGCAGGGCTTCCTGCATGCGCTGTCGCTGTGCGGCATCGGCCTGCGCCTGTTGCTGCGCATCACGGGGTTGCGACGGCTGCGGCGATTGCTGCTGCTGCGATTGCTGCTGCGATTGCTGCTGCGATTGCTGTTGCTGTCCCTGTTGCGATTGCTGCTGCGATTGCTGTTGCTGTCCCTGTCGCGATTTGTCGCGCGCTTCGCCTTGCCCGTCTTGCGGCTTCTGCCGGTTGCCCGCTTGCTGCTTCGGATCCTGCTTCTGCTGCGCTCCGCCCGCTGGCGGCTTGCGCTTGCGCGCGGCCTCGACGACCGCGCGGTTCTTCGCCGCATCCGGCATGCCAGGCTGTCGCTCCAAGGCGCGATCGTAGGCGGCGATCGCTTCGTCGTAGCGCCCGGCCTTGGCCAGCGCATTGCCCAGGTTGTACTGGCCATCGGCGGTGGGATTGCCTGCGAATTTGTCGATGGCCTCGTCGTACCGTTGCCGGCGATATGCGGCGACGCCTTCCTGCATGCGCGCATACGCCTGCTGGTCGGCGCGCCGCCACAGCCCCCCCGCGACCGGTGGCCGGGCAGATTGCGCCTGTGCCTGCGCGCGCGGCACCGGCAGCATCAGCGCCAATGCCAGCATCGCCGCGAATGCGCCGCCGCGCCGGAACAACGGCAACGCCAGCAGCAACGCCAGCGGCAGCAGCCAGTATCCATCGTCGCGCCAGTCCGCCGCCTTTTCGCCGCGCGATGCCGCGCCGTCGCCCGCCTTCGGATCGAGCACGCCGAGCGCGCGCAGGTCGGCATCGCCCGCCGCCAACGGTCGATACGCGCCGCCGCCGCTGGCGGCGAGCCGCTGCAGGCCCGCCGCATCCAGGCGGGCATTTCCCAACCCGCCCTGGATGTCGAACACGCCGCCCCGCCCGGTTCCGAGCCCAAGCGCGGACACCCGGTAGCCCGCCATGCGCGCCTGCGCCGCTTCCGCGACATCGGCGGCATCCGCGCGATCGGTCAGCAACAGGATGTCGCCGCGGTCGAAGCCGGCACTGCGCAACAACCGTTGCGACCAGGCGATCGCGCGATCGGCGCGATGCCCGTCTTCCGGCATCACCTCCGGCGCCAATGCATCGAGGAACAGGGCGACGTTCGCGGCGTCCTCGGTGAGCGGCGCGACCGTGTAGGCGTCGTCGGCGAAGGCGACCAGCGCCACCTGGCCGCCGGCGCGTTCGCGCAGCAGGGTCGCGATCTTCGCCCGCGCCTGCGCAAGCCGCGATGGCGGCAGGTCGCGCGCAAGGGTCGCGCTGGAGAGGTCCAGCGCGACCACCAGCGGGGCTTTCGCCTGCCACAGCGGAAGCTCGACCTTGCGGAAACTCGGGCCGGCCATCGCCAGCACGGCCAGCGCGGCCGCGAGCGTTGCGAACCAACCCGTCCACCGCCGCCGCGACGGCCCGCCGGACGCATCCAGCAGGTGCGGCAGCAAGTGCGCATCGACCGCGTCCTGCCACACGCTGCGCCGCGGCGCGTGCGCGCGCCACCACCAGGCCAGCGGCGGCAAGGCCAGCAAGCCGAGCAGCCACAACGGCCGCAGGAAATGCAGTTGCGCGAGCGCGGCGGCCATCCCGCTCATGCGCGCCTCCGCGATGCGAACGCGAGCAGGCCGGCTGCAAGCGCAAGCCCCAGCGGCAACGGATAGCGTTCGATCTTCGGCCGCACCGCCCGCCCTTGCCGCTGCACCGGCTCCAGCTTGTCGATCTCGGCATAGATGCCCGCCAATGCCTCGGTGTCGCGCGCGCGGAAGAAGCGCCCGCCGGTGAGCGCGGCAATGCGCTGCAGGCCGGCCTCATCCACTTCGTCGCCGCTCATCGGCAGCTGGAAACCGAACACCGACAAGCCGCCGCCATCGCCGCCGAAGGCGATCGCATGGATGCGCACGCGGTTGTCGCGGGCGATCTGCGCGGCCTTTTCGGGCTCCAGCGCGCCCGCGGTATTGACGCCGTCCGTCAGCAGGATCAGCACGCGCTGGCCCGCGGGTTGCTTCTGCAATCGCTTGGTCGCCAGGCCGATCGCATCGCCGATGGCGGTGGCGCGCCCGGCCAGTCCGACTACGCTGCCGTCGAGTTGTTCGCGCACGCTGTCGCGATCGAGCGTCAGCGGCGTCAATGCGTACGCGCGTTCGCCGAACACCACCAGGCCGACGCGGTCGCCGGCGCGGCGGTCGAGGAAATCCGCCAGCACCGCCTTGGCCGCGGTGAGCCGATCGACGAGGCGACCGCCGAGTTGCATGTCTTCCTCGCCCATGCTCGCGGACAAGTCGACCGCCAGCATCAGGTCGCGCCCGGCCTGCGGCGGCGCGATCGCCGGCCCGAGTTGTTGCGGACGCGCGGCGGCGATGCAGAGCAGGCACCATGCGAGGAACAGCAGCCATGGGAAGCGCCGCGGCTTCGCCGCGAGCGCATCCGCGCTGGCGATGCGTTGCAGGCGTTCGCCCCAGGGCACGCGCAGGGCCGCCTGGTTGCCGCTGCGCGCAGCGGCCGATGCATGCACCAGCAGCGGCAGCGGGATCGCCAGCAGCAGCCACTGCCATGCGAAGCCGTGCAGCGCCAGCAATTCGCGCAGCGCGTTCATGCGCCCCGCATCCAGCTGAGGTAGCGCTGCCGGGCGATCGCACGCAAGGCATCGGCCTGCTCCACCGCCACGTCGCTGCGGAACCCGCCATCGAGCAGCAGCCTGCCGGCGCCGGCACCGAACACCGCCCGCGGCATGCCGTCGTCGAGGAAACGCAGCCAGTCCTCGCCTTCCAGCATGGCCGCCGCGGCATCCTTGCGGCGTGCCGCTCGCCGCAGCAGTTCCGAGATCGCCGCCACCTGCTCCGCCGGGCTGCCGGCGCGCTCCACCGCGGCATCGAACAGGCGCAGCAGCGCGGCCTGACGCTGGCGACGGCGCAGCGCCCGCCAAGACAGCACCGCGATGACGACGGCGATCGCCGCCAGCACCAGCCACCAGCCCGGAGCGAGCGGCCACCACGCGGGCGCGATGCCTTGGTGGACATCCCGCAATTGCAATGCCGGCGTCATCGCGGCCGCACCGCGCGCTCGAGCAAGGGCAGCCAGGCATCGCTCGGATCCGCGCTGGAGAGTTCCATCGCGCGGATGCCGCGGGCACGCAGCGATTCCAGCGTCGCCTCGAGCGGAACGCTGAACTCCTGGTGCCAGCGCCGGCGCGTCGCCGCGCCTTCGAGGGCGAGCTCGACGCGCCCGCCCGTGGCCGTCGCGAATGGCAAGCTGGCGGCCAGCGGCATGCGCTCCAGCGGATCGGTCAACAGCAGCACGACGAGCTCGTGGTGCGCGGCCAGGCCGAACCAACGTTCCGGCGGGATCGCGGCGATGCTGCCGGGATCCGCGGGCACGACCAGGCGCGAACCGGGGCGCAGCAGGCGACGCGCATGCTCGAGCGCGGCCAGCAGTCCGGCATCGTCCCGCTGCGGCTGCGCATACCAGCGCACCAGCGCATCCAGCACGCGCAGCGCACCGCGCGGCCCCGCGGCCGGGGCGACCGGCGCTTCGCCGTCCGTCCCGCGCAGCGCCGCGATCCGGTCGCCGTCGCGCACCGCGACCCAGGCCGCGAGGGCGGCGGCGCGCGCGGCCTGCACCGACTTGAAGCGCATGCGGGTTCCGAAATACAGCGACGGCGAGGTATCCGCCACCACCAAGGTCAGGCGCTCGCGCTCGGCCTGGAACAACTTGGTATGCGTGCGCCCGCTGCGCGCGGTCAGCCGCCAGTCGATATGGCGCGCATCGTCGCCCTGCGCATATTCGCGCGACTCGGCGTATTCCATCCCGCGCCCGCGCAGGTTGGACAAGGCATGGCCCTGCACGCCGTGGCGTCCTCGCCGCGCGCCGCGCCGGCCCTGCACCAAGGCACGCAGGGCGATGAGTTCGGGCAGGGTCGGCACGATCCCGGCCCCGTCGCTCGCGGCGGTTTCGACCTGCGGCATCGCCGTGCTCAGGGCAGCGGCACCCGCTGCAGCAATTCGGCCACCAGGCGGTCGCCGTCCCAACCTTCCGCGGTGGCCTCGTAGCTCGGCAACACGCGATGGCGCAGCACATCCGGCGCGACCGCGCGCACGTCTTCCGGCGTCACGAAGTCGCGACCGGCAAGCCAGGCGCGGGCGCGGGCGCAACGCTCCAGCGCGATCGAACCGCGCGGGCTCGCGCCCCAGGCGATCCGCCTGGCCAACGCCGCGTCGTAGCGCGCGGCGTTGCGCGACGCCAGCACCAGCTCGACCAGGTAGCGCTCCAACGCGGGTGCGACATGCAGGTCGAGCACGGCCTTGCGCGCGGCGAACACGTCGGCCATCGGCATCCGCGCCGAACCCGATGCCGGCGCTTGCAACGCATCGCGGGCGCGTTCACGCGCAAGCCGCAGGATTTCGCTTTCCGCATCGGCTTCCGGATACCCGATGCGCACGTACATGAGGAAGCGATCGAGCTGCGCTTCCGGCAGCGGGAAGGTGCCCTCCTGTTCGATCGGGTTCTGCGTCGCCATCACCAGGAACAGCGGCGGCAACGAATATGTTTGCCTGCCGACCGTGACCTGGCGTTCGCCCATCGCCTCCAGCAATGCGGATTGCACCTTGGCCGGCGCGCGGTTGATCTCGTCCGCCAGCAGGATCGGATGGAAGATCGGGCCTGGCTGGAATTCGAAACGGCCGTCCTGCGGCCGCCAGACCTCGGTACCGGTCAGATCCGCCGGCAGCAGGTCCGGGGTGAACTGCACGCGGGCGAAATCGGCTTCCAGCCTGGACGCAAGCGCGCGGATCGCGCTGGTCTTGGCCAGGCCGGGCGCGCCTTCGACCAGCAGGTGACCATCCGCCAGCAGGGCGATCAACAGGCGTTCGATCAGCGCTGCCTGGCCGACGATCTCCGCCGAAAGCCCGACTCGCAGGCTGCGGAAGGCATCGTGCAGGCGCGCGATGTCCGGAGCGGATCCGGTATTGCTCGGAATATCCATGGCGTCCTCGTGGTGCAGGCCCGTTCGACCGGCAACCCGGCCAAAGGTTCGCAGGCACCGGCAACGTCCCGATGAACGGCCTCGACTCGGGCCTCAAACGGAACGGGAGCCTTGCGGCTCCCGTTGCGTCGCATGATCCGGCGTGAAGCCGATCAGTTGCGCTGGGCGACGCGCATGACCTTCGGCGTCACGAACACCAGCAATTCGGCTTTTTCCTTGCTGCGGCTCTTGTTGCGGAACAGGTTGCCGAGGAAGGGGATATCGCCGAGGAACGGCACCTTGGCGATGTCGGTGCGGTCGCTGAATTCATACACGCCACCGATCACGACGGTCTGCCCGTCGTCGACCAGTACCGCGGTGTTGACCTCGCGCTTGGCGATCTGCGGCACGTCGCCGAAGCTGCCGGCGCTGACGAAGCCATCCAGCTCATCCTTCTTGACACCCAAGTTCAGGAATACCCGGCCATCATTGGTAATGGTGGGAGTGACCTTCAACTCAAGCAGGGCTTCCTTGAAGTTGACGGTGGGAGTCAGGGCTGCGCCTGTGCCCGTGATAGTGAGGTAGCCGATCTCCTTGCCTTGCTTGATCACCGATTCCTTCTGGTTGCTGGTGACGATGCGGGGGTTGGAGATCACTTCACCACGGCCCTGCTCCTGGATGGCCGAAAGCTCGACATCCAGCGCATATCCTGCATTCAGAATGGAGAGCGCCAATGAGCCCGCTGGATTCTCCAATGCTGCCGGCAAGTTCGACATCAGGCCTCGACTGATCGAAGGCAACACAGCCGGGCTGGGCGGAGGCGTAGTGCTGTTCTGATTAGCCGCGTTGACGAACGAGTTTTGCGTCGCGATATTGTGCGCGATCGTGTCGCTGAAGTAGGCCTTGCCGTCGCGCGCCGATCCGGAGATGCCGAACTTCGCGCCCAACTCGCGCGCGACGTTCTCGCTGGCGATCACGATCCGCGCCTCGATCACCACCTGATCCACCGGCTTGTCGAGCTGTTGGACAAGGTTCCGGATATTGGCGACGCGCTGCGGGATATCGATCACCAGCAACGTGTTGGTGCGCTTGTCGAAGCTGATGCTGCCCCGCGAGGACAGGAAGCCGCGATCCTGACTGTTCTGACCGCCGCCTTGGCCACCACCCCCGCCCTGGGCATTGCCTTTGCTCTCCTCGGTCAGCAGCTTGGCGATGTCTTCGGCATTGCCGTAGTTGATCGGGATGTATTCGGTGACTTTTTCGGCACGCTCTTCCAGGCTGATGCGAGCATCTTCCTTGTCCTGTTCGAACTTGGCGATCTCCGCCTGCGGCGCCACCCACACCACGTTGCCGCTGCGGCGCTTGTCCAGCGACTTGGCCTGCAACACGATGTCCAGCGCCTGGTCCCAGGGCACGTTGATCAGGCGCAGGGTGACATTGCCCTGGACGGTGTCGGCGGCAACGATGTTGAGGTTGGACTCCTCGGCGATCAACTGCAGGACGGTGCGCACCGGCACGTCCTGGAAGTTGAAGGTCACCGGCTTGCCGTTGTAGCGAACCGCGGAATTGCTGCTGGTCGCGCCCATCGCGGCCGCGCCCATCGCCGGGGCCGCCGGCTGCGCCTTGGCGGCGACCGGGGTCGCGCGCGGCACGATTTCGACGATGTAGTCGTTGCCGCTCTGGTAGGCCATCGATTCGAAGGCACCCTGGGTGCCCAGCACCAGTTGCGCACCGCTGCTGGTGGCACGGGCATCGATGCGCTGCACCGGGGTGGCGAAATCGGAAACATTGATCGGACGCTGCAGCGACGCGGGAAGCTGCGCATTGCCGATGTCGACGACCACGCTGGACCCCATGTTGCGCAGGTCGGGCGCGGCGCCTTCGCCATTGAAACGCAGGATCAGCTTGCCGGAGCCGCCGTCGCCGCGCTTGAAATCGATCGCCGACACGCTGACTGCGTTGGGCGCGCGCTTGGCGGGATCCGCCATCGCGCCGGTGGCCGATTGCGCCATCGTCGCGGCGGCGACCACGGGCAGCGCAGCTGCGCTCGCGGCATACAAGCCCACGGCCAGCCCGACTGCGCAGGCGCCGAGGGATGAGGGGCGCCGGACAGGCCGCTGTTGCTTGACGTTGGTGACGGTCATCGGTCTATCCCCTAATCAATTGTCTTCGAGCGCGATGGTCGCCGGCCGTTCCAGCCAGCCGCCTGCGCCATCGGGAACCAGTTCGACCAGTTCGATCCGGTCTTCGTACACGGCGGTCACCCGCCCATCGCTTTGCCCCAAGTAGGCACCTGGGCGCACGCGGTAGGTCACCTTGTCCGGTGCCAGCAACAGCGCGATCACGCCGGGCCCCCTGCCGATGGTGCCGACCATATCGAGGCTGTCCAGCGGGAACTGTTCCAGCGTCTGCTTGCGGCGGCCCGGATCCGGGCGAGGGCCGCTGCCAGCGCCGCCACTGAAGGCTTCGCTGAAGGGATCGCGCAGGTTTTGCGAAGCGTATTCGAAGGTCTCGAACTGCTGCATCACCGGCAGCGGATCAAGCGGCGGCGCCGGCCTGGCCTTGACTTCGGCGACCCATTTTTCGAGATCGCCGCGGCCACCACCGCATGCGGCGAGTGCAACCGCCAGCATGACGACGCCGATCAAGCGGAAATTGCGGATGCCATTCGCGGGCATGTCAGGCCCCTCCCTTGGCAGGCGTTGCAGGCGGGGCGCCGGCGGCGGCCGGTGCTGCCGGAGTCGCCGCGGCGGCCTGCGCCGCGGTTTCGTCCTCGTCCAGATAGCGGTAGGTCTTCACCGTGCCGGCGAGCTCCAGCGCGCTGTTCGGGCCGATCTTCGCATTCGGGTCGGTCTTCGCGTTCTTCGGCTGCAGCGAGATGTCATGCATGGTCATGATCACCACG
>Ga0208826_1002714_pt1 | contig 12938 bp, 8 predicted proteins | sample AD_UKC115_MetaG_FD_184451 | JGI IMG/M metagenome (GOLD analysis project Ga0208826, IMG submission 184451) | Active sludge microbial communities of municipal wastewater-treating anaerobic digesters from Hong Kong - AD_UKC115_MetaG (SPAdes)... | ecosystem: Engineered > Bioreactor > Anaerobic >...
GTTTTGCTTTTCTGGATTGCTTCCTGCTCGTTCCTCGCAGTTCGCAATGACGGTTGGTTTGTTTTCGTCATTGCGAGGGTTTTGCCTGAAGCAATCTAGTAGTGTTATTTTTCATTTATTTGTATGTTTTGTTTTTCTGGATTGCTTTCCGTTCTGGAACGTCATTGCGAGGGCTTTGTCCGAAGTAATCCAACATCAATGTTTTGTTTTTTCTGGATTGCTTCCTGCTCGTTCCTCGCAGTTCGCAATGACGGTTGGTTTGTTTTCGCCATTGTGAGGGCTTTGCCTGAAGTAATTTAGAAATGTTACCGTTCATTTATTTGAATTGTTTTGTTTTTCTGGATTGCTTCCTGCTCGTTCCTCGCAGTTCGCAATGACGGGAACGTTAGCAATTGATCCCGATAATACGCATACTGCTTTTTCCTTAACTCAATCTCCTTTGGCAGCCCTTCGCTTATGGAAGTAGTGAGTGTATCAAATTTATCTAAGATGGAAACAATACGGGCTTGCTCTTCTGGTGAAGGAACTGGTATTAAAACCTTTTCAAGCCCTCTTGCATTAATAGCAGAAATTTTACCAGAGGAAACATGTTTTTTTATTTGGTCGTGAAATTGTTTAGTACGTGTAAAGTATGCTACATATTTTGCATTTATTGGACTTCTAAACGAAAAACAAGCATCATGTATAGCAACACCTTCATCGCTTAACCAAGCTGTTCCCATTCCTATATCTTCTATGGTTTCACCAGCAGCAACAATAACAACATCACCTTTTTCGGCAATTCGTAATTTTTTATTTACAACTAATTCTTCGCTTAGAAATGATTTGCTTTCCTTAGCCCAAATATTATACTGGGTGTACATTTCGCCATAATGTATGCAAGGAATACCTTTTGAAATCATATCATCTTTGACAAACCTTTTTCCTCTAACAAACTCTCCAACCTCCCCCAACGTCTTCCACTCCACAGTTTTCGTGTTTTCTGTGTTTTTCGTGGTAGAAAAATCCAACAAGCTTTCCCGATAATAATGATACTGCTTTTTACGAGCTGTAAGCTCTGCTGTAAGCTCTGCTGTAAGCTTTGCTGTAAGCTCTGTAAATGTATCAAGAATACGAACAATTTCTTTTTGAACAGGCAGCGGTGGGATGGGGATGAGGAGTTTTTCAACGACAAAATTATCTAAAGTTGGAATTCCTGCTACTCGGACTCTTGATTTTAAAAAATGTTGTTCACCAACTAAAAAATAGTATAGGAATTTATTATTTATAATTCTTGAATGTTCAAGACAAAAACATCCATCAGACGACCAAAAATCAACAGGACTATACCCAACAGTTCCAGCAGAGGCTCCTACATTAATTATCATAACTGTATCAGCTGGTCGATTTGAGTTTGAAAAAAATCCCAAGGGCTCTAAACCACCGTGAAAGACAGGGAATTTTTCATTTTCTGAAAGTTCCTTTTTAGTAAGCCTTTTACCTCTAAGAACTTTGCACACTTCTCCCAGCGTTTTCCACTCCACTTTTTTTAATGGAAAGTTGAAAGTTGAAAGTTGAAAATTATGTTCATTTTCCATTTTCAATTCTCCCTTTTCAATTGAGTGTTCTTTCTTGTTCATTTGTTATTCTTTTTGCCTTTTAAATTTTTCCTGGCTATTTCTTTATCTAAAGATTTAGCCCTGCGTTCCAGTTTTTTAATGTCTTCTTCTGCCGGTAATTCTTCAGGCTTAATGCCGCTTTTGCCTAAAAGGCTTCTTACGTCTTTATTGTTCTTAATGTGCTCGGAAGTGATATTCCCTTCGCCTTTGAGGTCGTTCTTTTTTACATTAAAATTGGTGATTTCAGTAGCTAATTGCTTGGCAGTAATGGTAATGGTAGGCAAAAAGTCGGCTAAGGGCCTGTTATCTTTTATACCTAATTTACGTTTCATATCGCTGGTATTATAACCTCCAAACATTGCCCAATCGCCTTTGCTTCTAATGCGGGCAAAACCTGAATTATCAACGCCTCTCTCATATATGTTTTTAGAAAGTTCGGTTTCAGTAGCAGCCAGTTTTTCACGAGCATGTAACCGCTCCATTAACTGAATGCGTTCTTCTAACAACTCTTGTTTACGGGTTTGAATGGCAAAATAACTTTGAGCAAAAGCAATTTGTTCTTTCTTTGTGTCGCCATTTTGCGCTATTAGGTAACAGGCATATCGGGTAAGCATAAAATCTTCTTGTTCTCTTTCAGCACCCGAGCCAATTTTGACCATTTTGGTGACGTCAACGAAATGGTCGGAAACCGCTTCACCAGTGGTTTTGCAACTGTCTTTGGCTTTATTAATGGCATTTAAAAAATTTCGCCAGTCGGCATATCCTAATAATTCTTGCAGTTCACGAGCCAGCCAATATTCAATGCCATCCTGCTCATAAGCATATTCCTCAAATTGCTTATTTAATTTTATGATGGTGCCTTTTTCCATGCTTTTTTAGTTTTTATTCAATTTCCTTTATAATTTCATCAATACTTCTACGCAAGACATTTATCTTCTCTACTGTTTTCGAAATTTCTGCGTTTAACTGTGTAATATCCACCTGCTCCCGATTGTCTTTTGCTTCCACATACGAACTCACGGAAAGGTTGTAATCATTTTCGGCTATTTTATGGTTGTCAATGCTAATGGCCTGGTGGGCTACATCGGCTTTTGCATCAAACAACTGCATTATTTTTTTGATGTGGGCATCTTCCAAAATGTTGTTGTTGGTTACTTTCTTAAAAAAGTCTTCACCACTGGCATCAATAAACTGGGTTTTGTTGTTGGTTTTATTTTTTGCCAATACCAAAATGTTTACCGCTATGGATGTGCCGTAGAATAAGTTGGGCGCCAGGGATATAACGGTTTCTACAAAATTATTATCCACCAAATATTTTCTGATTTTCTGCTCGGCGCCGCCACGGTAAAAGATACCGGGGAAACAAACAATGGCTGCTCTTCCTTTGCCGGAAAGATAACTGAGCACATGCAATACAAAAGCAAAATCGGCTTTTGATTTGGGAGCCAATACACCGGCCGGCGCAAAACGGTCGTCATTAATGAGTGTTGGGTCATCGTTGCCAATCCAATTAATAGAATATGGCGGATTGGATACGATGGCATCAAAAGGTTTGTCGCCGCCCAATTGCGGATGGAGCAGGGTATCGCCCAACACAATATTGAATTTATCGTAATTAACGTTGTGCAAAAACATGTTCATACGGGCAAGATTGTAAGTGGTGTGGTTTACTTCCTGCCCATAAAAACCTTCTTCAATAACATGGTTATCGAAATGCTTTTTGGCCTGTAGCAGCAAAGAGCCGGAACCACAGGCCGGGTCGTAAATTTTGTTTACTTTCTCCTGTTTGTGCATGGCCAATTGAGCAATGAGTTTGGATACATGCTGTGGCGTAAAAAACTCACCGCCTGATTTTCCTGCATTGGCGGCATAGTTGGAAATTAAAAATTCATAAGCATCACCAAAGAGGTCAATCTGATTGTCTTCAATCCCACTCCATGCGGGACCGAAATTCAGTTCTTCCACACCTTTTAGCACGGCTGCCAGGCGTTTGTTTTTATTTTGAACGGTATTGCCCAATCTTGTGCTGGTGGTGTCAAAATCGGCAAACAATCCTTTTATATCCGATTCGGAGGGATAGCCATTGGCCGAATTTTCAATGGCGTCAAAAATAGCTTTTAAGTCTGTGTTGAGATTAGAGTTTGTATTGGCTGTATGAGCAACATTCACAAAAAGTTGACTGGGATAAATGAAGTAGCCTTTGGTTTTTATGGCATCGTCTTTTATTTCGGCGCTGATATTATTATCAGAATAATTAGCATAGTTAATGCTTTCATCGCCGCCTTCAATGTATTTGGTAAAGTTTTCACTAATGAAGCGATAGAACAGTGTACCTAAAACAAACTGTTTAAAATCCCATCCATCCACCGAGCCACGAACATCGTTGGCTATTTTCCAAATTTTATTTTGTAATTCTTGTCGTTGTGCTGAGCTTGTCATTTTTTATCCTTTATTAAGTCTTGAGGTTTTATTCCTTTTTGATAAATACTTTCTTTAGGTTGCTTTTTGAAAACGGTTGGCTAAGTTAATTTTAAAATTCTTGACATTTACATTTTTAAATATAAAAGCTGTTTGAATTATTTCCACTCTGTGCTTTGATAAAATTGGTTTTTAATTTTTACCTGAAGTCTTGGCTTGAGTGATGGATTAAATAATAAGCGCTATACATAAAGCCAAAGGTGACGCCTTACTGAATACCTGTTTGAAACGTGCCTTGTTGCAGCGTAGATAGAGGCTGTATGTTGCTCACTAGTCAAAATATGTATTCTTTGTTTTATTGTTTACATTTCGGTGGATCAGTTGTTATGAGTAAGATTATCCAATCGTGACTATGACCTGTTTATCTAACATCATATACACTTAGGGTATTCAAAGATGCATAGTGTGGATGGATTTTTTTTATTATGCAAAGAATTAAATGTATTTTGGTAAGATAAACCCTTCTGTGAAAAAAGGGTTATTGAAAGCGCATTCAAATTTTATCAAAGACTATTATCAAGATGGACCTAAGCATATCGGATATTCTCAATAGCCTTAATAGCATTAATGAGCAATGTGAGACTACTAAAAATAAAGCCGGATATTTTGCAGCATTATACAAACGAATGACCCAGTGTGTAATGGAAAATATCCAAGCCGGAAAATTTGAGGATGGCCCGCGTATGGAAAAATTGGATGTGATATTTGCACAAAGATATTTGAACGCTTATGATGCTTATTTTTCACAACATTCATGCAGCAAATCATGGTACCATGCTTTTGAATCTTGTACCAACAATTCATTGATTGTATTACAGCATTTATTAATTGGCATCAATACACATATCAATCTTGATCTGGCCATCGCCGCTGCAGAAGTAGCTCCGGGCATGACGATCCATGATTTGCATGACGATTTTAATCGCATCAACCTGCTGATTAGTTCATTGATTGATGATGTACAGGAAAGTCTTGCGAAGGTTTGGGTTCCTATGCGCATTTTGACCAGGATTGCAAATGGCAGACAAATACCTGTCTTAAATTTTAGCATAGATAAGGCAAGAGATGCCTCCTGGGCTAACGCGGTATTATTGGCCAATATGAATGCAGACCAAAAGAATCAATATATTAGTCAAATGGATGCCACGGTTTGTTACTTAGGTGAAAAAATCCAATCACCGGGTATTCCTTTGAACATGCTGTTACCTATGATACGCGCTTCTGAATATGATGATGTTTCACGTACCATTCATTTAATTGATACAACGATTGTGCAATAATCATTTCATTCAAGAACCTATTTGGGTAACAATTCAAATAGGTTATATCAAAAAATTTATAAAGGAAAATCTAAGTCGAAAACAAATTTTTCGGGTTTTGGCAATGGTTTTCTTGGCAGCATTTCATCGCGCATGGCCGTGTTATATACAAATGCAGCAATAATTACAGCTGCTTGTTGTAAATCCGGAATGGATAAATGATCATAAGTATCCATATTACTGTGATGCGTGCGTGTTTCATATTCCAAAGGATCCTGAATAAACTGAAATCCCGGGATACCTACAGCATCAAAACTCAGATGATCCGTACTTCCGGTATTGCTTAATGTAACTCCACCTGCAGCGCCCATATCAGCAAAGGGAGCCAGCCATGCTTTAAAAATATCTCTTACGGATTCATTACTTTGAGCAAAAATACCTCGTATTTTTCCAGACCCATTATCCAGATTGTAATAGGCCGATATATTTTGTTGTTCCGGCTTGAGTTTCATATCAGCGGGATTGCCAAAATGTTTTTTTACATATCCAAAACTGCCATATAAGCCTTGCTCTTCACCACCCCATAAAGCGATCCTGATTGTGCGTCGTGGCTGAATTCCAAGCGCTTTTAAAATGCGTATGGCTTCTAAAGTGGCTATACAACCAGCGCCATTATCTGTGGCTCCCGTACCGCCGGCCCAACTATCCAGGTGGCCACCTAACATCACAACCTGACTTTTAAGTTTGGGGTCTGTACCGGGGATCTCTGCAATAAAATTATAACCTGTAAGATCATTATCATAAAAGGTTGATCGAAGGGCCATGCGTAATTGCACTTTCTGTTTGTCTTCCAATAAACGGGTCAATTTTAAATAATCTTCTGCCGTAATATTCATTTCCGGTAAAGTGGCCTGGTAACCAGATGCAAAACCCGAACCCCCATCCACAAATACGGTTCCATCAATCGAACTGTTTCTGCTTTGAATTAAGCCTGCCGCACCTTTTTTTTCAAGGTATAATTTGGTGTAATAATTTTTCTTAATAAATGGCATAAACAAATCAAGCTGCTCACGCGTTAGCATATATTTATCAGGAATATTATCGAGGCTTGAATCACCATATCTGGTAGCATAGGCAATGAAAGCACCCGGTATTTTCATACTGGATGGTTTTGTCATGATAATTTTACCTTTGATGGAATCGCCCGCTTTATCAATAGTTGCGGAATCCAGATTATCCAGCATAAATACTTCTGCATTGATAGCTTTGCGTTTTCCTTTTGACCAGGGTACGGCGTAGGCAATCATGTTTTCATAATAAGGAACATTCATTTCAAGAGTTGCCACCTGATTACTCCAGCCTTTTCCAAATTCTCCCCATGCTTCCGGGCCGGCATTGGCTAATCCCCATTGTTTACAAAACGCTATAACATAGGCCAGCGCTGAATGATAGCCGGGGGAGTTCGTAAGCCTGGGACCATTTAAATCCGTGAGATGGTAAGATATAAGCGCTACCTGTGAATTATTTTTTTCTTCATCTCTAATCTTTTGCATCATACTCATATCCACCTTTTCCTGAGCAGCCAAAAAAGAAAGGATAAAAAATAAAGTACTGAATAAGGCAATCATCTTTTTCATACAAAAAGCATTTAGCTATGCAAGCTAAGCTATTTGATTAAAATGTAAAAGCAAGATATTTCTTATTCTTCTGGATTGTTGTGGTATCAACTCCATTTTATGCAATACAAAAATTTGTACACAAGAAACGAATGTAAGGCTGTACTTCAATATGCATTTTGTATAACTAAAACCCATCAGCCATGTGTTGCAAAATCGCTTAAGTATTGATATGGGGTCGTGAGTTCTCCATTATTCAATATCGTGGCATTATCTATCATGGCACTTTTACCTTTATATAATTCTTCGAAAACATACTTAATGAGTTGATTGCCAAAAAAACGGCTTGCGTCACGGGGTAATTCATTCGGTAAATTACCTACTGCCATCATATCCACGCTGGTTGGCAGGTAAGGCGCCGTTTTTTCCATACTGAATTTATCTACACCATAGACAGGTTCTTCTATGGTGGAGTCGCCTAAATTACAAGGTACACTTCCATGAAGATCATCCGTGATATCGGCAATGGTTTGAATGTTGAAATGAGGCGTTCTGAGGTCTTCAGCCTGAAATAAAGACGGGATATTTTTTTCCCAATAAATTCCATTCATTAAAATATCCGTAGAGGAAATATATTTTGAAAATAAACATTGATAATTTGAAGGATTATTATGAAAGTCATCTCTTTTATATCCACCATTTATTTTATGTGCATATAATAATGCGGATTTTAAATGTACAAACACCGGGTATGAAAATGATTTGGATAAATAATCATCCGGCTCCACTTCCTGAATATCCATCATATTCATAATTTCCACGATACCTTTCGCTACACGGCCACTGCCGGTTACGGCTATTTTTATTTTGGGTAATTTAATTCCGAAATACTGATGTATTAAATGCCTGTAATCTTTTTGTTGAAATACTCTTCCCAGGTCAAATTCTCCGGTTCGTTTACCAAATGCCATTAAGCCATTATGTGCACCAACAACACCCGCAAAAAAACCAAAACCCACAATACGCTGTCCATCTTCATGTTCCAAACATTCATAGTCAATGAGGGTAATTTTTTTATCCATCATGGCATGCATGAGTTTTTGATTATAGGGTTGTTTCTTTTTGGTATGAGAGAAAAATAAATAAGTCTTTCCGGGTAGTAACATATCTATGGGTATTTCTTTAATGCCAAGAATAATTTCACAGTCCGAAAGGTCATTCGTTAATTCAATACCGGCCTGATGATATTCTGCATCTGAGAAACATCTCGATTCTGAATTTTGAACAAGAATCTTTACATTGGGATAATTTTTAATAATCCATTTACATTGAGCAGGAGTAAGCGCTACACGGTTGTCTGCAGGTTTTTTTCCTTCTTTAATGATACCTATCTTCATCTCTTTATTTTTGTCCGCAAGGTAATTCATTCATGTCTGAAAACTTTTGCCTTCGTCAGAAAATTTGCGAATATGAAAACCATTTATGGAATATTTTTTTCAACAACTTTCAATTCCCTGCATTCAAATACCATTGTCTGTTTGAACCACGTTATATTTGCATGACTAAATTGAAAATGGCAACTAAATCAAAAGGTAAAATAACGCCAGCTCAGAAAATGAAGTTGGAGAAAGAATCAAAGGTCACTATGAAAGAGGTGGTTCGGGATGAACGTACGCATAAAATCCTCGGTGCTGTTTCTATTCTTGTCTCTTTATTTCTTTTTATTGCATTTACTTCCTATTTATTTACCTGGCAAAATGATCAGTCACTTGTTTTTCAAAGTGGCTCGGGAATTTTTTCTACTGACGGTGTCAAAGTACACAATTTGCTTGGCGTCTTAGGCGCCTATTCCTCCTATTCCCTTATTGACAATGGCTTTGGCGTTGCCAGTTTTTTGATTAGTACATTCTTTTTTGTTTGGGGTATCAATTTACTATTCGGAAAAAAAGTGTTTAATACCGGACGTAATATCAAATACGTCATTGGCGGCTTATTGGTATTAAGTCTTACACTGGCTTTTATTTTTCAAAACAGCACCTTTTCCTGGGGTGGGGCAGTAGGAAATATGATGAGCGCCTGGTTAATCAAAATACTGGGTAATTGGGGTACAGGCATTTTATTGGTTGTCGTATTTGGCAGTTATTTGATCTGGCAATTCAATCCTACATTCAAACTGCCGGAGAAAAAAGAAAAGGGGCTTTTAGAAGAGGAACCCGCATTGAAGACAAATGAATTTTTTGATGAAGAGGATGTTCATCATTTGATGCCTCTCATGAAGAGTGATGTGGAATCAGAAAATTTGCCTCCCCAACCAATGAAGAAAAATGTTGCAGTAAAGATGCCGGTACAAGACCATACAGACCAGGATGATTTACTGGATATTACATTGACAGAAAAAGATATTGCTCCGGATGAATCACCAACGATTGTTGAATTAAAAACTACACCGGATTCAAAGCCTGTAAAAGATATCGCATCGCCAGATCTTGAAATTAAGGATACTTCTGAGGTTGAAGAAACCACTACTGAAAATGTAACGGTGCAAAAAGATTATGAGCCAACACTTGATTTAAGAGATTATCAATATCCTTCTCTGGAATTATTAGAAACACATGGTAGTGAAAAAATTGTTCATGACCCGAATGAGCTGGAGGCCAATAAAAACCAGATTTCAAATACGCTTAAAAATTACGATATTCACATCCAGCGAATTAGCGCTACCGTAGGACCTACCGTTACACTCTATGAAATAGTACCAGCTCCGGGTATTCGTATCAGCAAGATTAAAAACCTGGAAGACGATATAGCGCTAAGCCTTGCTGCTCTTGGAATCCGTATTATAGCGCCCATCCCGGGAAAAGGCACCATTGGCATTGAAGTGCCGAATGTTCGGAAAAGTATTGTGAGTATGAAAACGCTTTTGTCATCGGAGAAATTTCAGAACAATACTTTTTCCTTGCCCATTGCCATCGGTAAAAAAATAGATAATGAAAACTTTATCGTAGATCTTGCCAGTATGCCGCATTTATTAATGGCAGGCGCTACCGGACAAGGAAAATCCGTTGGCATTAATACCATTCTTGTTTCTTTATTATACAAAAAACATCCATCTCAGTTAAAGCTCGTTTTAGTTGATCCCAAGAAAGTGGAATTGAGTTTGTACCGGGTTATCGAAAAACATTTCTTAGCAAAATTGCCCGGAGAAGAAGAATCCATTATTACAGATACAAAAAAAGTGGTTTATACATTAAATGCTTTGTGTATTGAAATGGATAATCGCTATGATTTATTAAAAGAAGCCGGTTGCAGAAACATCCGCGAGTACAATGAAAAATTTATTAAAAGGAAATTGAATCCTCTGAAAGGCCATCAGTTCCTGCCCTTCATTGTTTTGGTCGTGGATGAATTTGCTGATCTCATTATGACTGCAGGAAAGGAAATAGAATTACCCATTGCCCGACTTGCTCAACTTGCAAGGGCAGTTGGGATTCACCTGATCATTGCCACACAAAGGCCATCCGTAAATATTATTACCGGTACCATCAAAGCAAATTTCCCTGCAAGAATTGCTTTTAAAGTTTCTTCAAAAATTGATAGCCGCACCATATTGGATGTTGGCGGCGCAGAGCAATTGATTGGAAAAGGAGATATGCTCATTAGTTATAATGGGGATATTACCCGACTGCAATGTGCATTTGTAGATACACCGGAGGTAGAAAATTTGTGTGAGTTTATCGGTGATCAGCGCGGTTATCCAGATGCATTTTTATTGCCCGAATATGTTGATGAAAAAGAACTGGAGGGTAAAGATGTGGATATGGGGGATAGAGATGCTTTATTTGAAGATGCGGCACGATTGATTGTACAAAACCAGATTGGCAGCACTTCCTTATTGCAGCGCCGGATGAAGCTGGGATATAATCGCGCCGGCAGATTAATGGATCAATTGGAAATAGCCGGTATTGTTGGAAAAAACCAGGGGAGCAAAGCCCGGGAAGTTTTGATTCACTCCGAAAATGAATTGCAGGAGATCTTGAATAATTATCTATAAAAAAACCGGGATGAAACCCGGTTTTTATGATGCTTCTTATGCTTCTTTCAGAAAGTTTCTGAGCACATATTGTAAAATTCCTCCGTGCTTGTAATATTCTATCTCTATTGCAGAATCTACACGAGCGATGGCTTTAAATTTAACTTCTTGTCCATCTGCTTTTTTGGCTGTAACATCGAGTTGTTTTAAAGGGGATAAATTGTCAGCAATCCCGGTGATAGAATATTCTTCTTTTCCATCCAGGCCAAGGGAGCTTGCTGTTTCACCATCTTTAAATTGCAAGGGTAATACTCCCATGCCGACTAAATTACTCCGATGAATCCGTTCATAACTTTCAGCAATGACTGCTTTTATGCCTAACAAAAATGTACCTTTTGCGGCCCAGTCACGGGAAGAACCACTTCCATATTCTTTACCTGCCAAAACAATTAAAGGAGTATTATTTTCCTTATATTTCATAGCGGTATCATACACCGTCATTTCTTCTCCGGTGGGTAAGAAAGTGGAAAATCCTCCTTCCTTAGTTGCCAGTTTATTTTTAATACGAACATTGGCAAAAGTACCGCGGACCATTACTTCATCATGACCTCTTCGTGATCCATAGGAATTAAAATCGCTTCTTTCAACACCTTTACTATTCAAATATTTTCCTGCTGCAGATTTTTCATTAAACTGACCTGCAGGGGAGATGTGATCTGTGGTAATACTATCACCCAAAACAAGAAGTGCCCTGGCATGGTCAATGTTACTCAGCGATTCTGCTTCATCGGAAATGTTTGTAAAGAAAGGAACCTCTTTGATATAAGTGGATTGCATATTCCACTGGTATAACTTATCAATTGGCGCTTCCAGGTTTCTCCAATTTTCATTTCCTTCAAATATTTGACCATAACTATGTTCAAAATCTTTTGGAGATAATACGCTACTTAAAACTTCATTGATTTCATCATCTGAAGGCCAAATATCTTTCAGGTAAACAGGCTCCTGGTTAGGGTCAAAACTGATGGGTTCATTGATCAGGTCAATATCTACTCTGCCGGCAATGGCAAAGGCTACAACCAACATTGGAGACATTAAGAAATTCATCTTTACCTGGGGATGAATCCTGGCTTCAAAATTTCTGTTACCTGATAAAACAGATGCTAATACCAAATCATGTTCTTCAATGGCTTTACCAATATATGGTGGTAAGGGGCCGGAATTACCAATACAGGAAGTACATCCATAACCCACCAGGTGAAATTGTAATGCTTCGAGATCCTTTAGCAAATCGGCTTTTTCAAGATAATCAGTTACTACTTTTGAACCCGGAGCCAGAGATGGTTTTACCCAGGGTTTAATATCTAATCCACGTTCACGCGCTTTGCGGGCTACGAGACCAGCACCAATCATTACATAAGGATTGGATGTGTTGGTACATGAGGTAATTGCCGCAATGGCTACGGCACCGTCGGATACTTCAAATTTCTCATTACCGAGCGTGATCCAGACTTGCTTCATTCCATTTTCTACTTTCTCTTCAATCTTGGTTTTGGGAGGCATGGCCACCGCAGCATCAATCGGTTGGCTACCTCCTTCATTGTACCAACGCGACATTACTTTTGGAGTAAGATAACAGCGTCCAAATTGAGTATCCAATAACTCAATAAATTTATTTTTAAAATCCTTTAAAAGGATTTTATCCTGGGGCCTTTTCGGCCCTGCAACACTGGGTTCGATGGAAGACATGTCTAATTCCAAAACATCTGTATAATTGATATTTTCATCCCCTGTACGCCAAAGCATATTTGCTTTACAGTAATCTTCTACTAATTGAATCTGTTCTTCACTACGATTACTTTTGCGCATGTATTCGAGCGTCTTCCCATCAATTGGAAAATAAGTAATGGTGCATCCAAATTCAGGAGACATATTCCCAATTGTTGCTCGATCGGGT
>Ga0208826_1002716_pt1 | contig 12936 bp, 10 predicted proteins | sample AD_UKC115_MetaG_FD_184451 | JGI IMG/M metagenome (GOLD analysis project Ga0208826, IMG submission 184451) | Active sludge microbial communities of municipal wastewater-treating anaerobic digesters from Hong Kong - AD_UKC115_MetaG (SPAdes)... | ecosystem: Engineered > Bioreactor > Anaerobic >...
TTGGGGGAGACATCGGGCCGTGTGGACCATCTTCCCTCCTCTCCCGTCGGCGGTCGGCCTTGAAGATGGGTTTCGCTTCGAAGGCCTGGGGCCTACGGAAAGCGGTTGTTTTTCGTTCCTTTTGCTTCTATCCCCTTTCGATTCCGAGTTTAGAGGGGCAGGGCCACAATGTCAAGGGGAAAAGAAAAAGAGATAAAATGGAGTGTCCGTTATAAAAAAATGTTTATAGTTAAGTCTTTTTAGACCACTATTCTAGGAAGATCAGAAGGAAGGCGTGCTAAAACTTCGTACGAGATCGTTCCTGTCCATTCGCCCCAGGTATCGGCGTTGATCTCCTCTTCTCCATCCCTTCCGATAAGGGTAACCGGCTCCTCCAGTTCTACACCGGAGATCCCCGTAATATCCAGAATCGTCAGGTTCATACACACTCTTCCGCGGATCGGCGCCCGTTCTCCCTTTACAAGAAAGTAGCCCAAGTTGGAGAGCCCTCGGTCAAGGCCATCGCTATACCCCATGGGAAGGAGGGCAACCCTTGTTGGCTGAGTCGTTTTATAGGAAAGGCCATAACCGATATAGCTCTTAGCAGGCAAATCTTTGATCTGCCCCAACCGTCCCTTAAAAGAAAGAACCCTTTGAAGGGAGAGGGGGCTCTTCCCGCTCTGAAGAAAAGAGAGATAGGCCTCCTTAGAAGGCCAATAGCCGTAGGCGGAGATCCCCAACCTAACCATCTGGTCGTGAGTCCAAGGGAAAAGGAGAATCGCCGCGGAACATGCGGTATGACCAATCTGTGGGTTAAAACCATCCCGTCGGATCCTCTCCCTGAAGAGTTCAAACCTCTTCTTCTGTTCTTGAGCGTATTGATGGTCTGTCGTGTCTTCTATGTTCGCGTAGTGGGTACTGAGCCCTTCCAATATGACATTACCAAGGGTCTTAAAAGTTTCAGCCATGGCCGGCCATTGCTCCTCCAGTATTCCTTGCCTGCCAGTACCGGTTTCCACCTTAAGATGGACCGAAGCCTGAAGCCCAAGCTTCTTAGCCGTTCGGTCGATACCGCGAAGAGAGGCCTGATCGAAGACAGTCAGACGCAGATCCGCCTTCAGTGCCTCGTTCCACATAGAGCTCTCGACATACCCAAGAACAAGAACTGGACGCTTGATCCCTGCGGCGCGGAGAGCCAATCCCTCTTCTACGCTGTGGACACCGTACCAGTCCACGAGGTTCTTCTCCTCGCAAATTGCGGATATTTGGCGCCAGCCGTGACCATAGGCATTGGCCTTAACAACCAAAAGAAGGCGCGTAGAGGGTGTAAGGAGGCCCCGAAGAGATAGAAGATTGGAGATTAACGCTTCACGGTGAATCTCTATCCATTTGAGCATCGTCTATTTTAACACCCCTCTTCGTTGAGAGTAACAAAAAAGAAGGACCCTCCATCTTTTCTCCAAGAAGGGTAACCTTCCTCTTTTTCAACAGCCCCTTTTATCTCGCGGTTGGAAGCCGAAGGAAAAGTCGCTAAGGATTTAAAAGGAGTGTCCGTTGAAGTTCGTTGAGGTTATCAAAAAGGGGAAATAAAAAGGAGTGTCCGTTGAAAGTCTAGCCTTGTGAAAAAGGTTGGAGAGGGAAAGAGATTCCCTCTCCAACCCAAAGGGAGGTCAGAAAAAAAAGCCGACAAAAGCCGAGAGGGATGGCCCCGAAAGGTCGAGAGGATCAAACCCTTCAAATTCAGTTCCTAGATCCGCCTTGAGGTAGAGATACCTTCCCTCAATACCGAAGGCGAAGTTTTTGGTTGGCCGAACGGCCAGCCCGACGAAGGCGTTCGCTCCCAGATGGGTCGCTTCGTCTTGAAAGTCCCCATCATAGGTCTCGCCTTGGTCAAAATCTATGAACTCGCCGTACTGTTCATACTTGACCCTGTAGAGTCCCACCCCACCTCCGATGTAAGGAAAAACCTGATGTCGCTTCGAAACGGGGTAGAAGCGGAAGTTCAGCTCTATGGGCACGATTTCGTAGGCGATGGTCTGAGCGATGGCGGTCCCATCACCTTGCTCGTAGTCACGGTACTCAGTATCAACGCTCTTTCTCCCGATGGCTCCCACCTGAAAGGAGACTCCGAAGTTCGGGTTTACGGAGTATTCGTATTCGAAAAACAGCTGTTCCGTTCGCAAATCTTTCTTCTTCAATAGAAGGTTCTCGAAGTTGATGTCCCAGAGATCGCTCTTGGCTTGGGGGTAAAAAGCCCCTCCCTTCAGCCAGATAACGGAGCCTTCCATCGGGAGAAGCGTAAAGAGGAAGAGGGCCACTAGCCCAATGACGATTTTCGTTTTCATCTCAGGCCTCCTTGGAGATTGAACTATTATATATACATCAAAAAAGGTGCCATAAAAAGAAGCCCGCCTACTTCCTCTCCTGAGAGGCCTTTTCAACGTTTCCTTTCCTCGGCGGGTGTATCGTTTCCGATACACTTGTCGTTTCCCTGTTCATGGCCTCCCCTTTTTGATATAAGAGAGATAGAAACCAGGGAGGTGCTCATGAAAAGCTTTCTCGCTCTTCTTCTCTTCCTTCTCTTCTCTCTCTCCTGCGCCGTCAACCCTGTGACCGGAGAGAACGAGGTTATGCTTTTCTCGGAAAAGGCTGAAGTCTCAATGGGCGCCGATGTGGACCGGAGCATCTCCCAAGAGTACGGTCTCTACCAAGATCCTTTGTTAACCCGTTATATTGAGAGGGTCGGACGCAGGTTAGTCCCCCACACCCACCGACCCAACCTGGTCTACCACTTCTCGGTGCTCGACACCCCTGTGATCAACGCTTTCGCGGCTCCCGGTGGGTATATCTACGTGACCAGAGGGATTCTCGCCCTCATGAACAGCGAGGCGGAAATGGCGGCAGTCCTGGGCCACGAGCTCGGGCATGTCAACGCGCGTCACTCCATGCGCCAAATGAGCAACGCCATCCTTCTGAACACAGGTCTTTTGGCCGCCAGCCTGATCAACAAGAAGGTCGCCCGCTTCGCAGGTCTCGCCAGCGTGGGCGTTCAGCTCCTCCTTCTCAAGTACAGCCGTGACGACGAGTATCAAGCCGACTCCTTGGGGGTGGAATACGCCCGTAAGGCGGGTTACAACCCAGGAGAGGTGATCGATTTCTTTCTCTCCCTGGAGAAGCTGGGGGACATGTCGGGATCGGCGAGAGTCCCCGGGTTTCTCTCCACCCACCCGTTGACAAAGAATCGGATCAACCGGGCCAGGACTCTGATCCTTCCCGAAGACGGCCGGATGCTCATGGAGCGGGAACTCTACCTAAGCTCGATTAACGGGATGGTCTACGGAGAGAATCCCAAGAGCGGCTACCTGGAGGGTCGAACCTTCTACTATCCAGAAATGGGGATCTCCCTTGTTCTCCCCGAAGGCTGGCAGGCCGAGGCTTCGCCACGCCGAATCACCCTCTCTTCCGCCGACGGAAAAGGGGCCTACTTACTGGAGAGAAACGACAACCCCGTCGATCTCCCGACAACGGTCGCAAAGAAGGCCGAATCGCTGGGAAAGGTCCGGCTTCTTGACCAAGAGAAAAACCCCATGGACACCTTCCCTTCCCTCCGGTGCCGCTACTCTCTGCTTCAAGAAGATTCGCTTCTCGCGGTAGACGTGACCGGATTCCGCCAAGAGAACAGGGTCGTCACCCTTACCGCGCTGAGCGAAGAGAAGGACTACAGAACTCTTTCAGGAGCCTTCCGCTCTTTAGCCATGTCAATCAAGCCCATCAGCGACCAGAGGAAGGTCAAAAGGCAACCCCAGAGGATCTTACTCAGAAAGGCCGACGGAGAGACGGAGCTTCGAGAGCTCTTCCGCAGGGAGGGAGTGGAGGAGAAAAAGTGGCCCTTCTTGGCCCTCCTCAACTCCCTTGAGCTGAATTCACGCCCCGAGCGTGGGACCCTGATCAAGGTCGTCCGCTAGCGTCTCCAGCTCCCGCCAAACCTTCAAAGAGTCTCACAAACTCCTGCCAGGCCCTCTCGTCTCCACGTAAGAGGGAGGGAAGCGCCAAGGCTACGTAGCGGTTTTCAGGGTTCTGTTCGTAGAGAGTGTTCCTGGCCCAGACCCCCTGAGGGGCTCCCTGAGGCGTAAGGAAGAGCCCTCGCACACGGCCCGCTTCGGCTCCACGCCAGGCGGGTTTTCCTTTGAGCGATTCCAAGGCTCTCTTCAAGCGCAAGTACCCATCCTTTTCGAAGAAGGGTTTCCAGGCGGGAGAAGCGAGCTCGCCAAGGAGAAACTCCGCTAAATCGGCGCCGTCGAAGGCTTCCCCCCCCTCCTCTTCCATGTAGAGGTAGAGGGTTCCGGCCAGAATCTTGGATAGGTCTCTTCCGTAGAGATAGCCTGGATCAACGAAGCGCTGGTAGTAGAGAGGGTTGTCGTAGAGGGAGTGGTAGACGCCGTAACTGCCTGCGCTCCAGAAGGCGAAGACCCCGGAATTTTGCCTGTAGAGAGGTGCGCAATGGTCGGAGCCGCAGGAGACAACCGCGCCGACGTCAAATTTTTGGGGAATCTTCAGGGAGAACCTTTCTCTGCCGTACTCCTTCAGGAACCTCTCGACATATCGGACAAGGAGCGAACGGTGCCCTGGGGTGGCGACGATGCCAAAGTCGGGGCCTCCCACGGCGGCGTCTTCGTTGATCGTCAGGACGACTCTCTCCCCCCGCCTCTCCAACTCCTCCTCCCATTCGGTCGAACCGATGACACCAAACTCTTCACCGTCCCAATGGACGAAGGCGAGGGTCCTTTCGGGCCGCCATCCGCTCTTGGCAAGGTCGGCGAAGAAAGCGGCCGTTTCCATGACCACCGCTGTTCCGGCGTTCGGATCGGTTGTCCCGTAGACCCAGGCATCGAAGTGAGATCCCAAGGCCACCACCTCTCGGGGCCGACTCTTGCCGGGAATCTTTCCGACCACAACGTAAACGGCTCTTTCAACGGTCTTGTTTTCAACCCTCATGACAACTTTTGCGCCCACACCGTCGCCGGTTCTGTAGATCGTCCCCAGCCCTCCCTGCCAGGCTTCGGGAGCCCTTTCTCCGCTCATCTCGGTGAGAAGCTTTTGGGCGGTCTCATAGGAGATCGGAAGCGTAACGGCCAGCTCCCCGTCCAGGGGGTTCTTCTCAAGCCTCTTCTGCCCGGGAAGAGAGGGGCGGCCAGGAGTGAGGGGATCCCCAGGATAGGGAAGAGTATCCAAGGATCCTCTCTCCAGTCCTCCCGCAGGAAGGGAGTTCCCCTCGGGATAGACCGTCCCCACCCGAAAGCCCCGATCCTGAGGGTCCGGAAAGAGAAGGACTCCGGCGAGGCCGTACTTCTTTGCCAAGGCCGCCTTGTCGCCACGGTACTCCCTACCGAGTCGAACGAGGGCGATGGCCCCCTTGAGCTTTACCCCCCGGGAGAGAAGGTATTCGTACTCCTCCTTCCCCCCGTAGTGGGCGAAGATGAGGGGACCGGAGACATTCCCGGAGGGAGACCAAGCGTTAAACCCTACCAGGGCCTCTCGGCTCTCCGAGAAAGGGTCCTCCAACAAGGCCGGCTCCTGCATCGGAAAGCTCACCGCTCCAGGCTTTTCCCAATAGAGGGCGCTCTTGCGAGGCTCCGGAAGAGGGACCGAAAAGGTCATCACTTCCACTTGCAGACCCATCTTCCTCATCCTTTCTGCCAGGTACTGGGTGTTGTCCCTCTGAGCGACAGACCCGGTGGGGTGAGGAAGGGAAGAAACGGCGAGCAATGTTCTTTCATAGCTTTCAGCGGTAATCGTTCTATCCAAGAGTTTCCGATAATCTTCACCCGCAAGAGAGAGGGTAAAGAGGAGAAACATAGCGACTAAAGCCCTTTTTTTCATCTTTCCTCCAAGATCTTTCATTCTAAGAAAGGCCTTTCCTCTTGTCAATCTTTCCCTTGAGCCTATACTATAGGGGTAAGGGAGGAGGGGTTTTCTATGAAGAGATCGATAATCCTGGGGGTCGTTCTCTTGTTTCTGGCAGGGTCCTGGCTCACTTCAGCGGGCCGCCGTTTCTCCTTGGGGCCCTACCAAGGGGTGGTTTTGAAGGGCACACCTTACGAGAGGGGGTTCCAGTTTGGACGCCTCTTCTATCAAGAGCTCCACACCCTGGCGAACCTGTTTAGGGAGGAGAGGGAGAGGCGGATCGAAGAGGCCTTTCTTCTCTTCCGTCCCCTGGCGAAGATCTCCCTGAGGAACCGTCTGGAGAAGATGGCCTCGACAATCCCGGAGGAACACCTCAAGGAGTTGAAGGGGGTTGCTCTCGGATCCGGCCTCTCCTGGGACGACCTCCTCTGGATGACCTTCTCTCCTGATTTCTTTTCCCCCGGGGGAAAGCTCTTCGCCTTCCAACACAAGGAGTGGGTTGTCGGCCGAACCCTGGAGAGCTCGTCCCCTCTCCTGAGGTTTTTAAGCGAGAAGAGCCTGATCCTCTACGTCGAGCCTTCAGAAGGGTACAGGCACCTGGCCTTCGGTTTCCAAAATTCCCTGCTCTTTCCAACGGCGATTAACGAACACGGTCTGATCATCGCCTTCAACGGAGAAGGTTCGGAACGGAAAGACAACCTCTCGGGGTGGTCCCTCGTCAAGTGGGTTGTTCAGAGGGCTTCCACTCTCGCCGAAGCAGAGAGACTCCTCCTCTCCCGTCCCCTCCCCTCCCCCTCGACGGTTATCCTCTCCTCTCTCGGCGAGAAGAGGTCCATCAAGTTGGAGACTCTTCATGGTAAGGCACAGAGGAAGGAAACCACACGGCTTCTCCTCCCGAAAAGGAGCGGAAGCGGAGAAGAGCCGCCCAACCTTTCAGTGGCTTCTAGACTGGAAAGGCTCTCCGAGGATGGAACCGCCCCCGAGAGGATTCTTACCGATCAGGGCGCTCTTCCTCTCCATGTGGCTTCAGACAGCGTCAACGGCCCTGAGACCCTCCTCTCCCTTCTGATCTACGAGAACAGGAAGATTCTCTTTTGCGCCGGTCCCGGCTACGCCGCGCACCGCACCCAGGCCATCTTCAGCTTCTGGAACCTCCTCAACCAACAGACCGAGAGCCGCCTCCTCCTTCGGGAGAATCTGAGCGAACAAGAGAGGCTCTACCTCCTCTACCGACGGCAGACCGAGGCCTCTTCAAAGGATGCGGGCCGAAGGCTCCAAGCTTTGGAGAGCGTCTACGGAGAACGGCGTTTTTCCGAATACTACCTTCTCAAGGCGGAGGCGCTCAAAGAGAAGAAGATGTGGACGGAGCTCCTCTCACTCTGCGCCGATAGGGAGAGGTCGGGGGAGCCGGAGGTGGAGATTCTTCTCGCCAAGATAGAGGCCCTTCGTAGATGCGGCCGGAAGAAGGATGCCCTCGACCTCTTTCAGAAGGTCGGCTCTCGACCGGAGTGGGCCCCCTACAGAGAGAGGGTTCAACGAATCCTCACCGAGAAGTGAGCCCTTCCACTCCTACACCCTCGAAAGCGAAAGCCCTTTTCCCGTTCAGGCTTTAGACTTTCGAAGGTTCTTCCGGGAATTGGAAGGCCGCTTGCTCCACTCCTCAAGGAAGAGGCTCAAGAGGCGGACACCGAAACCGGTAGCCCCTGGGATACCGAAGAAACTCCCCTTTTCTACATATGCGGTTCCCGCGATATCCAGGTGGGCCCACTCCCCTTTGGGCGCGAAAGAGTCGAGGAAGAGGGCCGCCTTGATCGCCCCGGCGCCGGTCCCGTATTGGGAATTCTTCAAATCCGCCACGTCGGACTTGAGATCCCCCCGGTAGATATCGCAGAGAGGGAGACGCCAAAGCGGTTCCGCCACCCTCTCTCCCCAAGAGACGAGTTCCTTGGCAAGGGAGTCGGAACGGCTGAAGAGGGCGGCTACCCTCTCACCCAGAGCGGATACGGCCGCCCCAGTGAGAGTCGCCAGATCGATCGTCAGGTCCGGTTTGAAGAGAGAACCGTAGGCTAAGGCGTCGGCCAGGAGAAGCCGACCCTCGGCGTCGGTGTTCCGGATCTCCACCCTCTTTCCCCCGTAAAGGGTGAGAACATCCCCCTGCCTGTAGGCCGTTGGAGAGAGAAGGTTCTCCGCAAGGGGCATCAGCGCAGAGATCTCCAAGGGGAGGTTGAGAGCGGAGACGATCTTCATGATCCCCACCACGGCGGCGGCACCCGCCATGTCGACTCTCATGTTCATCATCTCCTGGGCGCTCTTCAGGTTCATCCCCCCGCCGTCGAAGGTGATCCCTTTTCCCACCAGCAGAACCCTTCCAACCGGTCCCACCGGGGAATAACGCAGGTCCAGGAGCCTTGGAGGAACAGGAGCGCCCCGTCCTACCGCGGCGATTCCGCCAAAGCCCTCACTCTCCAGCTCTTTACCGACCCAAGCCCTCAAGGAAAAGGGCCCTGAGGAGAAGAGGGCCGCAATCTCCTCTTGAAAACTCTGGGGAGAGATTTCAGAAGAGGGCCTATCCACAAGGGTCCGACAGAGGTTTACCCCTTCTGCGAAGCATCTCGCCCTCTCCCCGCAGGCAGGGAGAATATCGAAGGAGACCGGAACGTCTTCCTTTCTCGAGCCTCGGCCGGGATACCCCTCCAGAAGCGCCGTAAAGAAGGCGGCCTCCTCCCTGGGATTCCACCCCAACTCCACCGGGTCGGAGAGATGGAGCCGAACGAGGGAGAGGCCAAGCAGCTGCGCCCCTTCACGGCAGTAGCCGACCAGTTGCCGAAGCTCCCTGGGAGTAAAGCGGGCGGGAGAGCCCCCGTTCAAGAAGAGCCAGGGGACGCCTTTGGCGGAAAGGACAAGGAGCCTCTTCTCTCTCTGGAAAGCCTTGACCTGTTCATCCGAAAGGGTTTGCCAAACCTTCAGAGCCTCTTGAGAAAGAAAGGCCTCCCTGCCGGTGAAGAGAAGGGCTCCGGAGAGGCTCTTCATGGGCCCACCCTTCTCGCCACCTGCAGGGCCTTCTTAAGCTCCTCTCCGCTAAGAGTCGAGGCGCCGAGCTTACCGACGACCACCGATGCGGCCACATTGGCGGTCCAGGCCGCTTCTTTCAGCTCCATTCCGGCCCCTAAGGCCAAACCGATCACGGCCAAGACGGTATCCCCCGCACCGGTCACATCAAAGACCTCCCGGGTGAAGGCAGGGAAAGAGAAGCCTCGCTTCCCTTTGGCCCGACCGCTCATTCCCCTCTCGCCTAAGGTGATGAGTCCCCACTCCAGGGCGTAGAGCCGGATCATCCTCTCGAGAAGCTCCTCGGTCTCGCCCTCCCCACCGACCAGTTCGACCGCCTCCTTCCTGTTGGGAACCATTCCGGTAACACCCTTGTAGAGGGAACGGTGTGAAACTTTGGGGTCGACAACCAGAGGAAGACCCTTTTGATCTGCTAGGCCCCTCAGTTCATCCATCAGCTCCTCGGTCACCATCCCCTTGGCGTAGTCCGAGACCAGGAGAATCTGAGGGTCCCACTCCCGGATCCTTTTCACGACCGCCTCCCGGGAAGCCGCTTCAACGGAGGAGTTATGTTCGCTGTCGATCCTCAGGAGCTGTTGGTTCCCCGAGAGGATCCTGGTTTTCAGGGGCGTCGCCCTTCCCTTCTCGAAGACGATCCCCGCCGAATCGACCATGGAAGCCAGACGCCGTCCGGCCTCATCTTCGCCGACAACGCCGAAGAGTCGGACTCTTCCCCCCAAGGAGCGGATGTTCTCCCCAACGTTGGCCCCGCCACCGGGGCGGAAGAACTCCTCCCCCTTCTCGAAGACCGGAACCGGAGCCTCTGGAGAGATTCTCTTAACAGATCCCTTCCAGTAACAATCCAGCAGAAGGTCGCCGACGACACCGACACGGAACGTTTCGAAGAGGCTCAGGAGGCTCTCACCTCTTGCTCTCATGGTTCACCTCGATGAAAGGAAGGGATGTGAGAAAGAAAAAGAGGGTCTTCACTTCATAGTCTCCAAAGTTGTATTCGAAGAGTCCCGCCCCGAGGAAGGCCACGATCACTACCAGCGAGGCCTCCGCGAGGGGACTCCCCCTCCGGAAAACCTTCCATGTGGCCATAAAGAGGAGAATCACATAGCCACCCCAGAAGAGGAGGGCCGGAATTCCCCGTTCCGCCGGAATCTGAAGCAGATTGTTGTGCAGGTGGAGGTTCCGCTTCTCTCCCGGGTGAACGACGTACCTGGGAACGTTGTAGGCGTACCGAACCATGTTGGGGCCAACACCGAAGAGGGGCTTGTCTTGGATCATCTTCACCCCTTTCTTCACCATGACGATCCGGTCCTGGAAGGTGACGTCTTTCCAGTTGGTGAAAGAGAGGAGCCTCGCTTTCAAAGGCCCCGGCGAGAAGAGGAAGAGGACGACCAGGACTGCCACGACTCCGAGGGCAACCTTCGGACGCCTGAGAAGGGCCCAGAGAACGAGGGCGGCGGCGAATCCCAACCAAGCCGACCGTGTGAGGGTCAAGAGGAGGGAGACCGTGGAAGGGATCGCCAAGAGGAGGAAGAGTCTCCTCTTCTCCCGGAAGAAGAGGACCCACCCCCAAAGGGAGGCCATCATCATGAGGCCGGCCTGAGTCATGTAGTGGCTCTCGAAGCCGACGACTCGAACGGAAGAGGAGAGTCCGATTCCCTTCAGAAACTGAAAGAGGGAGTAGAGGGATGAGAAGAGAACCGCTCCCGAGAGGAGCCGAAGGGTCCACCTCTCCCGCCTCTCATCCTCCGGGATTGAGGCGAGAAAGAAGGGAACCCCCAGGAGAAGGAAGAGCTCCTTCAGATCGTAGAGGCTTGTAAGGGGTTGATAGGAGAAGAGGGCCGAGAGAATCGACCAGAGGGCGTAAAGGAGGAGGAAGAGGGTCCACTTCGGTTTGGGGAAGGAGAGTTCTCCTCTGCAGACTCCTACGAGCCAAACCACCATTCCCCCATAGAGGAGAACCTGAGAGAGGGAGGTGGAGAGGAAGAGAGCCGCCGGGGTCAAGAGCACCAACCATGGGAGAATCCGCTTAAACCTTTCCACTGAGAAGAGCCCCCTCCAGGGCGTTGAGAACCTCTTCGGGAAGAATCGTCCTGTGACAACGGAAATCACCCGGAGAACACTCCCTCTGCCGGCAAGGACGGCACGGCTCAGGCCTCTCCAGAATCGTCACCCTCTCCTTTCTCCAGGGTCCCGAGATCTGGGGGAGGTTGGGGCCGAAGAGTGCGACGATGGGAGTGTCCGTCGCCGCCGCTATATGCATGGGACCGCTGTCGGCGCCGAAGAAGGCTCTGCACTTGTCGATGAGGGAGTAGAGTCCGCTCAGATCGAGCTTCCCCGTCCAATCCCCTATCATCCCTGGGGAGAGAGATGCCAGCTTTCCGCCTCTCTCACGGTCCTCCCTCCCTCCTAAGAGTTGGGGGGACCACCCTCTCTCCACCATCCCTTCCAACAGAGAAGTGAAACGGTCCTCTCCCCAATCCCTGAAGCGGTTTCCTGAGCCGATATGGACGGCCACGGGGGTTCCCTCAAAGCGGGCAAGGCCCTCCTTCACAGTAGAGTCGACCTCCTGCCTCACCGGGGGAAGGATGAGCCTGGAAGGAGCCTCTCCTCCGTAGCCAACGGCTCTCACCAGGTTCAACTGACTCTCCGTGGAGTGAAGAATCCGTCCCGGCACAGAGCGTTCAACCTTAAAATCGTAGACGGCGGAGCGGTGTCGGTTCTTATACCCAACCTTAACCTTCCCCTTCAGGAAGAGGGTCAGCCAAGCCGAACGGGGCCCCCCATGAAAATCGATGATCAGATCCCAAGGTTGTGAGGGAATCTTCGCCAGAGAGGCCCTGAGGCCATCCTGGGGGGAGAGGATCGAAACCCCGTCGATATGGGGGTGGCCTTCCACGAGAGAGCGGAAGGGTTCCTCAGCGCAGTAATGGATATACGCTTCCGGGAAGAGGAGACGAAGGGCCTCGACGGCGGGAAGAGAGAGGGCGATATCCCCCATCTTCCGGAGACGGAGGGCGAGAATCCGCAACTACTTCTCCTCCTTCCCCTCTTCCTTTGTCTCAGCTTCGTCGATGAGCATCACGGGGATTCCCTCCCGAACGGGATAGATTCTCCCGCATTGAACGCACTGAAGGCCTTCTCCCTCCCGGACTTCACGAACCTCCGCCTTACAGAGAGGACAGGCAAGAATCTCCAAGAGTTCTTTGTCGATAGACATTTTTGCTCCCACCCCGGTTCCGACCCGGGGAGCAGTTCCCGGGAGGGGAAAACCCCTCCCGGGAGTCACCGTTTATTTCTGCATCTTCTTGACAGTTTCGATCAAGGCAGGAACGCCGTTGGCCGTAGCGCCTTCGGGGTCCATGGTCATATACTTGTTCAGGTTCTCAAGGGTCTTGGGAAGGTTGTTGACGTTCAAGTAAGCATAACCCAGCTTCAGGACCGGGAGAGACCAGTCCGGCTTGATCTTGGCGGCCATCTCGTAGTAAGCGATCGCCTCCTCAGTCTTCATGGCGTTGAAGAAGATTTCACCAACGTTGTAGGCAAGAATCTCGTCATCAGGGGTGATCGCCAAGGCCTCCTTAAAATAGTTTTGGGCCTTTTCGAAATCCTGCTTCTTCATGTAGGCATCCCCCATGGCGGAGAGGGCCTTGGTGCGAAGCGAGTTGTCCTTGACGCTTTCTTGGGTCTTGTCCAGAACCTTCTGATACTCCGCGATGGCCTTGTCAAGATCTCCGAGCTCCTTGTAGCAGTTCCCGATCCCCAGGCTGACCATGAAGGCTTCCGGATGCTTGGTGAGGAACTGTTGAAAAACCGTCAACGCCTCATCGTACTTCTTCTCCGTGAAGAGTTGGTTGGCCTGGTCAAAGAGCTTGAGGGATTCCTCATCTTCAATCACCGGTTTTGGACCCTGCTGGGAGACCTTCATCACAATCTTCAACGTCGGATTGACTGACAGCTGCTTGACGTCGTATTCCACATAGTTAGGAA
>Ga0208826_1002717_pt1 | contig 12935 bp, 9 predicted proteins | sample AD_UKC115_MetaG_FD_184451 | JGI IMG/M metagenome (GOLD analysis project Ga0208826, IMG submission 184451) | Active sludge microbial communities of municipal wastewater-treating anaerobic digesters from Hong Kong - AD_UKC115_MetaG (SPAdes)... | ecosystem: Engineered > Bioreactor > Anaerobic >...
GCCTCCGTCAGGTCTTCCGCCTCCGTCAGGTCTTCCGCCTCCGTCAGGCCTTCCGCCTCCATCAGGCCGTCCGCCTCCGTCAGGCCTTCCGCCTCCGTCACGCCATCCGTCTGGCCACAGCCTTCTATCATTCCAATGACTCCGTGGGAAACGAATAAAAAAATATGGGTATAAATAGTACCAAGGGAAACTCTGGTACAGAAAACTGCTAATCGGTATACGAATCCGTTGTCCGATAAATAAATAGTTTGGATTTAAGCTGGGATTCGCAGCCAATATAGCTTGAACACTGACATCAAAGTTATTTGCAATTCTATAAAGGTTATCGCCCGGCTGTACAATATAATTAAACATTTTTTCACCTCAATCTCATTATATGATGTTCGCATTGAAACGACCATTTTGAGTTGAGGAATGTGGCAGGTATAAAAGGGCTGTTTGGGGGGAAAAAATCGCGGCCATTCTTTATGGCCGCGAAGGCAAACCCGCATCCTCCTCTAAAGGGGTGCAGGTGAGATGAAGTTTACGACGGTTTTCGTCCGTGCAAAGCACGGCGGCGGCTTCTATTTGGCCGTTGAGAAAATTCGCAGCACTTAGCGGACGCTAAGCGCGCTGTCCGTGACGACGGCGACCGGGCAGTGATCGCTGCCGAAATACTGCGTCAGGATGAGGCTGTCGGTGATGCGCGGCCCGAAGCGCTTTGAGCACAGGAAATAATCGATGCGCCATCCCGCGTTGTGCTCGCGGGCGCGGAACCGGTAGCTCCACCACGAATAGGCGCCGGCCTGATCCGGATACAGCAGGCGGAACGTGTCGAGGAAGCCGGCTTCCAGCAGTTCGGTCATTTTTTGACGTTCCTCGTCGGTGAAACCCGCCGAGCCGCGGTTCGGGCCGGGGTTCTTGAGGTCGATCTCCTGATGGGCGACGTTCATGTCGCCGCAGACGATCACGGGCTTCGTCCGGTCAAGGCTGATGAGATACTCCCGGAAGCAATCCTCCCAGTCCATGCGGTAGTCGAGCCGTTCCAGCTCCTGCCGGGCGTTCGGCACATAGACGTTTACCAGATAAAAATCCTCATATTCCAGCGTAATGACGCGGCCCTCGTGGTCGTGGCGCTCGATATCCATGCCGTAGAAGACGCTGAGCGGCTTGTGCTTCGTGAAAACGGCGGTGCCGGAATAGCCCTTCTTGTCCGCACTGTTCCAGTACTGGTAATAGCCCGGCAGATCGAGGTCGAGCTGGCCCGGTTGGAGCTTCGTCTCCTGCAGGCAGAAAAAATCCGCGTCGATCTCCTGAAAGATCTCCGTGAAGCCCTTTCCGGCCAAAGCGCGCAGGCCGTTGACATTCCATGATACAAATTTCATGCCGCCGCCCCTTTCTAAAAATAATTCTGCCTTCATCCTACCCGATCCCGCGAGGAAATGCAAGCTCCGCTTTTCGGGCGAGCAGGGCCGGGGAACTCCGGTCTGCGGATGCCGGAGCGTCAAAAGTTCTTCGGGTCAAAGAGAAAAGCCCGTGCAATCCTTAAACAGAGAGCTCCGGAAGCCCGCAAATCCGGAAAACCCCGGGCGGAGCCCTCCTGAAGAAGTAAGCAGCCGGGAGGCATCTTCCACAAAACGGCTCCGGAATGCAGAATTATAAAAAGGCGTCGGATGGGAACCGCCTCCCTCCGGAAAAACGGCCTTAAAAAATCCCGAAATACAAAAAGCTCCGGAGCCGACCCGCCCCGGAGCTGTTTCTATCGATTATTTGTGATAAAGTTTCCGCGTCTGGTACTGCGGCTCGCAGGTGAGCTGGATGCCAAGCTTGCGGAAGGTCTGGACGTCGACCTGCGAGAGGATCACGGAGGAGTGTGCCTGACAGCCGCGCAGGGCGGAAAGCTCCTTCATCGCCCGTTTGGCGGTGGGGTTGGTGGCGGCGCTGACGGAGAGGGCAACCAGTGTCTCGTCGCTGTGGAGGCGGGGATTGTGGTTGCCGAGGTACTCGGTTTTGAGCATCTGCACCGGCTCGATGACCGAGCGGGCGATCAGATCGATGTCGTCGTCGATGCCGGCGAGTTCCTTGATCGCGTTGAGCAAAACGGAGGAGCTTGCGCCGAAGAGCGCGCTTGTTTTGCCGGTGACAATGCGGCCGTCCGGCAGCTCGACGGCGGAGGCGGGCATGCCGGTCAGTTCCGCCTTCTCTTTCGCGGCGGTCGTGACCCTGCGGTCGCCGATGTGAACCCCGGCCTTATCCATCAGCAGCTCGATCTTATAAACCGGCTCGTCGCCGCATTTGCCCTGGCGCTTATCGCAGAGGGCGGAGTAGTAGCGGCGGATGATTTCCTGCTTTGCGGCTTCGCAGACGACTTCGTCGTCGCTGATGCAGAAGCCCGCCATGTTGACGCCCATATCGGTCGGAGATTTATAGGGGCTCTCCCCGAGGATCGAGCGGAAGATGGCGTTCAGAAGCGGAAAGACCTCCACGTCGCGGTTGTAGTTGACGGTGGTCTTCCCGTAGGCCTCAAGATGATAGGGGTCGATCATGTTGACGTCGTCGAGATCGGCGGTGGCGGCCTCATACGCGAGGTTGACCGGATGCGCAAGCGGCATGTTCCAGATCGGGAACGTCTCGAATTTCGCATATCCGGCCTTGATGCCGCGCTTATTCTCGTGGTAGAGCTGGGAGAGACAGGTGGCCATCTTGCCGCTGCCGGGGCCCGGTGCCGTCACGACAACAAGCGGACGGGTGGTTTCAATATACTCGTTCCGGCCGAAGCCCTCATCGCTGACGATCAGCCGGACGTTGGCCGGGTAATTTTCGATCGGATAATGGAGATAGGAGCGAACGCCGAGCTGGTCGAGCCTCTTGCGAAACGCATTCGCCGTGCTCTGGCAGTTATATTGGGCGATGACGACGCTGCCGACATACAGGCCGATCGCGGAGAAGGCATCGATCAGGCGGAGAACCTCTTGGTCATAGGTGATGCCGAGGTCGCCGCGGACCTTGTTTTTTTCGATGTCTCCGGCGTTGATGACAATGACGATCTCGGCCTGATCCTTGAGCTCGGTCAGCAGCCGGACCTTGGTATCCGGCTCGAACCCCGGCAGCACGCGGGAGGCGTGGTAGTCGTCGAACAGTTTCCCGCCGAACTCAAGATACAATTTCCCGCCGAAAAAGCCGATCCGCTCGCGGATCTTCTCGGACTGCATCTTATAGTATTTGTCACAATCGAATCCTGTTTTGCTCATCTTCTCTTTCTCCATCCGTATGTAAAAATCGAGGGGAAACCGCAGGAACTTTCCGCCAAAGGGATGACAAGCGGGAAAAAATCGGCTATAATATCTTCAAACGCGGGTTCTCGAAAATAATACGTTGTTAAGTTTACCTCTATTTTATTTTCCCGTCAACCGGTTTCCGGCTGTGTCGGAAAATATCGTTTCCTGGAGGAAGTCTATGCTGAAAAAAATCCTTGCCATGCTCGCCGTCCTGCTGATGACGGTGCCCATTCTCTCCGGCTGCTCCACGGCCGAAGAGATCGGCAACCTGATCCACAAGCTGACGGAAAGCGCCGGCGATATCATTCCGAACGACATCGAATACCTGCTGGGAAGCCTTTCCGGGGACAAGGAGAATACCTCCGACCACCAGATCGTCTTTTCCACCGGGTATGTCAACATGCTCAAAAGCGGCAAATACTTCATCAGCTATACCGCCGACGACGGCACCGAAATTTCCTACGGCACCAACGGCATCCGCTGGGGTGTCTCCTATCCGATCGGCGGCGCCGCAGAAGAGCCCACTTCGGAAGAGAGCAGCGAGGCGGAATCCTCCGCGGAGGAAACTGCCGCCGAAGCCTCCGGGGAGAGCGGCGAATCGGAGGCCGAGCCGGCGGTCCCTTCCATCAATATCGTACTGGAGGACGGCGTCTACTATCTCGTGGACGACGACGCCGGAACGCTGACGACGGTCAATCCCGCCGACTACAAGGCTTCGCCCTTTGTCATCGACGCCACGGATCTTGAATTCAAGACCGCCGGCGACAAGGAGCTGGACGGCGTCAGCTATCGGTATGAGGAATACGACGGCGCGGCGGGCTCCGTGATCTTCTACTATTCCGGCAGCGAGCTCGCCGCCATGGAGATCGCCGAGACGGAGACCAATATGCTGCTCCACGTCACGAAAATCAACAAATGGGTGAGCAGCGAACTGATCAACCTGCCCTCCTCCTATAAGGTGATCCGGGGGTAGACCGCACCGTAAGCGCCGCGGCCAAGATCCCCTTTCTCCGGGCTTTTGCGGTGCTCTGTCGGTTCAAAGCCCGCATTCCGGCGCGGCTTTCCATGTATTGTGCACGGCAGGGCCGCCGGCAATACACCGGATGTTTTTTCCGGTGCGGCGCCATCCAAAACAGAATCTTCCCTGCCGGGGAGCGGTTTTTCGCTCTCCGGCATTTTTTTGCATAACCGCCCTTCCCGGTACTATTTTGCATAACCGGGCCTCCTATCGCATAGGATGTCCCGAAAGGGAGTGAGAAAAATGCGGACAAGGTTTTTGATCGCGTTTTTTGGCCTGAGCATCGCATTTTTAATGCCGGCAGCGGCGGTGTGGTCCGGATTTTTGGAGCTTGGCGGGGTGGAGACCTTCCCTTCGCTTCCGGAATCGGTCTCTGCTTTTCCCGATAACCAAAACACCTCCGGAGAGGTGCCGCCGTCCGGCACGGAATCCGTTTCGGGCGCGGCCGCGGAGGAAACCGGCGGGGAGGGAGTTGTCTTCCGCGTACTCAGCGAAGACAGCGGCGACATCCTGGAACTCTCCGCCCTCGACTACGTCCGGGGCTCGCTCGCCGCGGAGATGCCGGCCTCCATGGAAAAGGATGCCCTGATCGCGCAGGGCATCGCCTCCTATACGTTTGCGCGCTACATGGCGATGACCTACTATTGGAGGGAATACGACTTCGCCGTCGATCCGGAGGGACGCAGCATGTACCTGACCGAGGATACCGTAAAGGAGATCTACGGCGACGGATTTGCGGAAAGCTGGGCGAAACTGACCGAGGCCGCCGAAATCGCGGTTCAATACGAACTGCTCTATAACGATGAACCGGCGATGGTGGCCTACCACGCCATCTCCGTCGGAAAGACAGAGAGCGCGCTCAACTGCTGGGGCAGCGAGGTGCCCTATCTTGTCTCCGTCGACAGCGCAAGCGACAAGAAGGTCGCCGATTACCTGACAACCGTGACGGTTTCCAAAGCCGACGCCCTGCGCATGCTAAACGACGCCGGCGCGGGGCTCTCCGGCCTCTACCCGGACCAGTGGTTCGAGGGCGGGCGCTACTCCGACGCGGGGTACCTTCTGGAAATCACGATCGGCGAGAAAACCTTCACCGGCGCGGAACTGCGCACGATGTTCAGCCTGCGCTCCGCCGCCTTCACCGTCGGCTATGCGGACAAAATCTTTACGTTTACCGTCCGCGGATACGGGCACGGCGTCGGGCTCTCCCAGTACGGCGCGCAGGCGATGGCCAAGGCAGGCAGCAGCTTTGAGGAGATCCTCGAACATTACTTCCCCGGTACGGAACTGGTCAAAGCCGAAGACGAATGACCGGGGAGACGAAGCCTCCCCAAAAATTTGTATAGGCCGGAAACGAAAGCCGAAAATCGCGACGGATGATGGGACGGCGCCGGGCGTCCGTTCTACGGCCGGCAAGGCAAAAAATGAGCGGCCGGGAAACGGTTTCGGACCATCAAAACGAAAACACCGCCATATAAAAAAAGCTCCCGAGCGGGAGCTTTTTTGCTGTGTACGGACTTCGTCATTTGTGCAGACTCTTCAGGGCTCTGCGGAAGATCGGCACCAGCAGCCACGCGCCGAACACCGCGATCACCGCGTTGAGCCCGGAGGTGACAAACTTGAGCCCGCAGGCCGCAAGTGCCGCCGCGAGGCCGCTGCCTTCCAGCAGCAGGGTGATCAGCGATTTGCCGAGATGCAGAACAAGATACGTGCCGGCGCCCGCCGCGCAGGCAATCAGATCGCGTTTCCGGCCCGGCTCCCCCGTATGGGAGACCGCGCCGCAGACGAACGCCATCGTGAAGAAAAACAGAAACGTAAACGGCGCCGAAGCCGTAAAGGCCGGATCCGTCAGGTCGTAAAGCATCGAGCCGATGCCAGCCGCAAGGCCGCCTTTTGTCTTTCCGAACAGCAGGGCCCCCAGCAGGCAGACAATATTCCCGGATTTGATCATCGTCGGGCCGGCCGGCGTCGGAATGGGCCCCACCTTAATAAAAGCGGTGGCGACGAATACCAGAGCGGCCAATACGCCGATCTCCGCAATCTCCCGGATCGAGAAGCGTTTTTCCATATTTTCTCCTCCCTTCTGAAAACAGACCGTCAAAACTCTGTCTCTGTCTGTTATTATATCCGCGGAAAAAGCGAACTGCAAATCGCGCGGTTCCGGCGTTTTTCCGGCGCGTTTTGTGCGGATTGATGGATGGAAAGGGAGGCTCGGGTCCGTTTTTTCACAAAATTTATGCAAAAGGTCCGGTTTCCACCGTGCTCCCTAAACCCGTTTCGGCAATTTCCATAAATTTTATGGCCTTGCCCCGAAGAGTTTGGGCGAAGGGCAGAACTTCGGTTTTTCAGCCTGTTTTTGAGGTTTCATAAGGTTAGAAAGGCGGGCGTCGCCTTGAAAAAAAAGCCATTTTCCTGTATAATGGCCGTGGTTTTTCGGATAAACTTGTTTATCCGTGCATGATGATTATGGAAAGGGAGTTTCACAAATGAACGTTGCCAACAAAATGACGGTGAAAGACATCTGCTTCGAAGGCAAAAAAGCCCTCGTGCGCTGCGATTTCAACGTCCCGCTGAAAGATGGCGCCATCACCAGCGACAAGCGTATTGTTGCCGCCCTGCCGACGATCAGATACCTGATGGAGCATGGCGCCGCCGTCATCCTTTGCTCCCATCTCGGCCGTCCGAAGGGCGAATGGCTGCCGGAATTCTCTCTCGCTCCCGTCGCAAAGCGCCTCTCCGAGCTGCTCGGCGTGGAGGTCCGCATGAGCAAGGATGTCATCGGAGAAGATGCTCATGCGATTTCCGCTTCCATTAAACCCGGTGAGGTCGCCCTGCTTGAGAATCTTCGTTATTATAAAGCGGAGACCGACAACGATCCCGCCTTTGCCAAGGAGCTTGCCTCCCTCGCCGATATCTACGTCAACGACGCCTTCGGTACCGCGCACCGGGCGCATGCCTCCACAGCCGGCGTCGCCGATTACCTGCCCGCCGTCTGCGGCTTTCTGATCCAGAAAGAGATCGAAATGCTGGGCAAGGCCCTCAACGATCCGGCCCGCCCGTTTGTTGCGGTGCTTGGCGGCGCGAAGGTCTCCGACAAGATCGGCGTCATCACGAATCTGCTGGATAAGGTCGACACCCTGATTGTCGGCGGCGCCATGTCCTATACCTTCCAAAAAGCCAAAGGCGGCACCATCGGCACCTCCCTCTGCGAGGACGACAAGCTTGACCTCGCAAGGGATCTCCTCGCCAAGGCCGAAGAAAAAGGGGTCCGCTTTCTGCTGCCGGTCGACAACGTCGTCACCGAAGCTTACGACGAGAACGCCGCCTATCAGATCGTCCCCTCGATGGCCATCCCGGAAGGCTGGATGGGCATGGATATCGGCCCGGAGACCATCAAACTTTTCTCCGACGCACTGAAGGGCGCCGGTACCGTTGTCTGGAACGGCCCAATGGGCGTCTTCGAGTTTGACGCGTTTGCGAAGGGCACCTACGCCGTCGCGCAGGCGGTCGCCGATACCGGGGCCGTCTCGATTATCGGCGGCGGCGATTCCGTCGCGGCCGTCACCAAGCTCGGCTTCGCCGATAAAATGACGCACATCTCCACCGGCGGCGGCGCCTCTCTCGAATTCCTCGAGGGCAAGGAGCTGCCGGGCATCGCCGTGCTGAACGAAAAATAAGGGTCCCCGGCCGGAGGAGTCCTTCCGATGCCGGATCCAAAATCCGCTCCCGTACCGGAGGCTGCAGGATGTCTCCGACTCCCGCCGGAAACTGGAGACCTCGTTTTTTCGGCCTGCGGTATCTGCGGGAAACAGCGGATGCGCATCGGATTCGGCGGGCACAGGATAAAGAAACGGACCATCCGGAGTTCGCCTTTTTTTCAGAAAGGATGAAAGTTTATGGATAAAGCCAAAAGAGCCGCCGTCATCGCCGGCAACTGGAAAATGAACAAAACCCACGCGGAAACCAAGGCTCTGATCGAAGAGCTGATCCCGCTTGTCAAGGATGCGGGCTGCGGCGTCGTCGTCTGCGTGCCGTATCTCGACCTTGAGACCGCGGTCGCCGCCGTGGAGGGCACCAACATCAAAGTCGGCGCGCAAAACTGCCACTGGGCGGATCACGGCGCCTTCACCGGTGAGATCTCCGCCGCCATGCTGACCGACGCCGGCGCCGAATACGTCGTCATCGGGCACAGCGAGCGCCGGGCCTACTTTGGCGAAACCGACGCCACAGTCAACAAACGCGTCCGCGCCGCGCTCGACGGCGGGCTCCGGGTGATCCTCTGCTGCGGCGAGCTGCTCGAGGACCGTGAGCAGGGTGTGACCGAGGAGATCGTCGGCCGCCAGGTCAAAATCGCGCTCGGCGGCGTCACGGAGAGCGAGCTCGAAAATATCATCATCGCCTACGAACCGGTCTGGGCCATCGGCACCGGGCGCACCGCCACCGCCGACCAGGCCGAGGAGGTCTGCGCCTACATCCGCGGCCTCATTGCTAAACTCTACACTCCGGAAGCCGCCGAAAGCCTCACCATTCAGTACGGCGGCAGCATGAACGCCGCCAACGCGGCCGAACTGCTCGGAAAACCCGACGTCGACGGCGGACTGATCGGCGGCGCCTCCCTGAAGGCGCCGGATTTCGCCGCGATCGTTGCGGCGGCCGCCGAAAACTGATCGCCGCCCGGCACCCGAAAACGGAGCATCGCCGCCGAAAAATTCTCTCCGGCAATAGAGATCCGTTCCCCTGCGCAATGGTGCGGGATTCCTCCATTCCGGCGACGGAAATGCGGGCGGCAGAGCGCTTGCCCGGATGCCCGCCGCCGCAGAAAGGACGACATATGAGACCTCTCGTTTTAATGATTCTTGACGGTTTCGGTTACAATCCCTCGGCGTACGGCAACGCCATTCGCGCCGCAAGGATGCCGAATCTCGGCAAAATTCTGGCCGAATGCCCGCATACCCTGATCGGCGCCTCCGGCATGGATGTCGGTCTGCCGGAGGGGCAGATGGGTAACTCCGAAGTCGGGCACACCAATATCGGTGCCGGGCGCATCGTCTATCAGGAGCTCACCCGGATCAGCAAGGCCATTGAGGACGGCGACCTGCGGAAGAACGAGGCGCTTTGCCTCGCGATGGAGGATTGCCGCAACAGGGGAACCGCCCTGCATCTGATGGGGCTGCTCTCCGACGGAGGCGTTCACAGTCACATCCGGCACCTGTTCGGCCTGCTCGATATGGCCAAGGCTTTCGGCCTTGAAAAAATCTACGTGCACTGCTTCCTCGACGGGCGGGATACGCCGCCATCCTCCGGAAAAGGCTATGTTGAGGAGCTTGAGGCGAAGCTCTCCGCGCTCGGCGTGGGCAGCATCGCGGACTGCGGCGGGCGCTATTACGGCATGGACCGCGACAAGCGCTGGGACCGCGTGAAGAAGCATTACGACACCTTCCTTTTCGGGGAGGGCGCACGGTATGCCGACGCCGCGGAGGGCGTGCAGGCAAGCTACGATGCCGGCGTCACCGATGAATTCGTCGTGCCGTTCGTCTGCGGCGAATCCGGCCGCATCCAGGACGGCGATTCCGTCATCTTCTTCAATTTCCGGCCGGACCGCGCGAGGGAAATGACCCGCGCGCTCTGCGACCCGGACTTCGACGGATTTTCCCGCCCGGAGAACCGCCCTCGCCTCCATTTTGTCTGCATGACGCAGTACGACGCGACCATCCCCGGCGTGGAGACGGCCTTCCCGCCCGAAGAGTTGAAGAACACGTTCGGCAGCTATATCTCCGAAAAAGGGCTTCACCAGCTCCGCATCGCCGAGACGGAAAAATACGCCCACGTCACTTTCTTCTTCAACGGCGGCGTGGAGGAGCCTTATGAAAACGAGAACCGCGACCTGATCCCCTCGCCGAAGGTCGCCACCTACGACCTGCAGCCGGAGATGAGCGCCTATTTGGTCACCGACAAACTGCTGGAGGAACTGGATTCCGGGAAACACGACGTCGTGATCCTCAACTACGCGAACTGCGATATGGTCGGCCACACCGGCGTCTTCGAGGCGGCGGTCCGGGCCTGCGAGACGGTGGACGAGTGCCTCGGCAAAATCACGGCGAAGGTGAAGGAACTGGGCGGCGCGGTGCTCATCACGGCCGACCACGGCAACGCGGACGTCATGCTCGCGCCGGACGGCACGCCCTTCACCGCGCACAGCACGAATCCCGTCCCGTTCATCGTGTTCAATCACCCCTGCCGGCTCCGGGAGGGCGGACGTCTCGCGGATATCGCGCCCACGATGCTCCGGCTTCTCGGTCTGCCCGAGCCCCCGGAGATGACCGGAAAAAGCCTGATTGCAGACTGATCTCCATTTTTATAAAAAGAGGCCCTGCGGGTTTATGCCGCGGGGCCTCTTTTTATTTTATTGACCGATAAGTCCGCGCTTTGAAGATAGGTATCCGGACAATACCATCTTTTACTCCGTCTTGCGGATAAACAAAACGGTTCCTCCGGAGTCGGGCAGTTCCGGCTCCTTTTATAGCTTGATGGGCCGACCCTCCTGATGCAGGATGCGCTGAACGGCGTACTTGCCTTGGATGGCGGCACCCGGCAGTCCGCCCGGCGCGGAGAGCCACTGCCCGGCGAGGATCAGATTCCCGATGCCCTTCACCTTCGCCGAGGGGTACGGATTCCTTCCGGCGCGTTTGGTGAAGACGCAGGCCTGGTTGTAGCCCTGCCAGGCGTTGCAGTATCGCTCGTAGGTCACCGGGGTCCAGCTGTCGAGCAGGGTGAGCTTCCCGGCGTATTCCGGCCAGCGCTCCGTAATCCTCTTTTCCAGCAGGCCGGCGAATTCCGCCTTTTTGGCATCATAAGCCGCCTTATCGGCGGCAAGCTCTTTAAAATACGGATAGGCCGACCGGTCGCAGCCCCAGAGCGCCTGAAGGATCTGTTTTCCCTCCGGCGCAAAGGAGGGCTCATAGGAATAGGTCTTGAGCGAGACGCGTCCGCCCATCCAGCTCTCCGTGCGGAGATCGGAGACGTCGAGGTTCACTTCGCCGTTCGGCAGGTCCTCGGCCGCATCCACCGCCCACGCCGCCTGAAACATGGCATAGATCTTATAATCCTCCGGCTTCGTATAATACGCGTGGAAGATGTCGTCCATATACTGCGTCCCGATCAGCTTTTCAAACAGGTAAAACGGGTCCGCGGCCCAGATGAACCAGTCCGCCGTAACCTCGGTGCCGTCCGCAAGCCGCACGGAGGCGATATTGCCACCCGCGAGCGTGACTTTTTCCACCGGAGCTCCATAGCGGAACACTCCGCCGAGGGACCGGAATCTCTCCGCCATGCGGAGGGCCATGGCCTTTGATCCGCCTGCCGGGATGCCGCCGTCGCCGGACAGGAAATTGCCGTAGGCGATCGGAAAACTGTGCGCCGGGGAATCCGCCGGGCAGAAATCCGAAAGCATCGCACGGATCAGCGGATGGCGGAATTTCGCGGCGAGATCGGCGATATCCATGCCCTTGTATTTGCCCCAGAGCTTAAAGATCGGACCGCTTTCGCAGAGCAGTTTCAGGCCGCCGAAGCCCTTCAGCAGCTCCGGCGGCGTCTCCGCCGGGATCATGACCTTTTCCGCGAGGCGGCAGTCGGCCATCAGTTCCCGGATCGCTTTTTCATCTTCCGGGGAGAGCGCCAGCAGCTCGGCTTCGGTTTGATCCGCGTCGTCCCAGAGATTCAGGCGCGCGCCGTCCTTCTCCGAGGCGTACATGACGTTCCGGCGGCGGACGCCGACGGTGCCGAGCGCGCCGGTGGTCTCCCAGACCTTATGAAGCTCCGTACCCGGCGCGGTGCCAATCATCCAGTGGATGCAGTTGTCGATATGATACCCCTGCCGATCCCAGCCGGTGCATTCGCCGCCGGGAACGGTGTTTTTTTCGCAGATTTCGGTTTCGAATCCGACAAGGCGGGCATAAATTCCCGCCGTCAGGCCGGAAATTCCGCCGCCGATGACCACGATTTTCTTCATGGTTATCCCCTCTTTAAAAAATCAGATTTTTTGATAGGGCTGCGCTCTTTTGACGAGGCCGATATCCACCATGGCGTCGAGCTTCGTGCCTTCCGGGGTGAATTCCTCCGAGAGGATGCTGCCGTTCTCCCGGATATCGGAGACAAGGCCACCCTCGCTGTAAGGCACCAGCAGCGTCATTCGGACCTGGCTCGGTTTGAGCATGGCGGCGATCTTATTCAGGAGCAAATCGAGGCCTTCCCCGGTCGCTGCGGAGAAGAGAACGCAGTCCTCCGGCAGGATCAGGTTCTCATGATAGACCAGATCGCACTTGTTGAGCACGTTGAGCATCGGGATTTTATCGGCTTTCAGCTCCTTGAGCAGCTCGCGGGTGACCTCGGTCTGGGCGTCCGCCTCCCCGGAGGAGATGTCGCAGACGTTGAGCAGGATATCCGCCGAAGTGACTTCCTCGAGCGTGGATTTGAAGGCCTCCACGAGCTGGTGCGGCAGGCGGCGCACAAAGCCGACGGTGTCGATCAGCATCACGCTGCGCCCATCCGGCAGGGTGAGGGCCCGTGCCGTGGGGTCGAGCGTTGCGAAAAGCTGGTCCTCCGCGAGGACTCCGGCGGCGGTCAGGCGGTTGAGCAGCGTCGATTTTCCGGCGTTGGTGTAGCCG
>Ga0208826_1002719_pt1 | contig 12933 bp, 12 predicted proteins | sample AD_UKC115_MetaG_FD_184451 | JGI IMG/M metagenome (GOLD analysis project Ga0208826, IMG submission 184451) | Active sludge microbial communities of municipal wastewater-treating anaerobic digesters from Hong Kong - AD_UKC115_MetaG (SPAdes)... | ecosystem: Engineered > Bioreactor > Anaerobic >...
TATTGTATGGGCCGCAACCCTTGATGATGGCTGAGGTCATGCCATTTACTCTGGCGCCTGTTCATTGACACCCTTGAACCTTAAAGATTCCACACAATGAATTTACACCATTGACAGAGACGCTAACCATTCTAGGCCATTCGGTATGGTATTCGAAGGGTACAGCGCAGTTATGAATATACTGATAAAAGGCAATACCGTGAACGCCATTAATGTAAACAAGAAAAGTCTTCCGACCAACAATTCGCTCTTTGATGGTTTCATTTCGATGTCTCCCGGGTTAACCGCTGAATTGGCAGAATAACGATCAAGACTAAGATCATCAGCATGACTGCCAAGGCAGAAGCCAAACCTACGGATCGTTGTGAAAATCCAAGAATATAAATCTGAATTCCAGGCACCGAAGTAGCATTTCCTGGTCCGCCAGCCGTTGAGACCCAAACTATATCAAAAGCAGAAAGCGCATTGATGACAGTCACGGTGAGACAGACACCGATCTCATGTTTTAAAAGGGGAATGGTAATATTGAAAAACTCGGTAAACCAGTTAGCTCCATCTATTCTTGCAGATTCATAAAGGGCTGGATCAACCTTTGTCATTCCAGTGACCAAGAGAACGGTGCAAAATCCAAGTAATACCCAAACACCAATCACACCAACTGAGGGTAGTGCCCAATTAAAATCTCCGAGCCAGGCACGAGTGATACTACCCAGTCCAATTAATCGAAGTAGTTCGTTGACCAATCCAGGTAAAGCCAGAAGCCATCCCCAAATAATACCAGCGGCAACAAGCGGAATAACCTGAGGGAGAAATATCACTGTTCTAGCGATTGACCCTAATCGACCGGTTGCCATTCGGTTGATCACACTGGCCACCACAAGGCCAAGCCCCACAGGGATAAAACTAAAAAATATAATTAACTTAAACGCGTTGAAGATTGAACCAAATAAATTCGGGAATTGAACGATGGTAAAGTAATTCTTGAGCCCTACCCAGGTCATTGGCCCCACGCCGTTCCAACGGAAAAAAGAATAAAAAACACTTAGAACTAAAGGAACCAAGACGAATAGAGCATACATAAATAAAGCAGGCAACACAAAAGACCAGCTTATGATAGGTTCATGACGGATCTTCCCGCGTGGGAAGATCCGTCGATTTCGAGTTAGGGCCGGTGTGTCATTACTTATTTCAGACATAGTTTTCTCAGGTGATAAAATCGAGTCAAATTTTTCCACACGGCCCATTTCCTTATTGACCAAGTTCTCGCAGGTATTCAGCCTGGACAGCTTTCAGTAAACCAGCGGCATCCTGCTGACCAGCAACCATCTTTTGAAGCTCGGGGGTCCACCCTTGAGCAAAAATCGCACTTGTTGCATTGGCAATGAAGTCCATCGAATTTCCTGCCGCACCAACCACTGGTCCTGCAGCAAGGGTTTCATTGGTAACTGAACCTTCAGCAGCAGCAGGCATCACAGCCCCTAATGGACCTCCAGGGTTAGAACCACCGATGTTTACATTGATTTTACGCGCTTCATCATTCGTGGCAACCCAATTCAAGAAGAAAGCAGCACAATCTGCGTGCTTGGCTTTTGCTGCAATTCCAAAGGTTAATGGAGCAGACATTGCGGCAGGTGCACCACCGGCCTCAAGAGGAGGCATCAAGAAAAACCCTACTTTTCCGGGCAGGGTTGCATCGTAACCTGCATTCTGCCAATCACCATTGAAAGTGAAAACACCTTCTCCAGCGCCAAAGCGAGCAGCTGCATCCGTATACTCGATTGCATTAATGTCAGCCGGGAAGTAACCCGCTTTGATCCATCTTTCGAGATGTTGAGCAGCAAGGAGGTTCGACGGAGTATCAATCGTCGCGCCAGGTTTATTGAAAATCCAGTCGTTGATTGGACCTACCGGACCGTAAGCAGCCATCAGTTGCTGAAGCGGGAACGCAAGCCCCATACCACTTTTCGCGCTTCCCCACATCATGATTGGTTGCAAACCAGCTTCTTTAGCCGCAGCAAGCAGCGCGTCAAATTCTGCCAGGGTCTTGGGTGGCTCAGTCATGCCAATCTGAGCTGCCAATTCTTTGTTGTAGAAGACACCGGTTAGACTGTAATTCAGGCCCATCGCATAGAGAGAACCAGAACCTCTCGTTCCATCTGCTGCGACACGGTTTTGATTGAGCTGTGGCACTGGCCAGTCGTTCCAGCCAAATACTTCTGCATAATTGTCGAGATTCATGAGCAAGCCATCTTTTGCAAAAGTAACCATGGTGGGCAAACGGAGCAAATCAGGTGCATTTTCACCAGATAACAAGAGCGGAGTTGTGGTAATCAGGTTCGCGAATTGGTCCTGTTTGATATCCCAAGTTACATTTGGATATTGCTTTGTAAACTCCTCAGCCAATTTAAAGGGAATATCAAAACCTGTTTCGAAGTAGGCATTAAGCACCACAGGTTCTGTTCCACAATTCGGAACAGCAGCCTCAGCGGGTGCTTCAGTCGTTGAAGCAACAGGGGCTTCGGTTGCAACTTCTGTCGGTGCTTGCGTCGGAGCTGCCGTTGGTTTTGGTGCACACGCAGCGAAAACCATCATCAACAAGACGATTACCCCAAGGATTTTTAAGAAATCTTTTTTCATATTCTCCTCCATTTTTTTAGGTTATTCTGAAACACCTCGAGCGATTTGAACCAATTTCCTGAATTTCACCTCCTCTTACTCACACATATTGATTTACACCACCAAGCATGATATCGATATTATAAACTGTTTACATGAAAACACTTTCATAAACAAGTATAGCACACAACTTTTAATAAACAAGTTAATTAAGCTGTCAACCGTTTGATTAATGTCAATGGGAGCGTAATGTGCTGTACTGGCCGGGTGTTATCTGAAATGTGTGAAAGCAAGATCTCAATCGCAATTCGCCCAGATTCATCAAGGTGTTGTCGCACGGTTGTAAGATCTGCGTATTCAGCCATATCCAGATCGTCAAATCCAATTACGGCGAGTTGTTCAGGGATTTTAACATTGAGCTGGCGCGCAGCTTTTAAAACTCCTAACGCCTGAAGATCAGTTGCTGCAAAGATTGCGGTCGGTGGATTTGGAATGTCGAGCAACTCTTTAGCGACAATTCTGGCCTGTTCCTGATTGTATGGAGCCAAACGAACAAATTCTTTTGGAACCTCTAGATTTGCATTTTTTATTGCCTGACGGAATCCTTTCAACCGCAGGCTCACGGGATGAATGGAATACTCTGGTAAATCTGAATCTCCAAGAAATGCAATTCGTTTATGCCCTTGGTTGATCAGATACTCTGTAGCCATCCTTCCACCCGCAACATCATCGATCTCAACACCATTAAGCAAACGGTGTGGAAATTCAATTAAAACAGTTGGAAGGTTGTGCTCAAGAAGGCGGTTTACATCATTATCCGCAACTGGAAGTGAAACAATGACAAGACCATCGAGGTTCCCGGTAAGCGGTAAAGAAGACAAGTAAGACTGTAAACGGTTGTTTGAATCAACTGTATAAATAATTAAATCAAAATTTTCTTTTGACAGGGCTGCTGCGATACCTCGCAACCGCTGAACAAACGATGGCGCTGTAAAAAAGGGGGTGATGACGCCAATTCGCCCATTAAATCGCAAGGCGCGGGCGCGGGCTTCAGCCTGAGGCACAAAACCTAATTTGTCAATTGCCTCATATATTTTTTGCCGGGTATTGATGTTTACCTTCTCAGGTGAATTGATGACGCGCGAAACCGTAGAGATGCTTACTCCAGCGAGTTCGGCAACATCAAATATTGTGTATGCTTTCTTTCCGTTATTCATATTTCATTCCGTTCAATTATGAAAGCTCTTTCATAATAGCATATAGAATTTTTGACGTCAACAACATTCCCAATTATGGTTTTGATGTATTTTTACATTTATGGAAACGACACTTGAAAGCCCCTGGTGAAAATATGCGCAATTTGATTCATCAGAGAGCGCAGACATTACAACGATTTACCAATAACCTCAGTCCATTTCAAGAAAATTTTCAAACAATTTATTATTCTATTGACGAAATCATGTCACAAATGGAGAAATAACCAATTTGCCCCATAATAATAAAGAAAAGAGCGCCAACTCTTATGGCAATGAGAGAAAATTAAATTCATCCGTATTTGTTATCTTATCTAATTTCAATAATCAGTAAACGTATGCTTTACTGATGAAATTTTTCCAGAAAGAACTCTCGCATATACCCACAACGGCATCTAGCAAGGATTCGACGTACCTAAACCTAACATTCTTTTATTTGCCAGATTCAGGAGCGACTTCAGCAGATACTGTATTCTTGGGTAATTTGAACTTAAACCACACCGGAATGCAGGTGAGCAGGGCCACCACTGCGGTGATGGCAAAGGGCAGCTGTGGTGAAACATTCTTCCAGAGGATGCCGCCGATAAAAGGGGCTGGCAAAGAGATAAGGCCAAGGCTGGTGCTAAACAGGCCAAATGCCGTTCCACGCAGGTGGGCAGGGACTGCTTTGCTGATCAGGGATTGGTATGCCGGAGCGATGAGACCAATTCCGGTTCCAGCAACCGCAAACGCCACGAAATAGACCCAGAGCGGACTGGTAGCGGGTAATACCGCGATCGCACCCAGCGACAGGAAATGCAGCGAAAATCCAATGATGATTCCCAGGCGTTCACCCTTTTTATCTGAAAGCCAGCCGCCCGGGATCATGAACAGCATCGAGAACAACCCAAAAACACCGGTGAGTACGCCAATGGTCTGAATATCAATATGCGCCACCTGCTCCATGAACAGGCTGAGGAAGTTCATGGAGATACCATAAGCAATATCGCGCACTCCATCGGTGATTAAGATCCAGGTGATGATACCTCCGGCAAAGAGCAACCCAAACATCGCACCCAGGTTCTTCTTAAGCCCGGTAAATGTAAAAGCAGTGCGTTCATACGAAACAGTGTCGTGCTTGCCTGAGCGCGCCATTAAAATGCGAATGACCATCGCAGTGACGTAAAGCGCAAGCGATGTTATTAGCATCGTCTTAAAATCGTAACGCTGAACGATCCAGCCGCCGATAGGCGGACCGATAACCGCGACGATGCTGTAAAGTGTTTGAGAAACACCAAACACACGTGCCCGGTTTTCTTCAGAAGATTTTTCAGCAATGAACGCGTCAAAACTGGGTCCAACCAGAGCGCTTGCACCAGATCCCACCATACTGGAAAGCAGCACCCATCCCCATGAGGTAGAGCAGACCAGGATAATCTGCCCGATCGTGCCAAAAATACTGCCAATTGCGATCGCGCGCAGGCGTCCCAGCGAATCTGAAATCCAACCTCCAAGGATCTGCAGGATCAACGGCACGATCTGCGCCAGGGTATAGAAAAGCCCGATTTGAGTAACGGTCGCGCCCAGGTCTTCCAGGTAGAGAGATTGCAGTGGGCCGTACATGTTGCCACCCAGGTTGGCAAGGATCATGGCGATCATAAAAACGATCAAAACGGGACTCAACAGCGGTATTTTTTTGGCAGCGGTATTTGATGTCATAATGAGTATCCGGTATCAGGGTAAGATTGAATTTTAGCAGAGAAATCGCCTTAATAAACGGGGAAATGCACGTGTCAAAGTTAAAAATTTAAAACAAATGTGATTTTGTTACGAAATGATGCAAGAAAATTTATTGAATCACACGACTCTCAATATTGCTATAATCTTTTTGTCAATTGTGTATCCCATTTTTACAACTGGACAGAAATGGAGGAGACGTATGGATAAGTTAAGCAGGAGATCTTTCCTTAAGAAAGCGGCTATCGGAACTGCAGGTATCGCCAGTGCTGGCATACTAGGCTCCTGCAATCCGCAAGTGGCCACTGAAGCGCCGGTCCAACCCGGTGCAACCGCTGCGCCTGGCGCTGCTTGTACACCAGGTTTCTTAATACCTCCAGACCCCATCCCTGACTCTGATATCTCTGAAACCGTGACGGCGGATGTAGTGATCGTTGGCTGTGGTCTGGCTGGCCTTTCAGCCGCGCGTTCCGCTGCTGAAGCCGGGGTCACGGTTGCAGTGATTGAAAAGGCCACAACCTATCAGTATCGCTCTGGTCAATTTGGCACCTACAACAGCAGCGTTCACAAGGCGCACGGTATGGACTTCGACGCCACCGCTGCTGTTGGTGCATTGATGAAAGAAATGGGCTACCGCCCCGACCAGCGGGTGTGGAACCTGTGGCGTGATCACTCTGGAGAGGCATTTGACTGGTATCTGAAACCAGCCGTGGATAAAGGACTGCTGGATTATATTGACTGCTTTGCCACCACCTACGATAAGACCCGCATCACCCTTGTCTCTCTCCACTATCCGTATCCAGAACAATTTGATTCATCCAAAGAATTTAGCCCAGTCTATCCCGAAGCCACGCTTTCCTTCATGCCTGATCAGGGTGCCATTCTAGATATGAGCTACCAGATCTGCGTGGAAAAGGGTGTTGACTTCCACTTTTCCACCTGGGCAAAGCAGCTGATCCGCCCCAACAAAGAAGGGCGCGTGCAGGGCGTCATCGCGCAGGATATTAACGACAAATATATCAAGTTCATTGCCAAGAAGGGTGTCATCATGGCAGCCGGCGATTATGGCAGCAACCCTGAGATGGTTCAATACTACTGCGGCGGACGCACCTACTTTGGTTTCTTCCCCAACGTAGATGCCAGGGGCAACGTAACCAACGTAGGCGAAGGCCAACAAATGGGTATCTGGGTAGGAGCCAAGATCGACGATGGCCCGCATGCTCCTATGACCCACACCCTGGGTGCGGCGTTGGGTTGCGACCCATTCCTGCTGATCAATACCAGTGGAGACCGTTTCTGTAATGAAGATGTTGCCGGTCAACAACTGTCCACACAATTGTTCCGCCAGAAAGACAATTTTGGTTGGTACATTTTTGACGACAAATACCCCGAACAACTCGCATATATGCCGGTTGGCCATGGTTCTGTCAATTACGTCGTGGATGAGAGTGTCAATCCACATCTTGAAAACATCATGTCGATCGGTAAGAGCGGCATTACCAGCCGACAGGAAGTGGACAGCCAGTGCACAAAAGCCAACACACTCGAAGAGTTGCTCGCCGCGATTGAACTCACACCTGAAGCACAACAGCGTGCGCTGGCTACCATTGCCCGTTATAATGAACTTTGCGACAAGGGTATAGATGAAGACTTCAATAAAACCCCCAGTCGTCTTTTCCCGATCAAGACACCCCCATTCTATGCCAGCAAAGTATCAGCGGGCGCCATGCTGGTCTGTATTGGCGGCTTAAAGATCGATCCTGTCAGTATGAAAGTCGTCGATGAAAACATGGTGCCTATCGACGGCCTGTATGCAGCGGGGAATAACATGGGCGGACGTATCATCCAGGACTACCCCGTGACTGTTCCGGGAGTCTCACACGGCACAGCGCTCACTTTTGGTTACCTGGCAGGCAAAGCAGCCGCCGCCGCACCTTCTGCATAAACACAATTTGAGATTGATATTGAGAAAAGAGGTGGATTTATAATCGAATCCACCTCTTTTTATTATTGATTCGTATCCTTCTCGTCAATCATTTGAGTTATGGATCTACGCAATTTTCTCAAATCAAACGGGGGGATTATTCACCAGTATAGATTTCCTCCAGCGACCTGCCAGTGGTTTCGAGTTTTACCCCAGCGACAATGAAGATGGTTAATAATAAAGCGCTTGAGAACATCAGGAAGACGTGGAAGATACTTCCGCCTGCCAGAGTCACACAAGAAACCATCAACGGAGCCGCCACACCGCCCAGTCTGCCGATCCCGGTTGCCCAGCCAGTTGCCGTGCCGCGGATGCGTGTGGGATATAGCTCTGAAGAAAACGGGTAAGCCATTCCCCACGCCATCCCATTAAATACCATCAACAAAAATCCAATGATTAACACCCAGGCATCTTTTTGAGATAACCCAAATAGCAGTGACCCGGCGGTTAACAGTGCCAGTGAGATAAAGAGTAATTTTCTGCGGCTCATGCGGTCGGCAAGGAAGGCGGCGAGCAACGTCCCTGGAATCTGTCCCAGGCTGATCAGAACCGTCATCAAGAAAGAACGCCCTTCTGAAAATTGTGTGCCGGTCAACAGCGTCGGAAGCCAGACAAAAGCGCCCTGATAGAAAAAGTTAAGGGCAATCCAGAGAACCCAGAGCGCGAAGGTAATGCGGGCAAAAGATCGCGACCATATTCCTCCATTTCTCCCAATAACGATATCTACTGGCTGGTAACGCTCTAAATGTATCGCCTGGCTCTCACCGGTTAATTGCCGGTGCACACGCAAAAACTCACCTTCGGCTTCTTTCCACTTCCCCTTTCCCAGCAGAAAACGCAAGGATTCGGGAAGCAACAACCTCACCAGTGGACTGATGATGAGCGCGGTTCCTCCAATCAGCAGCGCAGGCCGCCAGCCCTGGTTCAGCACCAGTGAATATCCTGCCAGTGCAGCAAGCGTTCCGCCCACCCCCCAACAGGCATTCATCGTTACCGACATCGCACCACGGTATTTCGAGGGCGAGAATTCAGCGATCAGCGTGGATGAAACTGGCAGAATGGCGCCCAGCCCCAACCCTGTTAGAAACCGCAGCAGTAGTAGAGATGGAAAATTCCAGGCAAATGATGATGCAATGAAAGCCACTCCCAGAAAGCCCAGGGTCAAGGCTAACATGTTACGCCGCCCAAATTGATCAGAAAGAACGCCAATGATGACAGCCCCCAAGAACATTCCCAGCATACCGATACTGGCCAGCCAACCGATGGCGCTGGCTGATACCTGCCATTCTTCGCGTATAGACGTCGAGAGAAAACCAACAATGGTCACACCGTAGGCCACCAGCATCCAGCAGAAACCGGCAAGAACCATCAGAGTAATATGAAATTTTCCAAAACGGGCATTGTCAAATGTGTCCAGTATCTTGTTCTGGTTCATGTACCAATATCACCTTTTAAAGACGATCTAACACGATTAAAAAAATTCACGAGAAGGGGGATGTTATCCATAATCCTTCAACAATCATTGATCCCTTACACTTCATTACGCTCACCATGTTTCAATGAGGCAGCGTAAGCGTGTTCTGTGCTCCTTTTTAAACCTCACTCAACTCCCAGGTTTCCTGCCATTGCACTTTCCCGCCAGCCGGTACAAGGCTTAAGGGACCAAGACTTTCCAATTCCACAAAGTACGGCCCACTGAAACTTTCTGAATTACAGCCAAAGTCGGCATGCTCCTCACCATAGCAAACGTCAAAAGACTTTCGAAACAGAATCCCATCAATCTGGTAACTGATCCAGCCACAGGGATTAAACATGCCAATCTTGATTGGATCACCCGGCTGGGCATCTATTTGAATAAAATCATCTGACAACTTCAAACGCCTGTCATGAATTTTCGTGTAAGGCCACAAAACCAGCGGACGATCGGGGAGCAAGCCGGTTTTCGCAGCATTTTCAGCTCGGATGGGAAGTGTAACCTGACCTCCCAGTCGGAACATCGTGATCGCCCAGGGGGCCAGTTTCACGTCCCACAGCCCTTCATTTGCCAGTGTGTGCAAGAGATGAACCCGCGGCCTGATTGGATCAACACGAATCTCGATGGATTTTCGAATTGCGCTGCCTTCCTCCAACTTGCCCTCGAGCAAAACCCCATCAGGAATAAGCGAACTGGTGCAGCCGTCATTATCGGGCACATAGGTGCGCGGCATGTGTTCTGGTGAATGCCAGAGACGGTGTCCGCCCATGAAAAAATATTCACCCCAGGGGGTATCCCTCCTTTGGTCAGGAACCTGCGCCAGAAGGTTTGAGCACCCCCGGTATCGTAGACCCACAATGCGCGGCCCGGCAGATTCGAGGTACTCCACTTCTAGAAAATCGTTGGATATGAAGCGAGTAGGCTTGCCGTAAAAGTCTCCCATTTCTACCTTTCAGTTCCAAAGAATCCATATCACTCAAAAAAGTATTTACCCCTGCTTCAATTAAAGAGTTCGGTGAAACCATTTGATTATATACGAATCTCGATCATCCTTTTTACCAGCCATTGCCTAAAACCCATACTGACCCGGAGATCGGCCTGCCCATCGATGACCTGATACAAGCCTTCATGCCTGATCGTCACCATTGCATCAATACTCGCCAGACACCCGGAGGTTTCATCCTGATCATACAGATGAATAGAATAGTTGTAGGCAGCAGGCAGCTCGATCATTTCCTGGCGTTCCAACATTCTCAAATCGATGCTGAAAGCATCGCCTGGTGCATGAAAATTGAGTAACGCTTATCTGACTCGTAGAATGATTGAAAATCAGGTGCCGCCAAAAGACGAGTTAAAATCCCGCCTCCATTGTTGCAGCAGTCCCCTTTCGGGTTTAACGACCAGCAGCCCGGCGTTAAAGTATGCCCGCATTTGAACCGACTGAACCATCGGCTGCATCGGTAAAATGCGATCGGACTTTACCTGACAATTTTCATAGATGAATCTCCAAAAATCATCGGGCGATGCATCAAATCGAGAGCCAATTAACAAATGATGCACCGGGCGGTAACCTGGAATCTTTCCTTCAGGCAGAAGCATATCTGCTTACATTTATTAAAAGTGTATTCGCATCCATCCAGACAAGGCAGATACATCCGTTGTCGGCAGCGGTTTCGAGAGCTTCCAGCCCCGTCAATTCATCTAAAAAAGAGGTCACAGGTCTTCTGCGTGCCCTTGAAAGGAACAAATCGCACATCGAGATCGTGCAATCTTGTTCTTCCGTTTTCAGCCAAATCTGCACCATTTCCGGTTATAGCTACCCAGAACGAGTGGCGCAAATACTTGCCTCCAAAGGCACGAATGCTTTCAGCCAACATTAAGGCATTTATCTCAGACTCTCTTTTGGGAAAGACCACCGAATAAAAGGGTAAATCGGAGTTCATCATCCCTCTATCGAAGATGATTTAGACTTAAACCATCTGATTTCACAACGAAAACCCGCAATTTTTCTCACAACCTGACAGTTGCACATGCTAGAATAAATAAAGAAAATGAGGATGGTATGAAAAAGATCATCATTGCCCCTGATTCATTCAAAGGTTCATTAAGTTCAATCGAAATTTGCAAGATCGTGAAAGATGCCGCGCTGAAGATCTTCCCTGATCTGCAGGTGATCGAAATGCCCATGGCCGATGGAGGAGAGGGGTTCGTTGATGCCATGTTGTACCCCGGGCGGGGAAAGAAATTCACAGTCGTGGTCAAAGATCCTTTATGGCGAGACGTTCAAGCCACCTACGGGATCCTCGATGATCACACAGCCGTCATCGAGATGGCCGCCGCTTCAGGACTGCCCCTGTTGAAGGATTACGAGAGAAAGGTTCTGAAAACCACCACCTTTGGCACAGGGCAATTGATTCTGGATGCACTCAGGCGTGGCTGCAGGAAATTCATTCTGGGTGTAGGAGGCAGTGCCACCAACGACGGTGGGGCAGGCGCTGCCGCCGCCCTTGGGATCCGCTACCTTGATGCCAACCGACAGGTTATAACCTGTGGAGAGGATCTTGTTGCGCTGGCTAAGATCGACCCGTCTGAAATGGCTCAAGGCCTGAATGAATCGATCTTCACGATTGCCTGCGACGTGAACAATCCGTTGTACGGTCCGAATGGAGCAGCCCGCATCTATGGCCCTCAAAAAGGAGCTTCACCGGCTGACATCGAGGTGCTGGATAAAGGATTAAAAAATCTGGCTAATGTGATCCTGCGGGATTGCAACATTGACTTGCAGCAAATTCCAGGAACCGGAGCTGCTGGGGGTATCACAGTGCCATTCATTTCGCATGTCAACGCACAGTTGAAAAGCGGAGTGGATATCGTCTTGGACTCTGGCGGATTCGATCAAAATATCCATGATTGTGACCTGGTGATCACCGGTGAGGGCTGCACCGATCAACAAAGCAGTATGGGAAAGGCACTATCAGGCATCGCCAGGCGCGCCAAATATTATGGCGTGCCAGTAGTGGCACTCTCGGGGTCACTCAAAGCAGGATACGATGTGCTGTACGAAGAGGGCATCACAGCCTTCTTTTCCACGTGCCGCGAAACCAGCTCTCTCGAAGATGCACTGACCAACGCCAGACCGAACCTGTTGCACACGGCAGAAGATGTGTTCAGACTCTTGAAAACCGGCATTTGTTGAAAGACCACAGTTCATGCGAGAGGGGGTGATTATATCCACCGTATCCTCTTTGTTATTTCAGACGTCTGGCTATGGCTTGTTTTAATTCCCAATTATCAATCGATTCATAATCCAACACATCCAGAACACCGGGATACTCTAGGGCAGGTTTCACCACATCATCAGGCAATGTAGAAATAATTTCAGCGAAGCTGCGGTGAGTTTCACGGTTGATCTCCGCCAGCAGCAGCCGCGATTGCTGCTGTGATTCGCGCCGGTGCGGCGGGAACCCTCCGCCTTTCTCAACGCTGAATAATTTTTCAAAGAGAAATTTCAGGTTGATTTCCCCTGCCCATCCATAGCCCTGATTAAGCGCCAGCGAAATGCAGTTTCCGGCGTTAATCTGGTTAAACAACCAGGCATCCAGCGGAGTCATCAGATGGCCGCAGAACACTCCGGGATATTGCATGACTGAATTCAGAAATCCCTGTCCTGTTCCACATCCTCCCACTACAAAATCCACGCGGCCGGCGTTCAATAACAATGCGCCCAAAAAACCGGTATGAATGTAGGTCAGTTCCGGCTTTTCGATAATGTCTCAAATTGTGGTGTAAAAAGCAATTGACAAAAGAGTCATCGTGTGGTTTCTTGAAGGTCTCATACACCAATTCAAGAAAGGGAACACACGATGACCACAGCAACTATAGCATTTCAA
>Ga0208826_1002720_pt1 | contig 12933 bp, 9 predicted proteins | sample AD_UKC115_MetaG_FD_184451 | JGI IMG/M metagenome (GOLD analysis project Ga0208826, IMG submission 184451) | Active sludge microbial communities of municipal wastewater-treating anaerobic digesters from Hong Kong - AD_UKC115_MetaG (SPAdes)... | ecosystem: Engineered > Bioreactor > Anaerobic >...
GATATATCTTTTGTTATTACAATACACAGAGAATCACAAGCTTTAATCCGGATGGAATGACTCCTATAGCGTATCGTAAGCTTGCCTGTGAATCGCTGGATTAACGAGCAGACTACGGAAAATAGTACCGATAACCTTAGAAATCAAAACCAAGTTATTTTTCATTTTGGGTGTTTTGTGACTATACTTTTCTTGACATTTCCAATTATAAGTATCAATTTTATTATAATGTAGAATATGATAAAATAAGTATGGAGGTGTTCTACTGTGTGGTGTAAGAATTGTAACAGAAAAACAAATAGTAAAACATGTGAGATTTGCGGTGGTACCACAGAACAGGATACACCTATCTTAATTTACTGGTGTGGTGACTGTAAAACACCGATTATCAAATCAGCTGATAGAATCGATAAAAATATTTGCCCCTTATGTGGAAAAGAGACTTCTTATTTGTGCGCAGATCTGCGTCCAGTATTTCCCGAAGAGAGGTTACTAATTGAGATATTAATCGCAAAACCTTTTGAATACATAAACAAAACCGTTTGGGCAGCTGATAACCGATACTACATAGATGGTGAATCAAAGATTATTCCAAGCAATGTATATAAAAAACATCCTGCCCAACAAATTGCAGAGATACTTGAAAAATATAAGGGACAAAACAACTATGCTTATTTTAATCAAACCATAGATAAATTTATACAAGCTAATAAAGAAAGACTATATTATATATTTAATGAAGCTACGGAGTTTATCAAGGACACTGCCAAAACATACCCAAGTGAAAATGTCGTGATTTCATTTTCTGGTGGCAAGGATTCAACAGTTACTGCCGACTTAACTGTACGAGCTTTGAGTAATCCAAGCCTAGTACATATTTTTGGCGATACTACCCTTGAATTTCCCATGACAATTGAATATGCTAAGCGATTTAGAGAAAACAATCCTAAAGCGATATTTAAGATGGCCAAAAACAAAGAGCAGGACTTTTATGAGGTTTGTGACGATATTGGCCCTCCTGCCCGCATGCTCCGTTGGTGCTGTTCTATGTTTAAAACAGGCCCTATTACCCGTGTACTGAACAGCCTGTATTGTGACAGCGATATTTTAACATTTTATGGTATTCGCAAGAGCGAGTCCGTAAGCCGAAGCAAATATAACCGTGTTGAGGATAATGCTGAGTCAGTCAAAATACAAAAACAAAAGGTGGCTTCTCCTATTTTCTTTTGGAAAGACATTGATGTTTGGCTCTATATATTAAGCGAAGACATTGACTTTAACTATGCCTATAGGCTTGGTTATGACCGAGTGGGCTGTTGGTGCTGCCCAAACAATAATGAAAGAGCACAGTTTTTATCCCAGATTTATATGCCCGAGCAGTCTAAGAAATGGAGAGAATTCTTAATTGATTTTGCAGAAAAAATTGGCAAGCCCGATGCGGAGGTCTATGTTGATAGCGGCAAGTGGAAGGCTCGTCAGGGAGGAAATGGAATTGCCGCTGCGGAAGACGTCAAAATCAAGTTTACCAATTGTACGGCGGAGGATAATGCAAAGATATATAAACTTAATCGCCCTGTTGATGATGGATTTTTAACTTTATTAACCCCATTTGGCAAGGTTACTAAAGAACTCGGACGAAAACTCATCAATGAGACTATTGTCCTTGATATAAAAACTAATGTGCCGATTTTATCTGTTCAGCCATTTTCGCAGGACGGATATGATTATGCGGTTAAAATCAAGACAATGAATGTATTAAAACATGACGATCTGCAAAGAATGCTTGGCTATCAGGTAAGAAAATTCAATGCTTGTCGTAAATGTCTTAAATGTGAATCGTTGTGTAGATTTGGCGCCATCACAATTATCGGTGACGAATACCGAATTAATGCGAATAAGTGTAAGCGTTGTAAGATGTGTGTGACAGCCAAGTACTTAGATGGCGGCTGCTTGATGGACAAATACCTCAAGACAAAGGAGAAAGTATGAGATTTAGAGCACATGAAACCTTTTTCATACGAAAAGGTTGGTTATATAAAGGAATAAAAAATGTTGTTCATGATAGAACTGTCTTTATGGGCGACAATGGAAATCCTATGGATATTTTAGGCATAGGTGCAAATATGGTAAAATCCTTGCGTTATTGGCTTCAAGCTGTCGGGCTTACGGTCGAGCCAACTTCAGGAAAGAAATATCAGACACTTACTCCTTTTGGAGAAATTATCTATGAAAATGACAAATACATCGAAGAAATAGGAACGCTGTGGCTTCTTCATTATAAGCTTGCAGTCAACGAAGCTGACGCAACGGCGTGGTATTACTTCTTTAATGAGTTTAACCGTAACGAATTTAACCGAGATGATTTTGTAAAGCAGCTCAACACTTACATTCTACTGAACGAATCAGAGGTTTCCGAACGTTCTCTAGATGATGATTTTAACTGTATTATCAACACCTATGTACCGAGAATTAAATCTAATCCTGGCAAGGTGCATCCTGAAAACAATATTGACTGCCCATTTGGCGAATTATCGCTTGTGGACATTGCGAACAAAAAGGCCAAAACGTATAAAAAAAGTGTCCCTAAGATTGATAGTATACATCCGCTTGTAGTTCTGGCGGTCATTATTGATCAAGCTAAAGGAGAAAAACAAATTAAGATATCATCTATTCAGAATGATAAGTGTAATGTCGGTAAGGTATATAACCTCGATATTATAACTCTGACCGGCTTATTGAATAAGATCGAGCTTATGGGATACATCAAAGTTGTTAGAACAGCTGGGCTTGATGTTATTGACATTCAAAGACAAATTGACTTTTTAGAGTGTGTAAGAGAATACTACGATGCAATTAATAGATGAACAGATCCCCTAAGATTGGAGAAAGAGTATGATTGGCGAGAAAATATGGGTAGAGAAAGGCTTTCAAACATCAATTAATATCGCATATGACTTGAATAACGAAAATAAAGTGAAAAGCTTTATTCCAACGATGTCATCTATTGATGTCATTGAGGATGTTATTCTCAGTACCAGTGTTCAGGAAAGAGGTAGAGCGAGGATATTAATTGGAGCGTATGGCAGAGGAAAATCGCACATAGTACTTATGCTTATGTCGCTTCTCTTTAAAAAAGATATAACTTTATTCAGCGTACTTTTGAATAAAATAAGGGAACAAAATCCGAAACTATATGGTTTTGTTACAGATTACATAAACAGTGATAAAAAACTGCTTCCGATTATCATTAGCGGAAGCAGCACTAGTATTACACAATCATTTTTAAGTGCTTTACAAACAGCTCTCAAAAATGAAAACTTGACAGATTTAATGCCTGAAACAAACTTTAAGGCTGCTGTCAACACCATTGAGCTATGGAAAGATTCTTATCACGATACATACGACAAATTTGTATCAGAGCTTAATGTGCCGATTAATGACTTTATTGTTTCTTTGAAAGAATATGACGTAAGTGCATATGAAAAGTTTGATAAGCTTTATCCTACTCTCACATCTGGTAGTGCTTTTAATCCTTTTATCGGTTTTGATGTTGTGGAGCTTTATGAAAAGGTTGTCGATAAGCTAAAAGGCAAAGGCTTTAACGGTGTATATATCATATATGATGAATTTAGTAAATATCTGGAGTCAAGCATTGCAAATGCTACCATCAGCGATATAAAGTTGTTACAGGACTTTGCTGAAAAGTGTGACCGTAGTGGTGACAAGCAAATGCACTTGATGCTTATTTCTCATAAGGATATTGCAAATTATATTGATAAAAATCTTCCGAAAGATAAGGTTGATGGTTGGAGAGGTGTTTCTGGTAGATTTAAGCATATTAATCTGCACAACAATTTCTCTCAAATGTATGAGATTATATCTGCTGTTATTAGAAAGGACAGTGACTTTTGGACTGATTTCTGCCAGAAGAATGAAACGCGCTTTAATGATTTAATTGAACGTTTTAAGGCAAATGGAATACTTGATAAGAATGATGATGCCGCAGCCCAAACGGCAGTAAAGGGGTGTTATCCGTTGCACCCGATTTCAACCTTCATCCTGCCTCGGCTATCTGAAAAAGTGGCCCAGAACGAGAGAACGCTTTTTACATTCTTATCATCAGATAACAAGCACACCTTAACCGCATTTTTGGAAAATGCGAAAGGTGATTTTCCCATGCTTACCCCCGACTATGTGTATGACTATTTTGAGCCACTTTTAAGAAAAGAACCATACACAAGCGAAATCCATAAGCTTTATGAAACGACATCAAAGGTGCTTCAAAAACTTAACGAGGACTCTCTTGCTACTAAGATTATTAAAACCATTTCGCTGATTTATATTGTAGAACAATTTGAAAAACTGCCCCCCATCAAAGACATGATCGTAGATATCTTTAGGGACAGTGTTTCCGATGTTAAGGTTATTGATGATGTACTTACTGAGCTTATTGAAAAAGATTGTATTGTGTATTTGAAACGAAGCAATGGCTACTTGAAAATAAAGGAAAGTTCCGGTGTAGACATTAGTGCGGAAATCCAGAATGTTATTGAAAAGACCAAGCAGACTTTAAGCGTTAAGGACATTTTAAATAAATCCTCTTTTGACAGCTATATGTATCCTACGGCTTATAATGATGAAATGGAGATCACAAGATATTTTGATTTCACTTTCATTGACAGCACTGAGTTTTTCTCAGTTACAGATTGGGGAAGAAAGATTGAAAACCTAAGTGCTGACGGCGTAGTATATGCGATTATACCTCGCAGCACTGAAGAAATTGAACAAATCAGAGAAAATACCAAGAGCGGCAGCAGTAACCACAATAGAATTATTTTCGTAGTACCTATTCGCTTTATCGATATTGAAAAAATTGCTTTTGAGTTTAATGCCGTTACAATATTAAAAGACCAGGTTTCTGATGATGAGCTTCTTTCTGATGAATATGATATTTATATCGAAGATTTAGAAGAAGTTATCAGCAGATATATTTTAAGCTTTACCCGTCCAGAAACAGGAGAAGCCGAATATTTTTGGAATGGCGTAAAGCAGCCGTTCAAAAGAAAGGCACAAATTTCGGCTAAACTCTCAGATATTTGTGTAGCAACATATCCGAATACCCCTGTTATCAATAATGAATCTATAAATAAGGATAGTTTACCGACTGTTGCAATCAATAGCAGGAGTAAGCTTATTTCAGCTCTGCTCGAAAACGAGCTGAATGTGAATTTGGGACTTGCTGGAACAGGCCAAGACGTTTCATTTATGAGAAGTACCTTGATACAGACAGGTATCCTTTCAAACGAACAGGTAAAGCCTGTTTTAACACTTACACCTGAAGATAGAAATATGGCAAACACCTTGCGCGAGATACAAGAGTTTTTCAATGACGCCAACGCAAACGAGGGACAGAATTTTAAAGACTTGTACGACAGATTGATTCTTCCTGAATTTGGTTATGGTATGAAAAAAGGTGTTATCCCCATCTATATTGCAGTGGTGCTTCACTTCTTCAAAAAGTATCTTGTTATAAAGAACAGAAACAAAGAAGTTAAGATCACAGCGGATATCCTTAATAGCATCAACGAAAATCCAAAGGATTTTACCGCCTTTATGGAGGATTGGAACGAAGATAAATCAACCTACATAGACAGTCTGGAAGACCTCTTTTCAGACTATGTTATCTCAAAAGAAAAAGATTATAACACATTTACTTATGTGGTATCCGCCATGTCACGCTGGTATATGAGTTTGCCTAAGTACGCTAAGGACTTAAAGACTATTTATAAAGGCAAAAATTCTTCTCCTGAAAGGATACACACTGCACAGGTTAAATTTATCGGAAGCTTAAAACAGACCGACATCAACGCAAGAGAGTATTTATTCGAGAAGCTGTTTGACATTTACGGATATAAAGAGTTTACAATCAACATCGTTGACAATATAAGAAGTTCAAAAGCAACCTTTGATCATGCTAAAAATGGACTTATTAAACACTTGATAAACGACGTAAAAGACATATTCAAGTCTAACCAAGCCGATAATGCCACTTTAACATCCATTATTAAAGATTTCATTGAAAGATTAAGGCCTACTACTCTTAGCTACCTGTTTCCCAATGAAGAACACAAGGTATTGCAACTCATGAGCAGTATTGGTAATGATGAAAAGACATTTATTGAAAGGCTTGCAAAGTCTGTTACCGATCTGCGAATTGATGATTGGACCGCAGATACGATTTCCCAATTTATAGTACAATTGGAACAGATAAAAAAATCTATTTTAGAATATGACTTAACTACAGCACAAGTTGATAATTCGGCGGTAAACTCAAATAGTTATAAGGTGACATTTATTGGAAAAGATGGCAAAGAGGTTGTTAAGTCATTTGACAAGACAACTTACAGTGACAGAGGAAAACTCCTTTACAACGAGATAGCTACGGCTCTTAACGAAATGGGGCAGTCTATTTCAGAGCAAGAAAAAAGACAAATACTTATGGAGTTTATTGAAAAGATGTGCTGGGGAGGAATTTAACAATTGGAGAGAATAGCTTATTTTAATAATGCTGCTACCACTTTTCCGAAACCGGAAGAAGTGTATAGCTTTGTAGATAAATTCTATCGTGAGTCGGGAGTTAATCCCGGTCGCGGGCAGAATAGCTCCGCAAGTAAGCTTACTCACGATACGAGAAATCTTATGCTGGATCTTTTTCATTGTCCTGCCAAAAAAGTAGTATTTTCTCCATCAGCAACAGAAGCGTTAAATATAATTTTGCAAGGACTTCCCGTATCTGATAATTATAATATCTATGTTTCACCTTTTGAACATAATGCGGTTACGAGGGTATTGAATTACTTGCAGGGTTTATATAAATTGAACATTTTTACCTTGTGTGTTGATGAAAAGGATTTAACCTATGACTTAGAAAAAATTAAGTATCAGTTTGCTGAAAACAAGCCTAACATTATAATTATCAGTCATGCAAGTAATGTGTGTGGTGTAGTGGCACCTATAAAAGAGATCTGCACATTATCACACCAATATGGATCAATCAATGTGATTGACATGTGCCAGACCGCAGGACTTATTGATACAGATTTAAGTAGTAACATCTATGATTTTGTTGTCTTTGCAGGACACAAGACTTTATATGCTACTTTTGGAATTGCAGGATTTATTTGCAATAGCAATCTAAAGCTTAAGCCTCTTATATACGGCGGTACTGGAATTGACTCGGCAAATCCAGATGTACCTGATACAATTCCTGAAAGATATGAGGTCGGCAGTCAAAATATAATGGCTATAGCCGGTCTGTATGCAGCTTTGAATTGGATAAAGAAAACTGGCATAAATTGCATCTATGCAAAGGAAAAAGAAAATCACAATAAGCTAATAGCTGTTTTGAGTAAGTATAGCAATATTAAAATTATCACTTCTTCGGATGTTGCGGATACTGTTGGCGTTGTATCCTGTCTTTTTGATGGTTACAGTAGCGACAGCATAGGCCAAGTATTGAATGAACAAGGTGTCGAAGTTAGAACAGGGCTTCACTGTGCGCCTTCTTCTCATAGATTTTTAGGTACTTTTCCTGCTGGAACAGTTAGATTCAGCGTAAGTTTTTTCAATACCGATGATGACTTTGCAAAACTCGGACAAGCATTAGACTATATTGCCGAAAACAGTTAGGAGTGATAATAGTGAGAGAACGAGAATTTGAAAACTATTTACTTTCAGATGACAATATAGTTAGCAAAGTTAAAGCCGTGCGCTCAAGAGTAAATAAGGCACGAATGATTGAACGGCACTTTGATACTTCTCTTGATTATATCGTATCTGATGATAATAGAATGTATGAATCCTTGCTTAAGATAAAAGCTGAAATGAAAGACACAAACGGGAACATCTCCAACGCTTTGCGAAAATATTATCATTTTGCGAACGGAGTCTCATTTCCCCAATTGTCAAGTTATGAAAAGTGATTTAGGAGGTGCAGCTCATGAGCTTAAAAGATGTAGAGCTAAAAAGTGAATACCGCTCTTTAATAGATAATGTAGCAAAGGGTTTTTATATTCCCTTGCTTAAACAAGCTGTTACATATCAACGGGCTGTTGGATTTTTTTCCTCTTCTGTGCTGGCTGAGATTTCAAAAGGAATTTTAGGACTGGTTAAGAATGGTGGAATTATTCAGCTTGTCGCTTCTCCTCGCCTTTCCAATGAAGATGTTGAAGCCATGAAAAAGGGATATGAACTGCGAGAAAAAATTATTGAAAATGCTCTGCTTCGAGAACTTCATAGCGTGAACACAGAAATAGAGCAAGACCGTCTCAATCTTTTAGCAAGTTTAATTGCTGATAATATCTTGGATATAAAAATTGCGTTAACCGAACAAAATGACGAAATTGGAATGTATCATGAAAAAATGGGGATTATTGCAGATTCGGAGGGCAACAAGGTTGCGTTTTCCGGCTCCATGAACGAATCGGCTACTACTATGAAAATTAATTATGAAGCCATAGACGTATTTTGTAGCTGGCATGATGAACAAGACCGTGTGACTTTAAAGGAAAATGCGTTTACCTCAATTTGGAATAATACTGAGCCCAATATTGTCACCATAGATTTTCCTAATGTGAAAGAAGAAATTATTAAACGATATCGTAAAAGCTCAATAATAGACCCGGACCGAAAAGAGTTTGGTGATGATGTTTATATTTCACGGGAATCGAATACTTGTTGGATAAGTAAACCTGATAATGTGAAGTTTTACGATTATCAGATTGATGCGATGATTTCATGGGAAAATGAAAAATATCGCGGCATTTTCGATATGGCAACCGGAACTGGAAAAACCTATACCGCTCTTGGCGCGTTAGAGGTTTTAAGTAACAAAGTAAGATCTAACCTTGGTGTCTTCATCGTTTGCCCATACCAGCATCTTGTCGAGCAATGGGTAGTGGATATTAGGGCTTTTGGGATTAAACCTCTTATCTGCTATTCAGGTTATGATTGGAAGAAAAAGTTTAAATCCATGCTTAGTGACTTCAAGCTAGGCGTTATTCAAAACTTCTGTATTGTTACGACCAATGCTACTTTTGCAACTAATAATATGCAAGAAGAAATTAATAAGCTAACGGGAAATGTCTGCTTAGTAGTCGATGAAGCACATAATTTCGGTGCTAAAAAACAGCTTGAATGTATGAAAGAGGTATTTAAGTATCGCTTGGCATTATCTGCAACTCTAGAGCGGCATCACGATGACGAGGGCACTCAAAAGTTAAAAGATTATTTTGGCAACAAGTGTATTGAATACTCTTTAGCACGGGCAATCAAAGAAGATAAGCTTACCCCCTATTATTATTACCCGATTTCTATTTATTTGGACGACGATGAGCTTGAAGCTTACAATGAGCTTACTGAAAAAGTAATTAAGATACTGCGAAATTCAAAAAAAGACGAGCCCATGCCTAAACGTGCTGAAACATTACTGATAAAAAGAGCAAGAATTATTGCTGGAGCCAGGAACAAACTGAAAGCTCTTTATGAAATCATAAAAGAGCAGTATACAACGGAAAATCAGATCTTAGTTTACTGTGGAGCTACAACTGTTGAAAACAGCAGCTATATTGAAGGCAAGGTTGATGAGGAAGAAAAACGGCAAATAGAGATAGTCGTTGATATGCTTGGAAATAAATTAGGCATGAGGGTCTCGAAGTTTACCTCTGAAGAAAATGCAGCCGAGCGTGAAATAATTAAGGAGAATTTTGCAGAAGGTACTATGCTGCAAGCGTTAGTTGCTATACGATGCCTAGATGAAGGTGTTAATATCCCCGGAATAAGAACAGCGTTTATTCTTGCAAGCAGTACTAATCCAAAGGAATATATACAACGGCGTGGTAGGGTCTTGAGAAAGACGCCAAATAAACCGTTTGCGAAAATATATGACTTCATCACCTTACCCAGGAATATCGACGAACCGATGTACGGCAGTAATTATCTTGACAGCGAGTATTCCCTAATAAGGCGCGAATATGAGAGAATGGAAGATTTCGCAAGTTTAGCTGAAAACTCATCTGAAGTGGTGAAATTGCAGGATAAAATAGATGATTTTTATAAACTGAATTATATAGGGGGTAATGATTATGGAATCTAATAATGAACAAAAGATTGAACTTAACCCGGATAGCTTGAAGATACTTAAGAATCGGATTTACCTTATGGAAAGGGAAAATCACAAAACCAAAAAATACAAGGACAATGATATGGTAGAAAGAATCCGGAAACTGATTGAAGCGGAGGTTGATAAAAATGATAATTAAGAGCATTGCACTTAATAACTTCCGCCAATATAAAGGTGCACAACCACCTATTCTATTTTCAACCGACAAAGAGAAGAATGTTACGGTTATCTTGGGCGTTAACACAAGCGGAAAAACCACGCTTATACAGGCTTTTGAGTGGTGTCTATATGAAAAGGTTAACTTTAAGACCCGTGAAGTTCTTAATATTGAAGTTGCAAAGTCAATGGATTTATATACTACCCAAGAAGTATTTGTTGAGATTGTCTTAATTCACGAGGATAGAGAGTTTACGATACGCAGAACACAGAAATTCACAAAATCCGATGCTGATAAACTTAAAATAGAAAAGTCTGTACTAAAAATTCAGTATAAGGAAGATAATGGTGAACAACAAGCCGTTCCATCTTATGAATGTGACAGTACAATAAATAAGATTCTGCCGGAAGCATTATCGGACTATTTTTTCTTTGACGGTGAACGTATTGCAGACATTAACAACCGTGGTGACGTTGTTGCGGCTGTCAGAGGCTTGATGGGCTTAGATGTTGTCGGTGAAGCAAAAGACAGATTAGATCCCAACAAAGCTTCCTCTGTCACAGCGAAATTCAGCAAAGAGCTTGATGTTGGCAGTGATCAGAAAAATAACAAGCTCAAAAATGACCTTACCGATGCACAGACAAAGCTAGATGCACTAAATACAAGGAAAAACGAAGCAAAAGATGAAATCGAGTACTATGAGAGAAGAAAAGAGGAACTATCAACCCAGTTACTTGCAAACAAAGATGAAAAGCACAACCAAGAAAGAAAGCTCTCACTTGAAAAAGATATTGCTCAAATCGCCAAGAATATAGAGAATGCTGAAAACCGCATTGTCAAGGATTTTAGTGTGGGAGCATTGAAATTTTTCGCTACGCCACTCATTTATCGTGCTATGAAAGTTATTGATGAAGCAAAGTATAACGGTGAAGGCATTCCTGAAATGCGTTCCGCTGCTATTGACTTCATTTTGGAAAGAAAGAAATGTATATGTGGCTGTGATCTGAGCAAAAACGAGGGTGCGAGAGAAAACATATTGTTCGAGCAAAGTCTGCTACCACCTCAACATTTAGGCACTGTTCTGCATACCACGAAGGATACATATAAGCGCTATTTGGATGAAAGTCAAGGCTTATATGAAACGGTGCTCGGAAACCATACAGAATATCGTAATAATAGAAATTATCTAAATGAAAAGATGGACGAATTAAAAAATGTGAGTGCAAAGATTCAAGGTAACATTGATGTTGCCAAGATTGAACAAGATTACCAGAAAAACGAGAAAACTTTGAAGGACAAAAGAGATCTGCTCTTGAAGATTTCATCAGATATTGGAGCGGCAGAAAAAGAAATAGCAGAAATTGAAAAAACCATTGAACGGCTAACCATCGTATCGGATAAAAACGAGAGATTAAGAAAATGTATTGCTTATGCAAAAGCTGTATATGAATGGCTGAAAGTTGGCTATGACAAGCAAGAAAAGGAAGTAAAGGAACGCTTGCTGGAAAGCGTAAACAACATTTTCGAAAGGATGTACCACGGAAAACGTCATGTTACTATTAACGATCGTTATCAAATAGTGTTAATGACACTTTTGGATAATGATGAAGTAAAAACAGACGAAAGCAAGGGACTAGAAGCAGTGAAGAACTTTTCCTTTATTTCCGGTTTGGTGGACTTAGCAAGGCAGAAGGCTCATAAAGGAAACGATGTCACAGATGATGAAGATATTCCTGTAAATACAGAGCCGTATCCTCTTGTGATGGACGCCCCGTTCTCTAATGCAGATGAAATCCATATAAATAATATTTCCAAGATTATTCCTGAAATTGCGGAACAAGTCATTTTAATGGTTATGCAAAAAGATTGGGAGTTTGCAAGGCCAGCCTTAGAGCACAAGATCGGTTGTAGTTATTCGATTGAGAAAATTAATAATTCCGATACTAATTCCGTCGTAAGGAGGACCATGTAATGTTTAATAGCGATTATGAACTTAAAGGTAAGCATGCTACATATATACGATTTTTAAGTGCAACGACAAATAGGCTTGATAAAACAGCAAAAGCCGCTGGCATAATAAGTACCGCTGTTGACATCTATGCTATAGCACCTTTAATTGGATTGAGATATAATAAGAAATCTGCAGAAGACAATTCTTCGAATGATACTTACAGTATTTTGGCAGAACAGATAATCAATCACCAAGCCGATTTGGATTTTGCTTTTCGACTTGTTATGCTTGCAGATAATTCCACAAAGTTATCTAGCGATGAAAAAATAGATCGTGCTTTCAGACAAGATGAGCAAAATACGAAACTAGAGGAAAATTTAGAATTATTCCATCAGTATATGCGGGGTGGACTTGAATGGTTGTATGAGTATTTTACTGATGGAGCAACTACCAAAGAGGACTATTTAGAAAAAGTCTGCGGTGTATGTAAAATTTATGAAACAGACAAAGTTAAAAACGGATAAACATGAAAAAGATAAAAAGTTGAGAGAGGTTAAACCTCTCTCAACTTTTTAATACTTTCCTACCGGAGCCATGTATATTACAAATTCATCTTTTCCGTCGGCTTTTATGAAGCTGTCCATA